>Ga0208571_1000543_pt1 | contig 13548 bp, 9 predicted proteins | sample DeeseametaMP0103_FD_184223 | JGI IMG/M metagenome (GOLD analysis project Ga0208571, IMG submission 184223) | Marine microbial communities from the Deep Atlantic Ocean - MP0103 (SPAdes) | ecosystem: Environmental > Aquatic > Marine > Oceanic | place: Atlantic Ocean | collected 2010-12-22
CCCGACGTTCCTTAAGCCTAATATTGCTGCTCCTGGTACTCGCATCTTCTCTGGCGAATCACCGGATGCACCAGGACACGAAGACCAGAACTTCTCGTTCAAGAACGGTACTTCAATGGCATCGCCACACGTAGCTGGTGCAGCTGCACTTCTTAAGCAAATGCATCCTGATTGGACTGCACAGCAGATAAAGAGTGCGCTTGTTACTTCTTCAATTCGCGATATTTTGAAAGAAGATGCGTCTACCGCAGCAGACAACTTTGACATGGGTGCAGGTCGTTTAGATCTTCCTCGTGCAACAACGGTAGAGCTAACTTATAGCGATTTAAGCTTAGTAGACGGTAACTGCTACCTGAACTGCGAAATGTCTATCACTGTAACAAACACCAGCGATGAAGAAGTTACAGTCGATGCTACAGCAATGTTTAATGACTCAGCTATTTCTGCAACCGTTACACCTCAAATGGCAACCCTTGCAGCAGGTGCTTCAGCTGAAATTATGGTAGCAGTAGATGTAACAACAGCGTCTACAGGGTCATGGTCTTTCGGTGGTATTAATTGGGCAGACACTGACGACACAACAACCGATTACTTCATCCCAGTAGCTATCTATCCTATTAGCAGTGATGAACCATCATTGTTTGATAGCGATGTAAGCACGCAAGTAGCAGCTGAAGGTGAATTGGTAGTAACCGAAGCGTTTGCTACTAATACTGACGTAACTGGTATGATCAGCATCACGGGTGAAATTGACCACAAATATGCGATTAACCCTTCTACAATTTCTGCTGTTAAAAACGGAAACCAAGAGCCAGTAAGCTATGACGCTGACTCAGGTACCGTATATTGGGAAGGCGCACTTAACACTGCTTCTTTCTCGATGAACGCAGATACTACTATTGGTGACATACTTGAAGGTTTTGGACTTGACCGTTACGTACCAATGGCATCTATTGGTGTTGCGCCGCTAGAGTGCTCTGGTTCGTGTGATGACGCTTCAATTGAAGTAAGCCTACCTCGCACTATCACTTACTTAGGTAGCGAATACACAACCATGCAGATTTCATCTAATGGTTTTGTATCTTTAGGTACAAGCTCTGGCAACATTACTACACCGTTTGCAGAAGTATTGCCAAGCCTAAGTGAGCCAAACAATATTGTCGCACCTTATTGGACTGATTTTGACCTTGCGGGTGGCGGTGCAGGCGCTGGTAATATCTACGCAGTAAGCCTTACAACAGGTCACTTTGTTGTTGAGTGGGAAAACGCTCAAATTTGGAATGAAGATGGCACAAGCTTTAACTTCCAGTTGTGGTTTGAGTACGAAACAGGCAACGTAAACTTTGTATATGGTCCAATGGACTCACCTGTTTACGCAACGGTAGTTGGTGCCGAAAACATTTCAGGTAGCGTTGGTACAACATACGCTGCACTAACATCTGCGGGCCTTCAAGGTACCCTTCCAGTTGAAGGTGACGAATTTGTACTAACTGCTAATGCGGGTGACGAAGTTACTATCAGCTACGCAGGTACTGTTGTTCCATCTAGTGAGTATATGGACGACATGTTGTCAGTTAACGAAGATGCGTCGGTAACGGCTAACATTCTTGCTAACGAAATGGACAGCACAATCATCAATAAATTCACCATGGACTCTCTGTCTGGTGAGTTCCGTACGTTTACGCCTATCACTATTGATAAAGCGCCTCTTGATCCATCAACAGTTGTAATTTCTGGTGAGCCAGCAAATGGCACAGTAACTGTAAATGATGATGGAACAGTAACGTATGCACCAAATACTGACTTCTTCGGTGAAGATTCATTTACATACACCGTTCGTGTTGAAGGTACAATTGATGAAAACGAAGAGCCAGTTGAAGGTGAAATTGTTGGTGAAGGCACAGTAACTGTAGCGGTTGCAGGTGTGCAAGATGCTCCAGTTATTTCAATATCTGCTCCAACTAGCGTTGATGAAGGTCAGTCTTACACTGTAACTGCTTCTGCAACTGACGCAGACGGAGACGACGTGACTATCACCATTAACGGTGTAGAGCGCACTTCGTTCACTGATACAGCGCCTAGTAACGAACAGTCTAACCGTGTAACGGTTCAAGTAACGGCTTCAGATGGTATTGAAACTACTACAGAAAGCGTGACTATTCGCGTTAACGATAAGTCTGGTGGTTCAATGGGCTGGATTGCATTGCTTCTTGCTCCAGCAGTTTACCTACGTAGACGCATGAAACGTTCATAACGTTTTTTGATAAGAGAAAAAAGGCCGCAATTGCGGCCTTTTTTAATCGTCTTGAGAAAGTTGCTGTAAGTGCTGAGACATTCGCTTACTGGGTTGTACGCCAAGTTCTCTAAACTTTTCTATTTGCCTTACCAAGTTCCCTCTTCCACTGGTTAACTTATTCATTGCTTGTTCGTAGTTTGCGTGAGCGGTATCCATCGACTTACCTACTTTTTCCATATCCGTCACAAACCCAACGAACTTGTCATAAAGCTTTGCTGCTTGTTCCGCAATAAGCTGTGCGTTTTGATTTTGGTACTCATACTGCCAAATGTTATTAATAGTACGCAGTGCAACCAGTAAATTAGTTGGGCTAACCAACATGATATTGTGATTAAGTGCCATTGTGACTAAATCTGGTTCTTCTTCGACAGCAATCAGAAATGCAGGCTCAATGGGAATGAAAAGTAACACATAATCCAGTGTCTTTATGCCTTTCAGCGTTTGGTAGTCCTTCGCGCCTAAGCCTTTGATGTGCCCTTTTATAGAAGCCACATGTTGACTTAAAAATTGCGCTCTCTCAGCTTCATCATCACAGTTGTAATACCTTTCATAGGCCGCCAAACTTACTTTTGAATCTATGATCACATCTTTATCATTTGGCAAATGCACCACGACATCTGGTTGAAATCGCTTGCCGTTCTCTGATGTTGCTGACATTTGTGTTTCAAATTCATGACCCTCGCGTAAACCAGATTCTTTGAGTATCCGCTCAAGCACTACTTCGCCCCAGTTTCCTTGCTTTTTATTGTCACCTTTTAGTGCATTGGTCAGCGCTGCAGCTTCTTCCGTAATTTTCTGGTTGAGAGCCTTTAAACTTAGAATCTCTGTTTTAAGTGAGGCTCGCTCCTGCCCCTCACGTATGTGTTGTTCTGAGATTTGACGTTTAAAACCATCTAACTCGTTTTTGAATGGCGCCAAAACAGCTTCTATATTGTGTTTTGTTTGTTGCGTGTAACGCTGTTGCTTTTCTTCAAATATCCGATTTGCTAGATTTTCGAATTGCGTATGCAGACGTTGTTCAGATGCATTCATAGACGCAAGCTTATCTTCATGCGCAGCATGAAGCGCCTGAATTCTTGCTTGGTGCGCTTCGTTTTGTGCTTGAAGCTTGGCAATAGCAATACGCTCGCTATTCAAATCATTTTGTAGCTGCTCATTGATTTGCGAAAGCTGCGCTATCTTGGTGGCATTCGCCTGGCCTCGAATAAATGAATAAAGTGAAAAAGCACACACACTTACGAAGGCTATTAGAAAGGAAATGGGTTCGCTAGAAATAAGGTTAATTAACATAGTGCACGTTCATACTGTTATTTTGTACAGCACTATAAACAAAATCAGATAAATATACCAACTGGTATAAATTTAAAATGAAATTGGGGCAAAACGTCTAGCACGTAATCCTTTGAAAAAATGAAACTACACAAATCAAAACGGGTGCTATTGCACCCGTTTTTTATACTGTGATGAAAAACCTAATTAGCTTTCTTAAGCAGAACGGCTCACCTTAAGTTTTGTCTTCCTCTCTATTTAGATAGCGAGGCATCAAGCTCTTCAATTTTTGCTTTCCAAATGGCCGGACCATTTTTGTGAGCATTGGCACCCGTGCTGTCTACTGCAACGGTTACTGGCATGTCTTCTACGTCGAACTCGTAAATTGCTTCCATACCTAAGTCCTCGAATGCTACGACACGAGATTTCTTAATGGCTTTAGATACAAGGTACGCTGCACCTCCAACTGCCATTAGATAAACCGCTTTGTGTTTAGCAATTGAATCAACGGTTGCTGGACCACGCTCTGCTTTTCCAATCATGCCAATAAGGCCTGTTTTCTCTAGCATCATGTCAGTGAACTTATCCATACGGGTAGCCGTTGTCGGGCCAGCCGGACCAACCACTTCGTCACCTACAGCGTCAACAGGACCAACGTAATAGATAAAGCGGTTAGTTAGATCAACGCCCTCTGGTAAACCTTCACCATTTTCCATCATGGTTTGAATGCGCTTGTGAGCAGCATCACGACCGGTAAGCATCTTACCTGACAGCAGTACCGTTTCGCCTACTTTCCACTCTTGGATATCTTCTTTTGTTACTTCATCAAGGTTAACGCGGCGAGTGTTTTCGCTCACTTCCCAAGTTACTTCTGGCCAATCTTCTAATTTAGGTGGCGTAAGCTCCGCTGGACCCGAACCATCTAGATAAAAATGTGCGTGACGAGTCGCCGCACAGTTTGGGATCATTGCTACAGGTTTTGACGCAGCGTGAGTAGGTAGCGACTTAATCTTAACGTCAACAACAGTCGTTAAACCACCTAGGCCTTGTGCACCGATACCCAACTTATTTACGCGGTCAAAAATTTCTAAGCGAAGTTTTTCGTCGGTAGTTTGCGGGCCGCGCTCTATAAGCTCTTGGATGTCTACTGGGTCCATAAGGCTTTCTTTTGCAAGTACCGCTGCTTTTTCAGCCGTACCGCCAATACCTATTCCCAGCATACCTGGAGGGCACCAGCCTGCCCCCATCGTCGGCAAAGTTTTTACTACCCAGTCAGCAATATCATCGCTTGGGTTAAGCATTACCATTTTAGACTTGTTTTCAGAACCGCCGCCTTTAGCCGCGATCATCACTTCGATCTTTTCACCCGCTACCATGTCGATATGCACAACAGATGGCGTGTTGTCTTTAGTGTTTTTGCGCGCACCGGCAGGGTCAGCAACGATAGAGGCGCGAAGTGGATTGTCTGGATTAAGGTATGCACGACGTGTACCTTCATCAACCATTTCTTGAACGGTCATGTCAGTTTTATCCCACGTCACACCCATACCAACTTTAACAAAACAGGTTACGATCCCCGTGTCTTGACACAAAGGGCGCTTACCCTCTGCAGACATGCGTGAGTTGATAAGAATTTGCGCCATCGCGTCTTTCGCGGCTTGGCTCTTTTCCTTTTTATAGGCTTCTTCTACGGCTTTAACGTAATCGAGCGGGTGATAATAAGAAATAAATTGCAGGGCATCTTCAATGCTGTCAATGAAGTCTTGTTGACGGATAACGGTCATGACATCCTCTTTTTATTTGGCTTTCGTGGTCTTAGCTAGCTAAAAAAGCGTATACTAGCGCATCTAAAGACAACGCACCATGTAAAACCATGTGCTTGTGGCTAATTCCAGTCATTTTTAAAAACTATGCTGAAGGGATATCTGAAAAAGCAGCGTAATGTGATCGGTTATTAGCCCTTATTTGTTAACGCCAGTTAAAAATAGAAGGAAGTTTGTGCTTAATTCAAGCACCAAACGCCCACGATAAAAAGAAGTACAGAAAACACCTATGTCACACGCAGATACTATTCACGTTCATGTTTCCCGTTTCACTGCAGAGGAATTAGCCGATAAATTAGCGCTAAATTGTGACGAGAACACAGCCGTTTTCAATGCACTTTTTAAGCGAGTCTCTACACGCCCATATTCTCTTTTACTAGATACTTCTGGTTCGTCGAAAAGTGAAGGACGCTTCAATATTATGGCATTTTCACCTTCCGCAGTTATCGAAGCAAAAGGTGATAAGGTTCAACTCATCGAACTAAACACTTCAAAGCGTCAGCAATTGACATTGACCCCCTTTGAAGCGGTGCAATCACACTTACATGCGCGCGTTTCAAATGTGGAGATACATGCCAGTGTAAATACAGCGCACCTCCCTTTTATTATCGGTGTGGCTGGTATGGCAGGCTATGACACTGGGCGCTTTTATGAAACGATGCCAAGCATCGCCAAAGATGACTACGAAACCCCTGATTTCGCGGTTGGCCTTTATCTTCGTTCACTTATTGAAGATACAAAAACAGGTTATATCTATTATTGCTCCGTTGACAGTCAACCGCTGACTCAGTTTTTTTCTTCGTTCAACGACGAAACACCTGAGCCAAATTTCAAGTTAACGTCGCGGTTCGAATCAAATTTGTCTAAAACGGAATATGAAGCTTGTTTGGATAAAATACACGCCTATTTGCGTGCCGGTGATTGCTACCAAGTAAATATGGCGCAACGTTTTAGCGCAGCGTTTGAAGGAAATATGTGGCAAGCATATTGTGAGCTACGCAATCAAAATCAAGCGCCATTTTCAGCTTTTTATAACCTGCCCCAAGGCTGTATTGCTTCCATTTCACCAGAACGCTTTCTACGCGTTAAAGATGGGGTTGTAGAAACAAAACCGATAAAGGGTACACGCCCGCGATTTGAAGACAAAGAAGAAGATGCCGCCAGTGCTCAGAGCTTGCTCTCAGCAGAAAAAGACCGTGCAGAAAATCTCATGATTGTAGATCTGCTGCGCAACGATATTTCAAAGCACTGCAAACCTCACTCGGTGAACGTACCAGCACTCTTTGCTCTTGAAAGTTATCAGGCTGTGCACCATTTAGTAAGTACAGTAACTGGTGAATTGAATGAATCTTCTTCGCCTTTATCGCTTCTGGCATCAGCATTTCCTGGGGGGTCAATAACTGGAGCACCGAAAATCCGTGCGATGGAAGTTATCGATGAGCTAGAGCCTCACCGCCGGAATATTTACTGTGGCAGCGTGTTCTATATGGGTTTTCGTGAAGACATGGATTCAAGTATTTGCATTAGAACCGTATTGGCAGAGAACCGTCGATTACATTGCTGGGCCGGTGGTGGTATTGTGCTAGATTCGGTTTCTAGCGAAGAATATCAAGAAACCCTAGATAAAGTGTCTAGAATACTGCCAGTACTTGAATCAATTAACCAATAGCACAGTATCTGTATGTAATGTGCTAGCACAAAGGTAAGCATATAGGTTGTAAGTAAATATCTATGACAAAGAACGAATTTCTATCACAGTTTCACCACTTAAGGCAGCCTCACACCGAGCCAGATTTTCCGTTGCGAAAAACAGGGCGCCCTGCGGCTGTACTTATCCCCCTGATAGATTATGGGAATTCGCTTCAATTACTGCTTACCGAACGAGCGCACCACCTCAAGCATCACCCAGGTCAAATCAGCTTTCCAGGCGGAGCGGTCGACGAAGCTGACAATTCTTTTTTTGACGCGGCACTTAGAGAAGCTGAAGAAGAAGTTGGTTTACCCGCTACTCACGTAGACGTAGTAGGAATGTTGCCTAGATACCGAACAATCAGCGGATATGAAATTGCGCCAGTTGTTGGCTTTGTAAATCCTGACTTTACACCGATTATTGACAAAAATGAGGTTGAAAGCGCTTTTGAAGTGCCTCTCGCACATGTTTTAGACAGAAGAAATCATTTAGTTCACACGACGCATCGCGATAAAAAGGCATTTCCAATTTACTTTATCCCATGGAAAAACCGCATGATATGGGGCGCAACGGCGGCAATGTTACGCAATTTATCTCATCATATTCATCCTTAGCCTTTGTATTTGCTTAACCGCTCTTGCGTGTACTATAAATTAAACTTTACAGCGTATTAGCAAAACTAATCCCTTTATTAGCTTTTCTGTATTGTGGTTTTTCCGTGGTGGATGCATGATCTTACTATTACTTTGTTTTAATTTTGAAAGTTTATGATCAGTGTATTTGATATGTTCAGCGTGGGCATTGGCCCATCGAGTTCGCACACCGTAGGACCAATGAAAGCAGGCGCCGAGTTTGTCACCGAACTCGCTCAGGAAGCTGCGCTTTTTGATTCAGTGGATAGCGTGAAAGTTGAACTGTTTGGGTCATTAGGCCAAACCGGTATCGGCCACGGAACAGGAAAAGCTGTTATCCTCGGTTTACTAGGAGAACTTCCAGACGTTGTCGATGTGGACAGCATCGAGACTAAACTTGAAGAAATACGCAACACGGAAAAGCTTTGCCTTAATGGCCAGAAATTAGTGCGCTTTCCTAACAAAAACGCCATTGTTTTTCACCGCCGTAAAACGCTCCCCAAACACGCTAATGCCTTAACGTTTTATGCGTACGCGAAAGATGAGCTTGTAAAACAGCAAACTTATTACAGTATTGGCGGTGGCTTCATCATAAAAGACGAAGACTTCGATGCGACCAAAGCGCATGCGGCCAGCCTGCAAGCATCAGTACCCTTCCCTTTTAAAACGGCCGGTGACCTTCTTGCTCTGTGTAAAACTAACGGCTTAAGCATTAGTTCACTGATGCTACGTAACGAATCAACTTTCAGGCCCAAGCACGAAGTGAAGCAACAGCTACACAACATTTGGTTAGTAATGAAAGCTTGTATTCAACGAGGTATCGAAAGCGAAGGTATTTTACCTGGCGGGCTTAAAGTAGTTCGCCGCGCACCTGGACTATACCGTCGACTTCAAACTGAACACACAAACGACCCTATGCAGACTATGGATTGGGTTAACTTGTTTGCTTTAGCTGTAAACGAAGAAAATGCAGCTGGCGGCCGTGTTGTAACTGCACCTACAAATGGTGCAGCGGGTATCATTCCGGCTGTTCTACAGTACGTAGATAAGTTTATTCGACCTGTTGATGAAGAAGTAGCAAGTCGATTCCTGCTTACCGCAGGCGCTATTGGTATTCTCTATAAAGAGAATGCGTCAATCTCAGGTGCTGAAGTAGGTTGCCAAGGAGAAGTAGGCGTCGCTTGTTCAATGGCTGCAGGCGCGTTAGCTGAAATTATGGGGGGCACAGCTGCCTCGGTAGAGAACGCTGCGGAAATCGGTATGGAGCACAACCTCGGCCTTACTTGTGATCCTGTTGGTGGTCTGGTTCAGGTTCCGTGCATTGAGCGAAATGCCATGGGTGCAATCAAAGCCATTAATGCTTCTCGTCTTGCACTGCGCGGAACCGGTGAGCAAAAAGTATCGCTAGATAAGGTTATTAAAACCATGCGCGATACCGGTAATGATATGAAGACTAAATATAAAGAAACGGCGAGAGGTGGACTCGCGGTAAATATTATCGAATGTTAGCACCTCGTTCTAACTAGACAATGTATGGAATGAAAAAAGGGGCAATTAGCCCCTTTTTAATGAACGTTTTCAACAAGCGCTACGTTTACTTTACTGGAAGCGTCACGCCTTTAAACATTTTTTCCACTTCTTCGTTATTTTTCAGCATCATAGCTTTCTCAACCTTGTCCTTGGTCAGATGAGGCGCAAAACGCTCAATGAAGTCGTACATATAACTTCTTAAGAACGACCCCTTCCTAAATCCAATTTTCGTCGTGCTGTAATCGAACAGGTGACTTGCATCTATCTTCACAAGATCATCATCTAATTCTTCGCTTACCGCCATCGACGCAATAACACCAATACCGACACCTAAGCGGACATAGGTTTTAATAACGTCGGCATCTGTTGCGGTAAAGACTATTTTAGGTGTTAGCCCTGCTCTTTCAAACGCTTGGTCTAATTCAGAGCGCCCAGTGAAACCGAAAACATAAGTAACCAACGGATATTTGGCAATGTCTGAAATATCGATAGTGCCCTTTTTCGACAACGGATGGTCTTTGTTTACTATTACACTGCGATTCCAGTGATAACAAGGAAGCATGACTAAATCGTTGTACAAGTGGAGAGCCTCGGTAGCGATAGCAAAATCGGCTTCGCCTTTGGCAGCCAGGTCGCTAATTTGAGACGGCGTGCCCTGATGCATGTGTAATGACACTTTTGGATACTTGCTCATGAACCCCTGAATAACATCAGGTAATGCATAACGGGCTTGCGTATGCGTGGTCGCAATATTAAGTTTACCTTGATCTGGAAGCGTGTGCTCCCTTGCTACCGCTTTAATACTCTCTACTTTGGCTAGTATTTCACGAGCTATATTGATTACATCATTACCGGCGTCTGTCACGTGTGTTAAATGCTTACCGCTACGGCCAAAAATCTGAACACCTAGTTCATCTTCCAACATGCGAACTTGTTTGCTGATACCCGGCTGTGAGGTATATAAACTTTCTGCTGTTGCTGACACGTTCAAATTGTTATTGAGGACTTCTACGATATACCGTAGTTGCTGTAGCTTCATATTTTACACCGTTTAATGCGATAGACTGACACTGTACTCCCCCCGTTATAACCAAAACCACCTTTTTTTACTAGTTGCTATTACGAAATTGGCATTATAAAGTTGAAAATAATTGAATTTTTGCATTTTCGAGTGGGATTTATTCGCCTTTGTCCGATTTCTTCTACATTATGGGTAGGTGATTAAAAAGCACGGTGTTAGATAGATAATGAGTAGCAGTAAACAAGTTACATCCACAATTGATTTTTCATCGGTGTTGGCAGCTGCTGTGCACGATATGAAAAATTCACTTTTTCTCCTTATTCAATCTATTGAAACACTCAGCGACGCCCTTTCTCCTCACGACGAGAAAGCCAGAGAGCAGGTTGCGAGTGTTCATTATGAAGCATCTAGGCTCAACACCAATCTTGTTCAAGTACTCTCTTTGTACAGGGCTGAATTAGAAAGTTTACCCATTACCGTTGACGAAAGTTTCATCAAAGATTTGGTTGAAGATGTTGTTGGCTCTAATGCGTTATATGTATCTCAGAAAAATATTGATATAAGCATCGCTATCGAAGATGACCTTAGCTGGTACTTAGACAGTGAGTTAATTTATTTGTTATTAAACGATGTAATCATTAACGCAATGCGCTATGGAACATCCAAAATAATAGTCAGTGCCAAGGCAGACGAGAACGACTTCATGACTATTAAAATAGAGGATGATGGTCGTGGCTATCCTGAAGCGATGTTAACTAAAAGCCACGAAGAGCTCTGTGACTTTGAGTTAAGCCAAGGAAGAACGGGATTGGGGTTATTTTTTGCGAAGTTAATTGCAAATGCACATTCTCAAGGAGATAAAGTGGGCTCAATCGCCCTTTCCAACGGCGGGAGTCTCGGTGGAAGTGTATTTGAAGTAAAAATACCGTAAGATTGACCGATAACATTAAGTAATACAAAAAGTAACGCTCGTACGTAGTAATACGTTAACGTTATAAAAAATAAAAAACAGACGGAAACACACGCATGTACGTGATTATTATTATATTAATTGTTGTTTTGCTAATCGCAGCTATCTTTATCAATGCAATGCAACAACATCGTCAAAAGCAAGAGGCTGAGCGCAGAACTGAACTTGCGAAACAGCGTACTATTGTCGACGAAACTGAGAACGTTATTGCCGCCTGTGTAAACATGCCTGTTTCTTCGCGCATTATGGGCATACTTCACAATCGTATTCTAAATGCCTTGAAAGCAATGAACGATTTATCGAGTACATCTGAACTAAAACAGCGTATCTCAAGCAGTGAGCAAGCAACCGCCGCTGCTCTTTCGGACAATAGCGGTATCACTAACGATTTCGCGCTACCCGACAACGACAAAATGATCATTCAATACATTCAGGCCGTTAAGAAACTGCGCATTATTCTTCGTTCAGAACATAGCAAAGGGCAAATTGATTCTAAAGTATTCATGGATGAAGATAAGCAGCTTGAACGCTTGCAGGTAAAAGTAAATGTAGAAACATTGATTAAGCGCGGCCGCGCTGCACTTCAAACCAATATGCTTGGGTCAGCCAGACAGTATTTTGAAAAGGCGAAAAACGCACTAGAAAATCAAAATCCCCAAGACGAATACTCAATGTCTAAACTTGCTACACTTAACGAGTGGTTACACGAAATCCAAAGCAACCTTAAGAGCGTGAACGAAAAAGATCGCGCCAAGAAGCAAGAAGAAGAAAGAGACGAATTAGACGAGTTGTTCGCACCTAAGAAGAAGTGGTAGGTAGAACCTTTTCTTAGAAACTATAAAGCGCATTATTTCACTCATAATGCGCTACGGCCATGTCCCACATAGAATGAGCCGGCAGCGATAACCCTTTTCGCGCATTTCGAATTATTCCAATATTTTTCACCAGAGGCATGTCACTAATTTCTTTTGTTACTAGCCCCAATCCCTCCATTTGCGCTTTACAAATCGCCGGCATAATAGATATACCTAAACCATTTAGAATAAGCTTTCCTAGTGTAGATAGCTGCCCCGTTTCCGCGATTATATTTAGCTCACCATATTGTGCTAGCTTAGATTGAGTCCAGTGGCGTACCGCAGATCCCCTATTCATCATTACCAATGGAAGTTTTAGACAGTCCTGCCAATGCAACTTGTCCCCTAAATGGGCTGATTGTACCTTGTTAGTCACAACAACAAACTCATCAGCAAAAAGGCTTTTAAACACTAAACCATCTTTGCGCTCTGGCTCAAACGAGAACCCAATTTCGCTGCGACCAGTAGTAACTTCATGAATTACCTGTTCCATTACTACATCGACAATTCGTAAGTTTACATTTGGAATTCGTTGATGAAATACTGACAAGATATTCGGTAAATGAGACTCGGCAAATGACGGCATAGCGCAAATGGTAAGCTGCCCTTTCGCCATAGCAAACAAATTTTGAATATCAGAAAAAGTATTGTCCCAGTCGTGCAGTAGCCTCAAAGCATTTGGAAACAACACCTCTCCTTCTGGTGTTAGGCTTACATTGCGTGTATTGCGTTGGAATAACTTACCGCCTAACTGCTCTTCCATTTTTTTAATTGCCGATGACAAAGCTGGCTGTGTTAAATGTAGATTTACCGCGGCTTCAGCAAAGGTTGATGACTTGGCCACTTCTACAAACGCTTTTATTTGACGGTATGAAACATCCATAAACTTTTCAACTGATCTCAACAATTAATAAATAGTTTTTATTAATCGCAAGATTAATTCGATTTTACAAATGAAGCAACAATGTCGATACTTATTTTTAACAAATGCATTGGAGATAGAGAATGGCGGGATTTAACAAAGTTGTATCCTCATACGAAGAAGCAATGGCTGGCCTTGAAAATGGTATGACAGTTATTGCGGGCGGTTTCGGATTGTGTGGTATACCCGAGGGACTGATAGGCCAAATTAAGAAAATGGGCGTATCTGGACTTACTGTAGTTTCTAATAACTGTGGTGTAGATGGATTTGGATTAGGCCTTTTATTGGAAGATAAGCAAATAGCCAAAATGGTGTCTTCGTATGTAGGTGAAAATGCCCTGTTTGAAAAACAACTGCTCAACGGTGAGTTGGAAGTTGAGCTTACACCTCAAGGAACGCTGGCGGAAAAAATGCGCGCTGGTGGTGCTGGCATTCCTGCCTTCTACACTGCCACAGGTTATGGTACGCCTGTTGGTGAAGGAAAAGAAGTCAAAGAATTCAACGGTCGCCCTTATATTCTTGAACATGCTATTACTGGCGA
>Ga0208571_1000547_pt1 | contig 13483 bp, 9 predicted proteins | sample DeeseametaMP0103_FD_184223 | JGI IMG/M metagenome (GOLD analysis project Ga0208571, IMG submission 184223) | Marine microbial communities from the Deep Atlantic Ocean - MP0103 (SPAdes) | ecosystem: Environmental > Aquatic > Marine > Oceanic | place: Atlantic Ocean | collected 2010-12-22
TCATCTGGATCACGAATTGGAACCTTGCCATTTTTCACTACCTCTGGTTGACTAAGGTATTCAATGGTTTTTTGAATTGTTTCAGTCAAACCGCTTTCATAGGTGATATCCATATAAACAGAATAATTGCCTATAGGGACAGGCGGCATGAGCACCTCAAATACATGGTTATTTTCAATGCTGCGTGATGGGTGAATATGGCTTAAAACAGACAGATCATCCTTAATCAGGTACATGTGCATGATTTTACCGTGGTCCGGAATGATTTCAGGCATTCTGCCTTCTGAAATGGCAGGGTCTGTGATGGTCACTTTTAGAATATCACGGTTTTTAATATTGACAATTTCAACTTCTGTTTGGAGGGATTGAAATAAGTTATCTGCATATAAATTTTCTACATCCTCCCACCATTTATATCCGGAATAAATTATTCCCAATACCAAAACAAAACTAACGGCCATGACATATCTGGATTTTTTCACCCTTTCAGTAGGGAGTGTATCATCTGGATGGATAGTACTTTCCCGGTAGGAGATTGTAATGATATTTACGGCTCCAAAAATCAGCAAAAGCATTAGTACCAATAAAATAATCTCTAGGCTGCCTTCCATTTGTTTAATATCAAGGGCAAGAGAGTTCACTGGTATATTTATCTCAAATACCTCTTCCCCGGAATATAATTTCACCTGTACGTTGTAGGAGCCAAAATTCATAAGCCAAAGTTGAGTGCTGTACAAATTATTCTCTCCCTTGACAGGATAAGCAATATCTGCCGGCGGCGCTCCTTTTTCTCCCGCATGCCAGTAAATCGGTCGGGCAGTTACTTTGTGTACTTTATCAGAAAATACACGAATATTGATATCCGCTAAACCAGGTACTACTCCAGGTGTTTTGACAATTACACGAACCGGTATGTCTCCTGCAACACCCTCATATATTGAATTGAGATGACCTATATCAGCAGCAAGAAAGGTGAAAAAAAATATAAAAAGCAAATGCCGTTTTTTCATTTCTTAACCCTTTTCAGCCAACCGGAAAAAAGCAGAGCTAAATAAATTGAGAATATACTATATACAAGCGTAAGAGCCATATTTTTTACAGTAACCGGGGACATGGGAATCTTATGCCCATAGGGAGTCCAATCATAATCCCAGTACTCAAAATTGAAATCTCCTACAGGTACCCAGAAAGGCTTATTTCTATCTGAGCAAAAGACCCAATTTCTGGCGTATTCTGAAAGGAGAAATTCAGAAAAATACCATTGGGTAAGGAGAAGAATTAAGGTGAAGATAATGGCAAATATAATTGCTTTTAGAATTTTGTTTGATAGTGTAAATCGGGATCGAACAATATCAATTATTATTGCCGGAATAATAAGTAACGGAGGAAAGGGAGGTGCTACATAATGCGTGATTTCTCTGTAAATAGGTCCAAGCAATGGCTCTGCCTCAAATAAGGGTAAAATCCAGAGTATCAGCAGACGATGTATCATATAAAGACTAGCTATGATTGTAGCAGCATATTTTGTTCTTGCAGCTTCACTAAATGCAATGATCACAAATCCATAAAATATTGTAGAAAGTTTATAAAATTCTAATGAATGCTGCTTATTAGCAAAACTATATTCTGTGAGAATAATGCAGAATTGAAGGAGAATCAGACTGGCAGCATAAAGATATAAGTAATCATATATTTTCTTTTGAGATTCTTGAGCTAGGTTTCTTTCTGCCAGAACTAGTTGCAATGAACCCAAAAATATTGCAAATATTCCCAAAGCCAATACGATGTGCGGTGGACTCACAATCTGCACATCCAAGCCATAAGTATTATGCCACCAGTCATCGAATGGCGCTGAGGTGAGCATGGCAATGGTGCCCCAGATACAAATCCAGCAGGCCAGGGGTCCTTTAAATCCCCAGAATTTTACATAATGCTTATATTTATCCGGATGAAAAAAAGTCTGCTGAAAGACCATCCAGGCGCAGGTGAGTCCGCAAAGGATACCTCCAAAATAGATCACCATGTGAGGCGCTGACCAAAATGAATCCCTGCCGATGGATTCATGCCAGGATATATCCCATTCAATACCAATCAAAATTGCAGTGGAGGATACCAGAACTAGAATACAGTAATTGGGTACTGATTTAATATTTTGAAGAAATGAAGTCATTTAAAAAAATCTCATTTTTTTGCTTTTGATATATAAGGAAAATAAAAGAGTCTTTAATTACCCCATCATTTATGGAGGGGGTAATAGGGTTATAAGAAATGGGATTTATCCCAAAACTACGTCAATAATTGGGCTAAAGCCCTTAGTTTTCTCATTTAAACCCCAACTTAAAAGTCGGGGAAATAATTTTCTATACCATTAAAATTATTGTATTTCATGATTAGAAAAGCTCTACCTTGCCAACGACCCCATTGGGTCCCAGGGGTTCAGAGCAACAGGTTCCCGGTCAAAAATATCCAGTACTTTTTTGCCCAGATATTTTTTATCAATGACCACCTCATAGGTATATTCATCAAACCATTTATCTGTCATGAGCATATACCCTTTATCCCCACCCTTCTCGCCCCAGCTATTTTCAATCCGCCATTTAATGGATTCACTGCCTTTCATATCCACGGCTGTGAGGAGCATGGCATGGGTCATAATACTGTCGCCATATTCCAACTTGGTCTTTTTATCCATTTTAAACTCAGTGTTAAACAGAAGCTCAAAATCATAGAGGTTCATATCCATTACTCCTAAATCCCGATGAAACATTTTGCCTACGTCGCAGCCAAACCAAACCGCTTCACCAGCCTTAATGGATTTTGCCGCTGCCCGTTTCATTACCTCAATTTCCACATTACCATACGAAATAGCATCCCCACCCGTTACATTTCCTAAATAACTTACGGTGTAATGTTCATTCATTTCTTTATTTGACATGGGGCAGTGAATGAGGCAAACCTTATCCTTTAAAACTACATCTACATGTTTAGAATAAAAATCTAATGCGGTCAAATTATTAATTCGTTTAAATTTTTTCTTCTTATCCCTAAATTGCCAATCGAAGGTTTCAGGAGGGGTCCCCAGGCAAATACAAAGCATATTATACGCTACAGCCAACATATTTTCTTTTTCTTTACGAAGTTCGGTTAGCTTGGCTCCGTTGGAATGCATTTCCCGCAATTGAGATGCAAATTCTCTTAGTTTCCGAGCAATAAAGCGGTTCATCATCCGAGATTGACTGCTCTGAAAACTTTCCGGCATAGCAGATTGAGGCATTACCCCATATTTTTCCATGAGGTTCACAAACATATCCCATTGACCTCCATCTCCAATAGGTTCAGATACCAACCACATCATGAGCCGGCTGTCAAAGGATTCATCTAAAGTTGCCAGTATGTTTTCCAAGAAGTAATTTGATTTCTCCAGTTTATCACAAAACATGAAGTAATTTTGAGAGAATTCAAATTCCTTTAAATTATATTTATCGCATACAGCCAAACGCATGAGATTCAGTCCGGCAAATCCCCAGCACCTCCCACTGGCTTTCTGATTGGTGACCTTTTTTATTTCATTGGGAATGGTATGGGAATAGGTATGGTCTACCTTGCGAAAGGCATCCCAATCCATAGCAACATCCAACATGCTGGTTCGGGTAAGGGCGTTCCGAGAAAGTTTATTAGTAGGACTACTTTTATATGCTTTCTGAAATACTTTGATATTGGTTTTTGAAATGGCTGCTTGCATGGTATCTCCTTATTATTATTTATTGTGAGCCACCGAGAGGAGTTGAACCCCCGACCCAATCATTACGAATGATTTGCTCTACCAACTGAGCTACGGTGGCGGTAATTCTAATTATGTTTATTCCTCGAAGGGTGAAAATTTAAATGGAATAACGTTATTGGGTAAACTATTATAATTATTAGTTGCATTTTGTAAAAATAATATGATATAAATATTTCTGTTTACTCCCTAAATTTCCCTATGTTAAAAATAACTTATAGTAATTATAAATGACTGCTATTGCTCCCCGCCGGTCGGTGGTTTTTAAGGATAGCAACATAGTAATACCCCCTTCTGCGGAAAGGTCATTTTCGCACATTCATCACTTTAATAACAAAATAATTATAAAATGAAAAATATTTTCCTTATTCCATTCATTTTTATTTTGGCATGCTCAAATAAAAATACTCCAAATGTGGATTACCATAATACCCGAAATTTTCAATTTACCTATGAAGTTCTAGTAGAACCCACCCATGGCAATAAACTGGAAATTTGGCTGCCGGTACCTACATCCAGTAATGTTCAGGAAATTTCAAATTTGCAGATAATCAGTGAAGATTTGGCATATACTTTAAAAGATGAGCCTATACATGGGAATAGATATCTGTATGTTTTTAGCAAAATGGGGATAACTAATCCAACTACAATAACCATGACATTTGATGTACATCGGAAAGAACATAGCAATATTTCAGATAAAAATGCTGACCCCAATAATTATTTAGGATCATACAGTAATGTGCCCACTGGCAATATTTTTTCCAAAATCATTAATGAAAATAATTTGTCTCAAAATGATATAAGGGGCATTTATGATTTTGTGTTTGAAGGGATGCATTATGGAAAACCGAAGACTGTGGATAATATTTACTATAGATCCCCTTGGTTAAATTCAGATAGTATTTATGGCCAGAAGGGAGTAACACGGGATGATGTGGTGAAGCTGTATCAACAATCAAAAAATGATGGTGGAGATTACACATTTGGCAAAGGAAACTCTATTTATGCCTGTGATATCGGTGTGGGAAACTGTACCGATTACCATTCTTATTTTATGTCATTGGGACGCACCTTAGGTGTGCCTGTTCGTTTTCATATGGGTTTTCCTATTCCATCTGAGAGCGAGGGTACGGTTGGCGGTTACCACTGCTGGGCAGATTATTATATTGAGGGCGAGGGCTGGTATCCTGTGGATATTTCAGAGGGAGATAAAGACCCCCAGCTTAAGGATTATTATTTTGGTACCTTAGATAATAACCGTGTTGAAATGATTTTGGGTAGAGATATAAAATTGGAAGGCTACGAAATGGAAACCACCAATTTATTCATATATCCTATTATGGAAATAAATGATCAAACCTCCTCTGCCTTTAGTAAAAGCTTCCAATATAAAGAGATATAATTTTTACATTAATAATTAACTATCATTTAATTAATTAAATGTTCTATTTTTTAGATCAATGAATGACAGCAAAATAAACTATAAAGATATTCTAAATCCTGATCAATATAGGATAACCAGAAAGGGTGCCACCGAAGCGCCTTTTACAGGACAATACTGCAGCCTCTTTGAACCGGGCTCTTATCTCTGTATTTGCTGCGGTACCCCCCTTTTCAGCTCAGAGTCAAAGTATGATTCCGGCAGTGGTTGGCCCGATTTTCATGAAGCAATTACAGAAGGTGTTATTAAATATGAAGATGATTTCAGCAGCGGTTTAAAACAAACTGAAGTAAAGTGCAATCAATGCGATGCCCATTTGGGACATGTTTTTGATGACGGTCCGCCACCGGATTTTAAGCGCTACTGAATTAATTCCGCATCCCTGAAGTTTCAGGCAGAATGATATTGGAAAGGGTTTAAAAAATAGCTTAATTTTCATCCCAATGCAAGGGGAAGAAAAACCAAACTTTTACGCTGAGACAGCCTCAATTTATTTGGGGCTTTTTTATATCAATTACCTCCCAATGAAAATCACAAACGAGATTGATAATTAACCACACCAGCCTCCGACAGACAGGGATTGATACAAATTAACACAAATAAACCAGTAAAACTCGTATTAGAAAACGGGACTGTATTTTCCGGGGTTTCCTTTGGTGCAGAAGGTGAAACCATTGGCGAAGTTTGTTTTAATACGGGTATGACCGGCTATCAGGAAATTCTCACCGACCCATCCTACTGCGGTCAGCTCATCACCATGACCTATCCCCATATTGGTAATTATGGCGTGAATCCAGAGGATGTTGAATCAAACAAAGTTCAGGCGGCTGGTTTTATTGTTCGCGAAGAAAATGTGGTTCCATCAAATTTTAGATCAACACAATCCTTAGGCGATTATTTAAAAGATCAGAAAGTTGTAGGTATTCAGGGTATCGATACTAGAATGCTGACGCGCATAATCCGAGATGAGGGTGCCATGAATGGTATCATCAGTTCTGTTGATTTGGATGAAAATTCTTTGCTTAAAAAAGTAAAGGCTGCTCCTTCGATGACCGGAATGGATTTGGCGAAAGTAGTAACAACACCCAATAGTTACGATTGGAGAATGGAAAAAGGGGAACGGAGAAAGGAAGTCGCTAGATTTAAAATTGCTGCCATTGATTTTGGTATAAAGCACAATATCCTGCGACTACTCGAATCTCATGGCTGTGAGGTCACCGTTTTTCCTGCAACAGCCACTGCTACTGAAATACTGAAAATCAATCCGGATGGAATATTCCTCTCCAATGGCCCGGGAGATCCAGCGGCTGTAACCTATGGGATTGAAACCGTTAAATCATTATTGGGCAAGAAACCGATTTTTGGTATATGTTTAGGCCATCAAATATTGGCTTTGGCTTTAGGTGCAGATACATACAAACTCAAATTCGGACATCGAGGCTGTAATCATCCGGTTAAAAATCTGGAGACTGGTAAGGTGGAAATCACTAGTCAGAATCATGGCTTTGCAGTTGATCCTGAGACTATTCCAAAAAATGTAGTGATTACCCATAATAGCCTAAATGACCAAACGGTAGAAGGATTGAAATGTACCGATGTACCTGCATTTTCAGTACAGTATCACCCAGAATCCAGCCCGGGGCCCCATGATAGTCGGTATTTATTTGAAGAATTTATAAAATTAATGTCAGAAATAGAATATGCCTAAACGAACCGACATAAAATCCATTCTTATTATTGGCGCAGGACCCATCATAATTGGTCAAGCCTGTGAATTTGATTACTCTGGTACGCAAGCCTGTCGAGCACTCAGGGAAGAAGACTATCGCATCATTCTGGTAAACTCAAATCCCGCCACCATAATGACAGACCGAAACCTGGCAGATGCCACTTACTTGGAACCCGTAACTCCGGAAGCCCTGGCGGCAATTATTGAAAAAGAACTACCTGACGCACTCCTTCCAACTGTAGGCGGTCAAACTGCATTGGACACCGCTATGGCATTATACGAAAATGGCGTGTTGGAAAAATATAATGTGGAGCTTATTGGTGCCAATGTAGATACTATCCGAAGAGCTGAAAACCGGGAGGAATTCAAAATTGCTATGGATGAAGTAGGCATTGAAACTGCTCGGGGGGGATTTGCAAACACCTTGGATGACGCCGATAAAATTATTGAGGATATTCCCTTTCCAGTGATCATCCGGCCTTCTTTTACCATGGGTGGCACAGGTGGATCAATCGCCTATAATTTAGAAGAGTTTCAGGAATTGGTAGATAATGGTTTGTCCGCAAGTCCCATTTCAGAGGTGCTTATTGAAGAATCTTTACTGGGATGGAAGGAATTTGAAATGGAAGTAGTGCGTGATAGTGCCGACAATGCTATTATTATTTGCTCAATTGAAAATTTGGATCCCATGGGAATACATACCGGTGACTCCATTACGGTGGCACCTTCCCAGACACTCACCGATAAAGAATATCAAAAGATGAGAAATTGGTCCCTTCTATGTTTACGAACTATTGGAGTAGATACCGGTGGATCAAATGTGCAGTTTACCGTGAACCCTGAAACTGGCAGGATGATCATAATTGAAATGAATCCAAGGGTGAGCCGCTCATCGGCATTAGCCTCTAAAGCTACGGGATTTCCAATTGCCAAGGTAGCCGCCAAGCTGGCGGTTGGTTATAGATTGGATGAACTCCAAAATGATATCACAGGTCAAACATTAGCCGCATTTGAACCCAGTATCGACTATGTGGTAACTAAGATTCCCCGCTTTGATTTTGAAAAATTTCCATCTGCAACTGGAATATTGGGCATTCAAATGCAATCTGTAGGCGAGGTGATGGCCATTGGTAGAACCTTTCGAGAAAGTTTACAGAAAGCGTTCCGCTCACTTGAAGTAGGATTAAATGGATTTGAACCTAAAGAAACTGAATACCGTGACCTGGATTTAAGTAAAATCCGATTTGCAACAGCATTCAGACTATTGAAAGTACGCCAAGCATTTGAGGATGGACACTCTATTGAAGAGATTTTTGAGCAAACCAAAATTGATCCGTGGTTTTTGTATCAAATTCAAAAATTAATTTCCGTTGGTGTGGAATGCATTCCGCCCTTTAAGGGGACACAATCCATTGAGTCCCTATATAAATTAAAACGTGAAGGATTCTCTGATCAGCAAATTGCCCAGATGTGGGATACATCTGAAAATGAGATTCGGCAACAAAGAAAGGATAACAATATCATCCCCACTTACAAAGTGGTTGATACTTGTGCAGCTGAGTTTGCTGCCCTCACTCCCTATTGCTATTCTACTTATGAAACGGAAAATGAAATCACACCCTTAGAAGGAAAAAAGGTAATGATATTGGGTGGTGGTCCCAACCGCATTGGACAAGGGATTGAATTTGACTACTGCTGCGTGCAGGCGGTGTTTGGACTAAAAGAAGCGGGCTATAAAACCATTATGGTAAATTGTAATCCCGAAACAGTCTCTACTGATTTTGACATTGCTGACCGTCTCTATTTTGAACCCCTCACCTTTGAAGATGTCATGAATATTGTAGATCTCGAACAACCGGATGGTGTTTTGGTTCAGTTTGGCGGGCAGACACCTCTCAATATTGCTAAACGCTTGAAAAAAGCAGGGGTGAATATTATAGGTACCAGTCCCTATGCTATTGATTTGGCTGAAGACCGGAAGAAATTTGGAAAAATATTAGATGAATTAAAAATTCCTGTTCCCAAATGGGGAACTGCTTTTTCCGTAGAAGAAGCCATGGTTGTAGCGGAAGAGGTGGAATATCCCGTATTGGTGCGACCATCCTATGTGCTTGGTGGCAGGGGAATGGAAATTGTTTATGATGATGATGGTCTCAAAACATACGTGGGTAAGGCAGCGCTGGTTTCCGGAGAGCACCCTATATTGATTGATGCATTTTTAGAAGATGCTTTCGAATTTGATGTGGATGCACTCTGTGATGGCACGGATGTTTTTGTAGCTGGAATCATGCAGCATATTGAAGAGGCAGGCATTCATTCGGGTGATTCTGCATGTGTACTTCCAGCCTATGAACTCAGTTCGAAAGCTCGTAAAACTATTGAAGAATTCACCCATAAATTGGCATTATCTTTAAATACAATCGGACTTATCAATATTCAATTTGCCATGAAAAATGAAGTGGTGTATGTGATTGAAGTAAATCCCCGCGCCAGCCGAACTGTACCTTTTATCAGCAAGGTGATTGATATCCCATTGGCAAAATTGGCGGCTCAATTAGCAGTAGGGGAAAAATTGACTGATTTCAATTTGGACTCCCGCTCAAAAAATGGGCTAATTGCTGTGAAAAAACCAGTGTTTCCCTTTAATAAATTCCCTCAGCAGAATGTATTCTTGTCTCCGGAAATGAAATCCACTGGTGAGGTTATTGGCTTTGATAAACATTTGGGTAGCGCTTACGCTAAGGCTGAAGCTGGAGCTGGTCAGACACTTCCTAATGAGGGTACGATATTTATTTCTGTAAATAATATGGACAAAATTCGAGCCATTCCATTGGCTAGAGATTTTCAAGAGTTGGGGTTTGATATCATTGCCACCAAAGGAACAGCAGACCTCCTATCTGAAAATGGAATTTCTACCCGATCAATCTTCAAAGTTGGCGAAGGCCGCCCCAATGTAGTGGATGCCATCAAAAATGGAGAGGTTCAACTGGTCATTAACACTCCACTTGGGGCACAATCCCGGTTTGACGAATATGATATTGGACGTTCTGCTATTCGCTATAAAATACCTGCCATTACCACTATCTCCGGAGCCCAGGCAGCAGTTCGGGGTATTCGGAATATTAAAAATGGATCCATCCAATACCGCAGTTTGCAGGATGTGTTTGGATAGTTGTAGATTTAGTTAAATGAGCATCTATATTATAGCAGTTTTATTCATCATCCCTATTTTTATTATATTAATTGGGCTGGAAGCCTTAGTTGCCTACCGCAGAGGAATACAGGTAAACCATCCAGCTGATATGATTTCCAGTCTCAGTTCCGGACTTACCAACGCCACCCGAAACGGTATACAATTTGGGGCTGTTCTCATCAGCTATACCTGGCTAGTGAACCATATAACTATTTATAAGGTTGAAAATTTATGGCTGGCGGTAATTATCGCATTTGTGGCAGAAGATTTTGCCGGTTACTGGTTTCATCGAATGAATCACCGAATAAATTTCTTTTGGAATCGCCATGTCATTCACCATAGCAGTGAGGAGTATAATCTTTCCTGCGCATTGCGACAATCAATTTCAGATAATATTAAATTTTTTGCCATCTTATTAATTCCTGCTGCTGTGATGGGAATCCCACCCTACTTGTTTGCCATTATTAGTCCCGTGCATTTATTTTTACAATTCTGGTACCATACCCGCTTGATTGATAAAATGGGTATTCTCGAAAAAATATTGGTGACGCCCTCCCATCATCGGGTACACCATGCTATTAATCCAGAATATTTGGATAAAAACTATAGCCAAATTTTCATAATCTGGGATAAGCTTTTTGGCACTTTCCAACCGGAAGAGAAATCCATTCCGCCCGTGTATGGAATTTTGCGGCCTGTCAAAACATGGAACCCCGTCTTTATTAATTTTAAGCATCTCTGGCAATTGACAAAAGATGCCTACCGTGCCAATAGTTATTGGGACAAAATTCGAATCTGGTTTATGCCAACGGGCTGGCGTCCTCTAGATGTAGCTGAAAAATTTCCGGTAATCACTATTGAAAATCCGTCTTCGCTTAAGAAATATTCTACTAACAATTCTAATTTGTTACTGGGCTGGTCCTACTTCCAATTATTTATGACCTCGGCTTTAATGGTTCTAATTTTTTTTAAAATACCTATATTATCTCAAACCATGATTTTACTGTTAGCAGGTCTATTGGTTCTCCATGTAATATCATATTCTTTCCTTTTGGATGGAAAAAATATAGCGATAATTCTAGAAGGATTAAAGTTTGTATTTGGCATCGTATTGTTTTTTAAACTAAATGAAAGTATTGGATTCATTCCAAATTTTAGTCTCAATTTGATTTTCAGTTACCTCTTTATTTCTTTGGGAATGACTGCTTATTTTTTCTGGACTGAAATAAAACCTCGCTCAATTCCTGTTTCTGTTAAGCCTTAATTTTTGTTAATATCCTCTATCCTCAAGGATTTGGGGTATGATCCCCAATTAGATACTTTTATTCAATCTCATGATTTAGCCGATTTTGAGATTGGTCGCATTATTCGTGAGAGTAAGAAAAAATATATGGTTAAAACCCAAGTGGGGACTTACCATGGCCAAATTTCCGGGAAGCTCAGGCATGAAGCAAAAAGCCGGTCTGATTACCCTGCCGTTGGAGATTGGGTGGCCATTAAACCTATGGAAAAAGATCAGGCCATCATCCATGAAATTTTACCCCGGAAAACTATTATCGAACGTCAAGCCATTGGCCGTTTTGGTAAAAAACAAACCATTGCCACCAATGTGGATGTTGCCTTTGTTATGCAGGATATTACTCATGATTTCAACTTGAATCGCCTGGATAGATTAATTGCCATTTGTTTTGCCTCCAAAATTCAACCAGTAGTGATTCTCACTAAGATAGATATTGCAGAAAAATCAGAACTTGCAGATAGAATGGCACAAATTGATAAGCGATTTAATGATATATCCATTTTTCTCCTCAGTAATAAAAGTATGGAAGGATTTCCTGCTATTCAAAATATGATTGAGTACGGGAAAACCTACTGTTTTATTGGCGCTTCAGGCGCAGGTAAGTCCACCCTTATTAATAATTTGGTGGGGGAAAAGGTGATGCTCACCAAGTCATTACGAGAGAAATCTCATAAAGGGCAGCACACTACCAGCCATCGCGAATTGTTTATTTTAAAAGATTCAGGTGTACTTATTGATACTCCAGGGATGCGTGAGTTGGGTGTGGCTGAGAGTTTCAAGACGTTGGAATCCACCTTTGAAATTATTTTTACGCTTTCCGATTCCTGTAAATATTCAGATTGTACTCATCTTATTGAACCGGAATGTGCAGTACTTGTGGCCCTTGAAAAAAATGAAATTGATCAGTCCTATTACGATAATTTTCATAAAATGAAAGGGGAGCAATCCCAGTTTGAACTCAATAAAAGAGGAATAAAAGATAAGGAAACGATAAAAAAAATGAAGTCTGATTCTAAAAATAAAAAGTCTCGAAGGTAATCTAACAATGGTTAAAAAACAAAAGGGGATTGGCAAAATTGCAATCCTATTTTAAAACAGTTTCTCCAGAAAATTAAATATCTCCCTTTCTATAATATATCACCCTGATTTTCTAAATCATGACACAGGAGTGGGGCACCCTGAGCGACCCGACCGTTTGCGTACCTGTGTTTCTGCTTTAGAATCCTGTGAATTTTCTCATAAACTAAATTGGCTATCCCCTCGCTCAGCTACTGAATATGAGTTGGAGTGGATACACTCCAAAGAGCATATCAATAATGTCAAGCAAGTCTGTAAATCGGGTGGGGGCTACCTTGATCCCGATACCCCTGTTTGCCCTGAAAGTTATGATATTGCCCTGAAATCAGCTGGTGCCTGGATGGACGGAGTTGATGAAGTTTTGGCTGGCAATTCTGCCTTGGTACTCTCGCGACCTCCAGGTCATCATGCAGAAGCTGACCGAGCTATGGGCTTTTGCCTTTTTTCAAATGCCGCCTTGGCAGCTGTCTATGCACTTAAACAATCTACCATTAATAAAGTGGCTATCTTTGATTGGGATGTGCACCACGGAAATGGTACCCAAAATATTGTCAAATCAAATCTCGATATTGCCTATGTATCTATTCACCAATTTCCTTTTTACCCAGGTACAGGCTCTCAGATTGAGAAAGGAGATTTTAATAATGTGCTAAATATTCCGGTACCTTCAGGTTTTGGAAGTACGGAGTATAAGCAACTATTCAATGAGCAGATTTTTCCCTTTATTCAAAACTTTCATCCTGATCTCTTAATCATTAGCGCAGGATTTGATGCCCACCGAAATGACCCTTTAGCAGGAATTAACCTAGAGGCAGATGACTTCACCATTATGACTGAGCGTTGTTTGGAAATACAGCCCAATCTCCTCTTGGGATTAGAGGGTGGTTATGATCTGGGGGCTTTGGGGGAGTGTGTGGTTGGTGTGTGTGAAGAGTTGATCTAAGCTAACATCCTAATAA
>Ga0208571_1000548_pt1 | contig 13476 bp, 10 predicted proteins | sample DeeseametaMP0103_FD_184223 | JGI IMG/M metagenome (GOLD analysis project Ga0208571, IMG submission 184223) | Marine microbial communities from the Deep Atlantic Ocean - MP0103 (SPAdes) | ecosystem: Environmental > Aquatic > Marine > Oceanic | place: Atlantic Ocean | collected 2010-12-22
ACACGCTCCTGTTCTTCAATATATTGCTGGTTATTAAAAAAACCTCCAAAATAAGCCATCCGCAACCAAATCAAATATGTACTTAAAGCATCACATTCGTTATAGGCTACAATTTCCGCCAGGCGCCCCTCCAGCCACATTGGCGCTACCTCTTCACCACTTACCCCCAGTTTCCCCGGAACACCACAAACTGTCGCCATCTCATTCAGTGAAGGATTAGACTTTCCATAACCTCCCAGGATTTCGATCAAATCAATATGAGCTTCACTGTTACGTGCATCAAAATAATCATAACCTTCCCATGGTTTATTGGGGCGTTTTGCAAATTTTGCTGCTTGAATACCTCTTGCGACAGCTCGCTGCAGAAGGATTTTAAGGTCTGCTTTTGATGAATTGAATCCCACCAGTTGAGGTTTTTTTTCGCCAACCGCATTAAGGAAACGTGACAAAATTTCTGCCTCTGATGTGTGTTCCGGATCGGCTGCATCATGAGGCAAAGCCGTCAAAGACAAGGCCACCTCTCCATTTCCTTTATCTGCACGAACGACCGCGGCAATGGAAATTACGCGGCAAATTGTGGTTTTGAGGTAAGGCATCGGATTTTCTTCATCCGCACCGCCTTCTTCCCACATTTTTTGGATTACTTCTGCATCAGGAGTATCTTCCGGAAGCTGATATAACCTTCTTCCCGCTTCCGGATCCGGCACCCATTCCGCGTCAAAAGCCCATACATCTTTGTTGACTGATTTGAACATAAGACCTCCCTTGTACTTCTGTAGATTGATTCCCGAAGTTTAGCGTTTTGAAAACGTATTGGCAATCTAATCTATGACAGAACAATGTTTTGTGCAAGAAATGCAAGGAGAAAAACCGCTGCCTGAGTAATCACTCGATTCCAATTTTACAGAAAAAATAATCGTCAGAGAACAATCAGAAACGTCTGCAACATTGACAAGATCTTAAACTTGTCATAGATTGGTCAACAGATCATTTTCAAATCAAGCTTTCAATATTTTTTCTGGCAGCAAGCAAACTGAAGCAAAAACCAAACTCCATGAATCTCAGCGTTACCATCATCGGTCATAATGAAGTTGATCATTTACGGGAATTATTGCCACAACTCAAATGGGCAACTGAAATCGTCTATGTTGACTGTGAAAGTCAGGACGACTCACTGGAAGTTGCACGTGATCTAGGCTGCCGTGTTTTTTCACGTCCCAACAATACCAACCTTAATGTCAACAAAAGTTACGCGATGGAGCAGGCGAGTGGGGATTGGGTTTTTTACGTGGATCCGGATGAGCGCATTCCGGAAAATTTGGTTGAGGAAATAGAAAAAGTAATTCAAGCTACGACAAACTCAGCTTTCAAACTCAAGCGCCGTAATCATTACTTTGGACACTGGCTGCGTCACGGAAGTCAATATCCGGACACACAGTTACGTTTATTCCAGAGAGGTTCTGCCAGCTTCCCTAACCAACATGTACATGAAAAACTGGTAGTGGAGGGAAGTATCGGCAGTCTGCAAAGTGATATGCTCCACTTTCCTTACCTGAACATCAGCCAGTTTTTGAGCAAGTTCGATTTTTATTCCGGAGTTGAGGCAGGTTATCTACGGGATGCCGGCGTACAGGTGACTGCAGGAAATTCTATTCGCTTTCTGCTACTCAAACCATTTTCCCGTTTCTTAAGACGCTATCTGTTTAAAGGAGGATTCCGCGACGGATTTCCGGGATTGTTCTGTGCAATTTTTGATGCCCTGAATTTTGTCGTCCGTTATTTCAAGCTCTGGGAACAAACTCATAATCCTCCAGCAAAAAGGGAACAGCAAGGTCCGGATTCGAGACCGTAACCGGTTATGGGAACTAATTCATAATCCTCCAGCAAAAAGGGAACAGCAAGGTCCGGATTCGAGACCGTAACCGGTTATTTGTGAGGATCACCTTTCCTGAGGAAATTCAGCATCCAGTGTGTTATTTGCTGAGGCTGGATGGTTTGCTCCAGCGATTTCATTCCTGCTTCAAATACTTTTGGACCCAATATTTCTTTCCTGAGATTCAGTAATGCTTTGGAGTATGCTTTCTGAAATTCCGGATGTCCCTGAAATGTCAAAATATGATCATCAATTCTGAAAGCAGCATAAGGGCAAAAATCACTTTCCGCAATCAATTCGGCACCTTCCGGAAGTTTTGTAACCTGATCCTTGTGACTTGCCAAAAGTGAAAATTGTTCCAAAGCGGGTTCAATCCAGGCTTGTATGGATACCGTTTGGTAGTTTTGCACTCCTACACCCCAACCTCGTTCTGATGCTTCAGTTTTTCCGCCTAAAGCTTTGGCAACCATTTGGTGTCCAAAGCAAATGCCAAGAAGAGGTTGTTTCTGCCTGTGCAGTTCAACTACATACTTTTCCAATTTTCGAATCCACGGTTCATCATCATAAACGCTTAAACGGCTGCCCGTAATCAAGTACGCGTCACACTCTTCCGGAGCTTGGGGATACTGCTCCAGCTGTACATCATAATTTTTAAAATCTAAATCCGGATCAACAGATTTAAAAAGTGACATAAACATTTCCGGATAGTTGCCGTGTTCGTCCCGGAAATTTTCATTGGTGGAATCACACTGAAGAATACCAATTTTCATATAGTCCCTCCTGAAAAAAGAAATAGCCTAAACAGGCTAGCAGAATTGACAATATTTGCAATCAGATTGATAAATGAGAATCCCCCTTTTTCATTTTCAGATAAACAATTATCAGTAACCATCATGATTATTTTATCTTGAATCCGTTGCAGACAGTCCAATCATTAAATCCGGATCTTCTCTTACGATGATGATTGACAGCTACAGCCGTTTCCGTTAGTTTCAGAAGTAACAAATAAAATCATAAAACATTTTATATTCCAAAATTATATGGAAAAAAATAAGACAGCACAGTGGGTGGACATTTCCAAGGAAGTTCAAGATGCACTGAAAACAGATAAAGCGGTTGTTGCACTGGAATCGACAATTATTTCACATGGAATGCCTTATCCTCAAAACTTGGAAACAGCACTCGCAGTTGAAAATATTATTCGAAATGAGGGGGCTTTCCCCGCCACAATTGCTGTTTCAGGAGGCAGGATCAAGATCGGTTTGAGCAGGCAGGAGCTTCAGCAGTTTGCTCAAAACAGTGATCCGGTAAAAGTCAGCCGCCGGGATTTACCGGTAGTTCTTTCACAAAAACTGAGCGGTGGCACCACTGTGGCTGCAACTATGATTTGCGCACAGATTGCCGGAATTCCAGTCTTTGTGACAGGCGGCATTGGCGGAGTACACCGCGAAAATGAAAAAACCATGGACGTTTCCGCAGACTTGATGGAGTTGGCTCATACAAATGTTGCTGTAGTCTGTGCCGGAATAAAATCCATTCTTGATATTCCCCGAACTCTTGAATATTTGGAAACACACGGTGTGCCTGTAATTGGTTACCAGACGGCAGAGTTTCCTTCATTTTATACGCCGTCCAGCGGTTCAATGGTTCAAACCCGAATTGACACACCTGAAGACATTGCACGTTGTATGAAAATTAAATGGGACTTGGGGTTGGCCGGAGGTCTTGTGATTGGGAATCCCGTGCCTCCGAAAGATGCAATGGATGAGTCACTAATTGAAGGAGCAATTACAGAAGCGCTGAAAGAAGCAACTGAAAAGGAAATCGAAGGAAAAGAGGTGACTCCATATTTGCTGGAGCGAATCAATCAGCTTACTCATGGAGAAAGCCTGAAGAGTAACATTGCACTGGTACGTAATAATGCCAGCTTAGGAGCCAAAATCGCCCTGGCTTACAAGGCTCTGCTTTGATCCATTCGTATTACTTGTGTTTTTAATTCTGAAACTGCCAATTCGACAAGAGATGCTGCAATAGATTTTTCCAAAGCATTCTGAACTGAATTTGTGACAATCTCCTTCAACTCATTTTCTGTAAAACTGAAACTGTCCGCTTTTTCAAATTTTTCTTCTTCATCATCAAAACTTTCGAAAGCACTTGCCTCTGTTTCTGTCTGATCCGGAGCTTCTTCAGTAATTTCTTTTTCTCGATCAAATCCCATAAAGGCATCCTCAGCATCATCCCAACTGTCAAACACATCTTCTTCAAGTCCAAGTCCAAGTGAAATTTCAGTATACACTTTTTTGTCAAACTCTGCATCAACATCTTGCAAGTCTTTGGATTCTGCTGCGAGGCTTTCTTCCAGTTCCTCAACAAGCGGATCTCCATAATCAGCTTCTCCGTCCACTGATCCTTCCTCATCCGTTTCCAGAAGATCTCCCAGTTCATCCAGCATGAATTCTACCAGTTCGTCTTCTGAATCATCTTCTGACACTGCTAATTCGTCTTCAGATAATTCTTCAACTTCCAGTTTTTCTTTTTCCAGATCCTCCTCAAACTGCTCTTCTTCTATTTCAAACTCTGTTTCTGCAGAATCAAGAGCTTCCATTTGTTCACTGAGGTCTTCCAGTTCAATCATAGCACTTTCTGCTGATTCTTCCTGCTCGCCAATACTTTCATGAACCATTGACATAATATCCGCATCTCCCTGACTCTCATCAAAATCTTCTTCAAATTCGTCTGCAGATGTATCTTCTACGAATTGTTCAGCATCCTCGATTTCAACGGTCTCCTCAAGATCCTGCTCCACAGAATCCGTTAACAATTTATTGTCAAGTGAACTTAGCGATTCCTCTCCTGTTTCTTCGAAATCAGGTTCCAGTTCATAATTATCCAATTCCTGAACTGATTCTGACGTGATCTTGCTGTCGGAATCAGTGTCTTGAATCGAAGGTTCGGCTGGCTCTTCAAATGAGGAGAGATTTTCTGGAAATTCGGGTTGAAAATCTTCTTCTTCCAAACTTATATCCGTCAGGCCCTCTCTAGGTGTCTGATCCAATTCCGGAGAGCGTGACCAGATATCATCCAGATCCTCAAAATCATTTACTTCAAGATCAATATCCGCTGGTGCCTTCAGATCCTGTTCTGTTTTTTCACCCTCAACCTTGAGGCGGCTTTCAGCATATTTGTCTTCCAAACCGGAGTCCTTAAGTTGCGTCAATCCTGTTGAGGCAGGATCTGTCTCAGTTTTTACAGTGTCTGTAACAACTTCTTCGGAGTCAATTTCGATTCCATCTTCATCAAGCTTAAGATCAAATTCAAAACCGTTGTCCATTGTCATTTCTTCATCATTGATGACTTCAAGACCGTTAGATGTTATTTCATTTTCATCCAGCTCAACTTCTGCCTTTTTCACTGTATCCTTAGAAATGTCCATATCTGCAGAAATGTCATCCAGAATCATTGAATCCATTTCACTGCCTGCTGAAGAGGCAAATTTTGGTTCCAGGGCATTCTGCTCTAATTCTTCTGTTACTTGAGATCCTTCCTCAACTGGTGAGTTTACTTCCTGTTCCCCCTCTTTAATATCATTCAATTGATTGTCAATTGAACTCATGTCTATCTTGAAATCTTCACCCTCATTATCCGGTTCAATGCCAAAATTGTCATCCAGAGTAACAAATTGACTTAGCTGCTCCTGAAGCATCGATGCTTCAAAGGGTTTGCGAAGCAACCCATCAATTCCAAGCTCTGAAATAATTTTTTCGTCAAGCTCGTCTTTTGGGTTTACAAGTAAAATGATTGGGATATTTTTCAGCTGCGGATCTTTGCGTATTTCTCTGCAATTCTTGTAGTTTTGATCGCCGCCTGAATTACTGAGTAAAATTAAATCCGGCTCCAGATTAAGTGCCTGCTGCACAAATAAATCTGGATTAGATTCTTGAGTAACTGAAATTGCACTAGCCTTCAGCGAGGCGGCAATTAAACTTTGAATTTCTGGATTTTCTTCGAGTACAAGAATTAATTGGGACATGAATATTGCTTTTTAGCTCCTAAATTGTCAGAACAAAGTCATTAAAAAAAATTCTCATAAAACTAATCCTGTAGCTTTATGCAAGATAATGCCCTAACTTTTGAACAAATATTAACTAGATTTGTTATTTACTTTGAACCTTTTTATAAGAAACTTTATCCTGTTCTGAATACTATTTTGCTTATTCACCAATGAGGACCGGAAACTATGCCGTTCAAAATAATCTCAAAATATATTGCATCAGAATTCAACCGTTATTTTATGTTGTTTCTCGGTGCATTTGTATTGATGAGTCTGGTAGGGAATTTTTTTGGTAACCTTGCAGATGTTTTTACTGACTGGCAGAGTTTTTTGAAGTTCCTTCAAGAAACGGCTCTTTTGCTGCCTCTATTGCTGGAACTAATAATACCAATTACGGTTTTACTGGCAACTATTGCCACATACAGTTCACTGAACAAGAATGCTGAATTGCTGGCAATACGCAGTTCGGGAATCGGCGGTTGGAGACTGGCTTTTCCTGTGTTAGCTGTTTCTGCTTTGATTGCGTCTTTTGCGTATTTCAGCCAGAATTACATGTACACATGGATGCATCAAACTTGGGTTAAACAGGAAAATTCTGCACGCTTGCCCCCACTCTGGAAAGTGGGTGAAGAACAAAGCATTTACTATTTTGGAAATCGCCAACATAATGGCCGCATAAGTTCTATCACCTCATTTAACTGGAAGCAAATTCCTTTCCAACTTCTGGGAAGAACTGCAATTGAACGGGGAGAACAACAAAACAATTCATGGATCTTTCACGATATTCAAAAGTACATTTTCCAGGATGAAAATTTGCGGCTTGAACACGTTGAACAATGGAGAATCGAAACAGAAAAGTTGCCCACTGTACCCTTTGAAATTCCCATTTCTCCGCATCATCAACCCCTCCTTGACTTGTATGAAAATACTCTTAAACTTCAAAGTGAAGGACAAGATGTAACTCGTCATTGGGTTGCGATTTTCCAGAAAACCGCCTATCCGTTTCAAATTTTTATCATGGTTCTGATTGGTTTTGGGCTGTCTGCATCATACAACAGACGGGGGATGGCGGCAGAATCTCTGGCAATCAGTTGCTTACTCGGGATTTTGTTCTGGATACTTAATCAGATAACCATGGCAGTCGGCGGTGCAGGCCTGATATTCCCTTTCTTTGCAGCATGGAGTGGAAATATAATTTTTCTCGCTCTAGCCCTCTGGCTGCTGTCTTATAACCGTGTATAATCTATTTTGCGGTGTTGAATTTCCGATTTACATCCAAAATCAAAAAGTTAAGCAAAAATTGACTCAGTGAATTGCTGGGCATCAAAGGGTCGTAAATCTTCAACCTGTTCACCTACACCGATGTAACGCACAGGAATATCAAACTCGTTGACGATGCCGATAACAACTCCTCCCTTGGAAGTGCCATCCAGTTTAGTAATTATAAGTCCTGTTAAATCTGTAGCTTCCATGAATTCCCGAGTCTGGAATATTGCATTTTGACCTGTGGTAGCATCAAGTACCAGCAGGATTTCGTGGGGTGCATCTGGAATCAACTTGCGAATCACCCGCACCATTTTTTTTAATTCTTCCATCAAATTCTTTTTGGTGTGCAAACGTCCTGCTGTATCACAGATCACTACATCGTAATCCTCATCTATTCCTTTTTGCACCGTTTCATACATCACCGCAGACGGATCACTTCCGGGTTCCTTTTGGATGATGTCGCAATCAGCCCGCCTGCTCCACTCCACCAACTGTTCAATAGCTGCTGCCCGAAAAGTATCACCTGCACCCATCAAAACTTTTTTACCCTGCTGACGATACTGTGCAGCAATTTTTCCGATAGTAGTTGTTTTTCCAACACCGTTTACACCAACAAAAAGCAAAATCAACGGCTTCCGTTCCGCAGTCCCGGGGACGGCATATGTTTTACTCATAATTTTTTGAATTTCCAGCTGAATTTCTGACTGCAAAACTTGTGGACTGCTTAATTCTTCACGCTCCACCTTCTCTGTGATTGCATCAAGAATACGCTGGGTAGTTTCCGGACCTATGTCTGAACCGATGAGCACTTCTTCCAAATCATCCAGTAAGTCTTCATTTATTTCTTTTCTACCTAAAACTGCTTCGGCTAAATTATCTTGTAACTGTGTTTTTGTTTTAATGACGCCTTTACGTAGACGCTCAAGGAAAGAATCTACCTCATCCGGAGTTTCCACGGTTTCAGAAGTTTTTTCAATTTCACGCTGAAGAACCTGCTGATGCAGACGTTCCTCTTCAATTGAAGCAATTTTTTCTTGAAGTTCTTTTTCCCGTTGTTCCGCTTTTGCAAGTTTTGCGGACTCTTTTTCTTCCCGCAGTTTTTCTTCTTCCTTGATCTGCAACTCAAGTGTTTTGGCATGTTCTTTTTCCAACTGCACCAGGCGCTTCTCTTTTTTCCTCCCGGAAAGTTCTTCGGGAGCTTTACTTTTCAGTGATCTGCTATGCTGCCGATACCATACAAAAAGACACAAAAGAATGATAAAAATTGCAAACCCTATCAAAATCAAGGTCGTCATATCCTCTGCTATCGGCACTCCTTTGTTAAAGATTCTACTCAAAAACAGGTTTACTGCTTCACGAAAAGTCGAAACGATTTGTTTTATTTCTTCAAAAAACATGGAAATTATTTTGCTAGTTGTTTTTGTTTTAGACTAAAATTTGGCATTATAGTTAGAAAATATCAACGGAAAGACATCTAAAATCACCAGTCCAGTATATGTCCACCTGGTCAATAGCATCTTTAAATCCGGTACAGCGGAAAATCGTCGAACACAAAACAGGCCCAGCTTTAGTCATTGCCGGAGCGGGCAGTGGAAAAACCAGGGTGATTACTCACCGTGTAGCACAGCTGATTCATTCCGGAATTCCTGCGTCTTCCATTCTTTTGCTGACATTCACCAACAAAGCCGCCAACGAGATGGCGCAAAGAGTAGGCCGGGCTTTAAAGAATTCTACAGAACAGCAAAAGATTATTCATGGGACCTTCCACAGTGTGGGAAGCCGATTCCTCAGACGAAATGCTAAATTACTAAACTATTACAATAATTTCAGCATTCTGGATTCCTCAGATTCCAGGGACCTGATAAAAGCCTCACTTGCAGAAACAGTAGGTAAACCAGACAAATATTTTCCAAAAGCTGCTGTTCTGCAAAACATGTTTTCATTGGCCTTCAATCGTTTTTGTACTCAAAAAATGATTTTGGACCAGCCTTACCATGAACGCAGTTTCCACTTAGAGCAGCTGATTTCTGCAGATTACCCCAATTTTGAAGAAAACACTGAAACAATACTAAACATTCTAGCTGCCTACCGTCACAAGAAAAAACGCGGACAAGTGATGGACTTTGATGATCTGCTGGAAAACTGGCTGGAACTACTCTTGCGGCATGGTGAAGGACTCCCGCTTTGCCGGCAAATTCAATATATCCTGGTAGACGAATATCAGGATACCAATCAGGTTCAAGCCAATATCTTATACCGGCTCTCAAGGCCGCACAAAAATTTAATGGTTGTCGGCGACGATGCTCAATCAATATACAGCTGGCGCGGCGCTGATTTTGGCAACATGCTTGAGTTTCCGGAACGCTACCAGGCAGTCACCTACAACATGGAGGAAAATTATCGCAGTTCTCCAGAAATTTTAGATGCTGCCAACCGAAGTATTAATTATAACACACGTCAGTTTGAAAAGAACCTTTTTAGTTCTTTAGCTGAAGGAGAAAAACCCCTCGTACATTATGTTTGGGCTTCTCAGGATGAAGCTGAACTGGTACTGGAGAATATACTCAGTTTCCGGGATAAAGATATTTCTTTGAACGAAATGAGTGTGCTTTACCGAAATCATGTACAGTCTGCAGCACTTCAGGTAGTGCTGACACATGCAGGTATTCCGTTTGTTGTTCATTCAGGAGTTAAATTTTTTGAACAAGCTCATATCAAAGATGTTACGGCTTTTCTTAAAGTACTTTTTAATCCTCTTGATGAAATCGCGTGGATGCGTCTGCTTAGGCTCCTTCCCGGGATTGGCAACACTACTGCACACCGGATTTTCAGGGTATTCCAGAGTCAACAGGCAGTCCGTCTTACTAAAGACAATGTTGAATTGCAAAAACTGATTCCTAAAAAGGCCCTTGAGAGCTGGAATGTTCTGCTGGAAATTTTTCAGCAAATGCTGGAGGAAAGCGTAACTCCTTCTCACATGATAGGATTACTGTACAAGAGCTATTACCGCGAGGTGCTTTTCAGCAGTTTTGAAAATGCCCCTCAGCGTGAAACAGATATTCGTTATCTTGAAGAATTTGCTGGTAATTATAATAAATTGGAAGCGTTTTTAAATGAGTTATCTTTGGTTGGTTCGAGCATTATCACTGATCATGAAGCCGAACAACAGGATAATCAGGACACTCTCACTCTGACCACCATCCATCAGGCCAAAGGTCTGGAATGGAAGGTGGTATTCATAATTGGACTTACAGAAGGATTGTTTCCTCACCAACGAAGTTTGGGAACAGAAGAGCAAATTGAAGAAGAGCGGCGCCTGTTTTATGTTGCAATGACACGTGCAAAACGACACCTGCTCATTACTGCACCGGTGGTTTCGTCAGGTTATTCCGGAGGAATCAGTAAGCGCTCCCGTTTTATCAACGAACTCGCAGAAGAGACAATCAACACCGAAATTCATACCCGTGATGAGTATTCTTATGGGAGCCGGGGGGGTCAAACTCAATTTTATTTTTAATAAAACTATTCCAAGTTTAACTTCGCGAGTTTAGGACGAATTACGTAGGTACAATAACCGGCATTTGAGTTATTGCTGTAATAATCTTGGTGGTAATCTTCTGCAGGATAGAATTCCGGCAATGTTGCAATTTCAGTAACAATTGGAGCATCAAACATTCCAGATTTTTCAGCATCTTTTTTTGACTCGTTTGCCGTAGTTTTTTGTGCCTCATTTTCATAGTAAATAACGGAACGGTACTGCGTCCCAATGTCTCCTCCCTGACGGTTAAGAGTTGTTGGATCGTGACAACGCCAAAACCAGTCAAGCAAAGTTTCGTAGCTCGTTTTCTGTGGATCAAAATCAATTTGAATCACCTCTGCATGTCCTGTGTTTCCGGTACATACCTGTTCATAAGTTGGATTTAGTTTTGTACCTCCTGCATAGCCCGGGGCAACAGATTTGACTCCTTCCAGTTTGGAGTAGACTGCTTCCAAACACCAAAAACAGCCACCTCCCAGAGTTGCGTTTTTTAATTTTTCCATGAATTCTCCTTCAAAAGTGCGTGAGACTTCAGATTTCGGCCAAAAAAATGCCTGAAGTATACAAAGAGTGCATGATCCAGTTCCTCTAAATTATTTTGGGTTGGGCGAAAAACAGAATCACTTTGTTTTGCATTTTGCCGTACATGCAAAAAGGCTAAGCTTCCTGGATGCAAGGCAGCCGAGTAAGAGCTAGGAATACAGCATCTTGGACAGCGAACACCTCCCAAGCTTGCGTCCAACTGGTACGGAACTGAAAATTTTGGAGCAGGATTTCGTCCGGATCTTTCCTGCCAAAGTTCGCCGCCGCACTGAAAACAAATTTCCAAATTTGGTGTGATTCCAAGTAATTTCAGAAGCCGTATTTCAAAATTTAATTTTATTTCAGTGTCAGTTTGAGACTCTGAGAGCAGAGACATTGCATTCTTCAGTAAATCAAAATATTCATGAGAATCTAATTCAGGAATTTCACATTGAAGCAGCAATTCCGAAAAGTAACTGGCGTGTAGAAACTTTGAATAATTTTTACGGACAAGAGGAAAGCTTTCCTGCAATTCGCATTTCCGGATTCTAACCAAATCCATGTTCGGTTTTTCAGAAAACTCAAAATGGTTAAGAACAAACAATTCTGCTTTTGCAGCATTTCCCGACCTCAAACTTTTTCCACCGTGAAGAATTCCTGCTTTCTTACCTACCTTAGCCGTCAGGAAAGTCAGAATGCAATCCTTTTCCTTAAAATCCATTGTTTTGAGAACAATTCCATCTGTCTCAATTACTTTCATACTTAAATTATTCCAGTATTTTAGCTTCCCTCAGCAAAGGCTTTGCCTCCTGCAGTGCATCTTCAGAACGTTCCTGGCGGACTGCAATTAAATAGCGGAGTGCATGGTAAAGATCACTCCAAACTTCAGTCATCTGCTGTCCTTTGTCTTCTGATCCAAGAATTGCCATAGGGAACTTTGTTGAGCCTGCAGGAAGTTTCACTTTGTCTAAAACTTTCGATACTTCATCCAGCCGATCACATTGGTATAGCAGCTTCGCAAAAAGAAGTGAAGATGGAACTGAACGCTGACGGGAATTGTGCAGTTTGCCGACCATTTCCAAAATTTGTTCATCAGTTCCGCTTTCCCGATAAACCTCCTCTAATAACTCCAGCAATTCTGGAAAAGCGGTCCGCTCAAAAGCTTCTTTAAGGACTCGTGCAGCTTCCAAAAACATACCTGATTTTTGGAGTTGTGCTGCTTCACCGATAGCTTCCAAAGGCTTATCATTTTTTTTATCCCTCTTTTGAGGAAGGTAGCGGAAAGACCAGTTACTCAAACACTTTGGGTCTTGACGGAGTGCTTTTTGTAAATGATCTTCGTGTGTCATTGAAATATTTTTTGTTATCAGGCTGCCGCTGAATTTTTTCAGCAATTCCCTCTCCTGACCAATACAGCCAACCCAGTCCTGTCTTGTAATATAAAATTGCCTTAGTCCTTCCAATGCATCCGGATGATCAGGAGTTATCCGGAGGATTTCATGACTTAACCTCTCTGCCAGATCCCATTCACTGACCTCACAGGCAAGTTTCAAATATGGCAGTAATACCTGCAAATTACCCTGAAATTTGGTACGCAGTTCAGCATATTTTTTTAGCATTTCTTCTGCGCTTTTTTCATAACGCAGTTGTTCAATGTACTGCACTCTGATCGACAACGGAGTTTCTTGATTGAGTAATTTATTATAGCTTTTACTCACTTGTTTTGGATCCCGCAGCAAAGATGCATTCTCAAAATTTTGTGTTATCTGTTGCTTTTTGTTGTCTTTATACTGGGAAAATTTACCAAGGAAACTCTGTACAAAACGCTGAGGATGTGAAATAAACTGCCAAATCTCAGTCACCACCCATCCTGCGACAAAGGAACCGGCAATCACCATCCACACTGATAATTGTATTGAGAAGTTTCCAAAAAAGTTCAGGGAAACATTGTGGCTGTTTTGTGTTGCAAAATAACCCATACTGCCCAAAAGCAATAATACGACTGCAATTAAAATTAAGCGTTTCATAGTTTCGATTTAAAATGTGAAAAACATAATTTAAGTTTAATTATGCTTTGACCTAATAAAAACAACTAATACTATGTAATAATAAGATATATTTAGTTTAACTTGCTCTTGTTTTTTGTTACTATACCGTTATTTGTTACTATTTTGTTACTATTTTGTTACTCATTATGCTACTATGATAAGCAAGATCAGAATAAAC
>Ga0208571_1000550_pt1 | contig 13427 bp, 13 predicted proteins | sample DeeseametaMP0103_FD_184223 | JGI IMG/M metagenome (GOLD analysis project Ga0208571, IMG submission 184223) | Marine microbial communities from the Deep Atlantic Ocean - MP0103 (SPAdes) | ecosystem: Environmental > Aquatic > Marine > Oceanic | place: Atlantic Ocean | collected 2010-12-22
GGAAGCGTTTGCCGAGCTGGAGGAATTCCTAGAAGAATTGGGGTCCAGAGAGAGTGCCACTGCCCAAGAAGCCGCCGCCGCCGAGTACCTTCAAGACAGATTCCAAGAATCGGGGTACGAAACTGAGATACAACGGTTCACCATCGAGGACCAGGTGCTGGCCGGGATGGGTCTCACGCTTGACCTGCCGGAGCCCGAGGAGTTCGCCGCTTTACCTTTGGAACGGTCCGGCCTGGGTGACGTTTCAGGCATCTTGACACCTGTGGGCCTGGCGATGCCTGGAGACCTGCCGGACGGCGGTCTGGAAGGCCGCATCGCCTTGGCCAAGCGCGGAGTGATCACCTTTCAAGCCAAGGCGGAGAACGTTTTCGCCGCTGGTGCGGTTGGCCTGGTGATCTATAACAACGTGTTTGGACTCTTCCGAGGCGTGCTGTCCTCCGAACCGGATCATCCGGTGATCTCCCTCTCAAGAAACGACGGCGAGGCCATCGAGGACCTGTTGGCGGATTCCGAGCTACAAGCGTCGATAACGCTGACCACGGAAGACCTGCCCTCCCAGAACGTGATCGCGGTGAAGAAAGGCCCAGGTGAGGCGGTGGTGGTCCTGGGCGGACACTACGATACGGTGCCGGAAATAATCGGGGCCAATGACAACGCTTCAGGCGCCGCCGTCCTCGTGACCCTCGCCCGTATGTTGGCTGACGTTGACCTGCCGTTCACGCTTAGAATCATCCCCTTCGGGTCTGAAGAGCTGGGACTTCTGGGAAGCCGGTTCTACGTCGAATCGCTTACTGAAGAAGAGTTGGAAAACACCAAGGCAATGCTCAACTTTGACGCCTTGGGCACCGGTCCTGTAGTGAGCGTGTTCGGAGACGGGGAAATCACGGACCTGGTCTCGGATATCGGTGATCAGATCGATGTCGATGTAGCAGTCACCCTCGGTCTTAGGGGAGGCAGTAGCGATTTCGCAAGCTTCCGGGAGGCGGGCGTGCCATATCTGATGTTTTTTGGCGATGACGTCTCTCGCATCCACACCGAGCGCGACACTCTGGAATTCGTGCAGCCCGAGATGCTCGGAGGAGCTGCGGCCGTTGCGGCGGCGATGCTGCGATCGCCGGAGTTCGCGGAACTGATAGCGGGTCGGTGACATCAGGCATTTCTGAACGCGCATTGAATCGCATTTAGACCAGCGCGTTGCTATACTTCGCCCACGGAGAACGCCCATCCGAGGGGGGAATACCAATGAAATGGACCTCAGCCCTTTCTGAGCAACCGATTTTGGAAGACGCCATCGCCGAGTGCGGTGTGGCTATAAAGAGTTCCGTTGGAGATGCGGACCTGGACCTGGCGGTCACTTTCATCTCGCCCCATTATGAAGATTCCTACGACCGCGTGGCCGATCTGATGGCCGGGTCCCTGGGCGCCAAACACGTTTTTGGCTGCTCGGGAGGCGGTGTGATCGGCGATGGAAGAGAGATCGAGCAGCGGCCTGGATTATCGATCACCGCCGCCGTACTGCCCGACGTTGACATCAGGCCAGTCCATCTTCAGGTGGACGGCCTACCGGACCTGGATGCCGGCCCGGACAAATGGGTGGACCTGTTCGGCGTGGCGCCGGAACGGGACCCGCATTTCGTCATGCTGGCGGACCCCTACTCGTTCCCGGTCCAGAATCTGTTGATGGGATTGGACTACGCGTATCCCAAAGCCACCAAGATTGGTGGGCTGGCCAGCGGCGCCAGCCGGGAGGGTGGAAACGCGCTGTTTCTGGACGGTGAAGTGTTGCGCAGCGGGGCCATCGGCTTGGCCTTGGATGGGAACATTACTGTGGACACGGTCGTGGCCCAGGGTTGCCGGCCCATCGGAAAACCGATGCGCATCTCCAAGAGCGAACGCAACATGCTGCTTGAACTTGATGATGTACCTCCCATGGAGGTGCTGCGGGACATGCTCAAGACTCTGCCTGACCGGGACCAGGACCTTATTCGGCACTCTCTTTTCCTGGGCGTGGTGATGGATGAGTTGATCGACAACCCGGTCCAAGGCGACTTTTTGATCCGAAACGTGGTAGGCATGGACCAGAGCACCGGTGCTTTGGCCATCGGCGAGATGCTGAAAGAAGGGCAGTTGGTCCAGTTCCATCTACGCGACGCGGAGACCTCCGCAGACGATCTGACGGCCGTGCTTAGCCGCTACGCCGACGAACACCGAGAGAACGATATTCCGGGCGCTTTACTCTTCTCCTGCTTGGGGAGGGGCGAGTACCTCTACGGCAAGCCGAACCATGACACAGACCTGTTCCGGGACAAGCTGGGCGACGTGCCTTTGGGTGGGTTCTTTTGCAATGGAGAGATCGGCCAGGTGAGCGGCACCACGTTCCTCCACGGCTACACCAGCTCCTTCGGCCTATTCCGCCCCAAACTCTGACCGCCGCCGGCACAGCCGGGTTTACTGGGCATGGTTGGGTGTGGGATTTGTTGGCGAGATCGATTTGATATATTCCGGATTTAGGGCATGACTCTTGTTGTGGGCATGCCTGTGTCTCTCACCGGGCAGTTTCAAATGCAAGGACGGCAGGCATTGGCCGGATTGCTGGCCTGGGAGCGGGATGCCAATGCTGAAACACCCGATGCGTTCAGAGTGCTGTATCACGACGACGCCAGTGACGCGTCTACGGTGCGGGAAGTCACACGGCGGTTGATCGTTGGTGATCAGATCGATATTTTGATCGGCCCCTATTCCAGCGTTCTAACCTCCGCCGCTGCTCAGGTGGCCGAAGCCCACGGAAAGCTCCTTTGGAACCAAGGCGGGGCGTCGGATGATGTCTACCGGCAAGGCTACCACCGGATAGTTGGAATCCTGACGCCCGCCAGGCGCTACCTGTCTGGGCTGCTGCCGTTGGTGCGGCAGACCGAGTCTTCAGCCAGCACGGTTGCGTTGGTCAGAGCGTCGACCGGCGAGTTCCCAAAGGCAGTCTGCCGCGGCGTAGCCGAAACAGCGAAAGAACTGGGGTTTCGAATCGTCCTAGATGTAGAATTCGCGGCTTCGGCCGTAGATTTCGCCGATGTTCTGGAGCGATTAAGGGTCGCCCAGGCTGATGTTGTCGTTGTAGTGGGCCGGGTTCGGAACGACCTTGCGTTGGCCCGGCAACTGACCGACAGTGGGCTTAGCGCCGGGGCCGTGGTAGCCGTGGCTGCGGGAATCCAAGCGTTCCAGGACGATCTGGGCAGCCTGGCGGAGAGGTTCGTGGGCCCCAGTCAGTGGGAGCCGGAGGTCCAGCACCAACCAGACTCCGGGCCGACTGCCGAGCAGGTTGTCGCCTCACTTAAACGCGACGGCCACCCGACCGTCGACTACCCCATGGCCCAAGCCTACGCCGCTGGGGTTGTTGTACAGACGTGTTTGGAGGAAGCGGGCAGTCCCGACGGCCAAGCGCTTCGAGATGCCGCGGGCCGGCTCAAGTTTTCTACCTTCTATGGAGATTTCGAGATTGACGCCAAAACCGGCAGGCAGATCGGACGAGAAAGCCTGCTCGTCCAGTGGCAAGACGGCCGGAAGGTGATCATTTGGCCGCCGGACCTAGCCCAAGGAAGATTGGTCTATCCTTGGCGTTAGAATAGGGCTGGCATACTACCTGGAGGAAACATGGCCGAGTTAGAAGGAAAGACCGCGCTGATCACAGGCGCGGGCCGGGGCATCGGACAAGCCATCGCCTTAGCCTATGCCAGAGAAGGAGCCAACCTGTCTCTGGCCGCCCGCAGTGTCGCTGAACTGGAAGAGACGGCCGCGGAGTGCCGGAAGTTTGGCGCTGAAGTCCTGATAACGCCCACCGATGTGACTGATGTCGGCCAAGTGGAACGCTTGGCTGCTGCCACGATCGAGCGATATTCCACTATCGACATCCTGGTCAATAACGCCGGGATCGGGGGGCCCGTCGGCGTGCTTGAAGACAATGACTTGGACGCCTGGATCGACACGATTCAGATCAACCTGATCGGGCTGTATCTGTGCTGCCGGGCCGTGGTACCGGTGATGAAGCGGCAGAACTCGGGCAGGATCGTGAACCTGTCCGGCGCCGGTGCGGCCAACGCCTGGGCCAACATGTCGGCCTATTGCTCCAGCAAAGCGGCCGTGGTGCGCCTGACCGAGGTGCTGGCCTTGGAATTGGCGGACACGGGAATCACCGTGAACGCCCTTGGACCGGGCTCGGTACACACGCGTATGTGGGATGAGATGACCGAGGATGCGGCCAGAGCAGGGGCAGACCTGATCCACGAGGTGGGGCTGCGTGTCACCTCCGGAGGCGGCGCGTCCATCGACCGTTGCGCCGACCTGGCCGTGTGGCTGGCGGGGAATGGCGCGGACGGCCTGAGCGGCAGGATAATCTCCGCCTTCAACGACGACTTCGATGCGTTGACTCCCCAGATTACAGAGATCATGGCCTCGGACCGGTACACCATGCGGGTTGACCGGGGATAAAGCGAGAATCCCTGCCTCGTCATTCCAGCGCAGGCTAGAATCCAGATCTGGGTGCGTAGGTGCGGGTTTTTAACCCGCCCAGTTTGTAATCAACAATGCTTGTGGCGCGTCGTCATTCTGGGCCTCTCCCCGTCATTCCAGCGCAGGCTGGAATCCAGGAACGTTCTCGTAATCGACGGTTGACCAAAGCAATCAATCTGGATTCTGGCCTTCGCCAGAAAGACTAAGGGGTGCCGAAACGGGTGCGTAGGGGCACGGTTTCCAACCTGCCCTGCTCCGGGGAGGCCGATTCCTTCAGCGGAAACAAGAACGGTCTCGCATAGGTAAGTGGTTTCGGGGACTGGGGCTTGTCAACGTCCGGACGGGCGGGTTAGAAACCCGCCCCTACGATCAAAAAATCGCTTTTGCGAAGTCCGTTGGTCCGGGCTTTCACCGAAATCACAAAAGGGGCTCTGCCGTTGAATCACGGCAGTGCCCCTCACTGTGAGATCGATTACGATCAGCGCCCGAAGAACCTACTTCTCCAATTTGATGGGGTTACTCAGGACTCCGATGCCCTCAACCTCGATCTCGCAGACATCTCCGTCGTGCATCTCTTGGGGCTCGCCGGGAGTGCCGGTGTAGATCATGTCGCCGGGCTCCAGGGTCACGTACTCGGTCACGAACTCCATGATGGTCGGAATGTCGAAGATCAGGTACGTGGTGCTCTCGCTCTGGACCTCTTTGCCGTTGATGCGGCCGGTGACCCGGACGTTGTGTGGGTCGAGATCAGTCTCGATGTAGGGGCCGGCAGGCGTGAATGTGTCCGAGGACTTGGCGCGCCACCAGTTGCGGTCGTCGCGTTGCCAGTCGCGGGCGGAGACATCGTTGCCGCAGGTGTAGCCAAGGATGTGCTCCATGGCGTTGGCCTTGGTCAGTTTGTGGCAGCGGTCCTTGACCACGATAACCAACTCAGCTTCAGCGTCCAGTTTCTCGGTGCCCTTGGGCCGGATGATGGTATCGCCGGGGCCGATCACCGAGTTCGGGGTCTTGAAGAAAATCATGGGAATCTCAGGCGCCGGGCGGTCGTGGAGATGGCTGGAATAATTCAGGCCGACGGCCAGGACCTTGGTGGGCTCGCAGGGGGCAAGGAGTTTGACCTCTGAGATCTTGTGGGTATGGTCGGTGATCGTGAATTCCTCGAAGGGGCTGGCGCTAAGTTCTTTCACTGAGTCGCCTTCCACAGCGCCGTAGCTGATCTGCCCGTGGGCGAGATATCTGGCAATCTTCATGTTTTCTCTCCTGATTGATGCTTTCAACTATCGCGGTCCGTGCCACATCTCGTGACTGGGCCGGACGCCATCGTTCGAATAACGGCGTAATTTTATCGTGTCGCGACTTGCTTGGCTACTGGACCGCGCTCGATCTACACTTCCTCTCGAGAGGCGCTCTCTGCCTAGCTCTCGATTACCAGCTTCCCGTAGAAGTCCCGGTCTTCCATGGCCTGGTGGGCGCCGGCCACGTCGTCCAGGGGGAATACCCTGGCTATGATTCCGCGCAGGGCGCCGTGGTGGACCACCTTCATGAAATCGGCGAAGGTCCGGTTGCTGCGGCCACCGCTGCCCATGAGCTGCAGAGGCCGCCCGTGGAGCAGAGATAGGTCCATCTCCACCTGAGTCCCGGAAGTCACCCCAGTGATGACCAGGCGGGCGCGGGGGGCCATCGATAGCAGGTTCTCGTTCCAGATATCCGCACCGACGCAGTCGAAGACCAGGTCAACACCCTGGCCGCCGGTCAGTTCCTTGACCCGCTGGCTGAAGTTGGGGGTCTCCCAGTAGTTGATCACCTCGTCCGCGCCCCACTCTTTGGCCATTTCCAGCTTCCATTGGCTGCCGGCGGTGGTGATCACTCTGGCGCCAACCATCTTCGCCATTTGAATGGCCATGCTGCCCACGCCGCTGCCGGCGGCCTGGACCAACACCGTGTCCCAAGGCTTTATCTGCGCCTGGGTCATCAGGCAATGCCACACCGTGTGGGCCGCGATGGGCAGGGTGGCGGCCTCGGTGAAGTCCATCGAGTCAGGAATCACGTGCGCGTTGACCGCGGGGGCTGTTACGTATTCCGCGTGCCCACCGTCCCGGTCCACACCGATGCGCTGGCCGTTGGAGCACGACTGGTCCAGGCCTAGGTTGCAGTTGTCGCAGACCCCGCAAGTAACGCGATTGTTCAGGATCACCCGGTCGCCCACCTTCAGCGATGTATTCGTAGACGGGCTGATGGCGGTGATCTCTCCGGCTATGTCGCAGCCAAGAATCCGGGGCAGCGAGCCGTTATAGGACTTGCCGTCTCGCAGGTTAAGGTCCAAGTGGTTAAGGGCGCTGGCACGGACCCGTACCATTATCTCGCCAGGAGCCACTTCAGGCTCGGGCCGGTCGCCGTAGACCAATTTGTCGATGCCGCCGTGTTCGGTGATGTAAACGGCTTTCATGAGGCTGCCTCCTGGTTAGTCGAATAGCTAAATTACGCAGGCTAAATCGGCAGATTCAAATCAGGTGGAATCATAACCTGGCATCTAGGCGCAGTCAAAGCTGACCGAAGGGGGCGAGATTACTCTATTGACCCTCCCGGCAATCTATCCAATAATCAGCCCGTAATAACACTGGGTGATTGATACCAACGGATTTGGGAGTGAACAATGAGCCTGGCTGAATTTGATGTGACAGGTCAGAAAGTGCTGGTCGTAGGCGCGGGCCGTGGCATCGGGAAGGGCATCGCATTGGCCTTCGCCGAGGGCGGCGCAGACGTGGCCGTCGCCAGCCTGACCGCGGCTACGGTCGGCAAAGTGGCTGAGGAGATCAAGGCTATGGGCGGCACGGCCCTTCCGGTGACCGGAGACGCAACCAAAGCGGCAGACATGGACAACATCACCGCCCAAGTGCTGGCGGAGTTTGGCCACATCGACACCTTGGTCACCTGTGTCGGCGACTCCATCCGCAAGCCGGTGGTTAAGCTGCCAGGCACGACCGAAGAGGGTATGACCGAGGAAGACTGGGCCCACGTGGTCAATATCAACCTGACCGAGGCCTTTCAGGGCTGCCGGTCGGTTGGACCCCATTTGCTGGAGCGCGGACAGGGCTCGGTTATCAACATCTCAGGCTGGGCCTCTTTCCGCGGCCGGCCCGGGTACTCGGCTTATGACGCCTCCAAGGCGGCCGTCATGCGGTTCACCGAGACGGTGTCCCAGGAATGGGCGCCCTTCGGCGTAAGAGTGAATTGTGTCGCGCCGGGCTCATTCCCCGACCCGGACCAGATGTCCGCCGAGGCCTATCAGTCTCGCCAGGACGACGCCAAGGGAAGAGTTCCCCTGGGTCGGGTTGGTAAGCTGAAAGAACCCGGCTACCTGTGCGTATTCTTGGCCTCGCCCGCGGCATCCTACATCACCGGGCAGACCTGGGCCGTTGACGGCGGGATCAGCATCAAACATCCATAGGCGTGCCGGAACGTGCCTGACCGAGACTAACTGAAGGATCCTCTAGCCATGATGAACTACCCTCTGCTGGTTCACCAGTTTCTGGAACGGACCAGTGTTTACTTCGCCAACAAGGAAATCATCACCCGCGAAGGGGACGGGGTCCACCGTTACAACTACGCAGACCTGATGAAACGGTCATCACGCCTGTCCCATGCCCTGGCGGCACTGGGAGTGGGCGCGGGCGACCGGGTGGGGACGTTCGCCTGGAACCATTACCGGCACCTGGAGGCCTACTTCGGGGTGCCTTCGATGGGCGCGGTGTTACACACGATAAACATCCGGTTGTTCACTGAAGACCTGGTTTACATAATCAACCACGCCGGAGATAAGGTCATCCTCATAGACCCCGACTTGGTCCCGATATTGGAACCTCTGGCCTCGCAATTAGAGTCAGTTGAGCATTTCGTCATCATTACCGACGACCGCAGCTTCGCCACCACATTGCCTTCGGCGCACAACTACGAAGACCTGCTTGAAGGCGCGTCGGACGAATATTCGCCGGTCAAGTTGGACGAGAACTCCCCTGCCGGCCTGTGCTACACGTCTGCGACCACGGGCCGCCCCAAGGGCGTGATCTATTCCCACCGGGGCGTCGTGTTGCACTCGATGATGGAGGCCCAGGCGGATACCATCGGGTTCCGGGAGCGGGATGTGGTGTTGCCCGTGGTGCCCATGTTCCATGCCAACTGCTGGGGCGTGCCCTACACGGCCGCCATGGTCGGCGCCAACCAAGTGCTTACCGGAATACGCCCCGATCCTGAGGCAATCTGCCGTTTATTTGAATCGGAAAAGGTAACTCTGAGCCTGGGCGTCCCTACCATCTGGGTCGGAATACTGGACTACCTTGAACGGTCCGGCAAGACCTACGATTTCTCCAGTTTGCGAGAGATCGCCAGCGGCGGCTCCGCCGTCCCGATCAGCCTGATACAGGCGTACAAGGAAAAGCTAAACATCGACTTGGTCCAGGCGTACGGGATGACCGAAGCCACCCCGGTGATCTCCTACAACAGGCGAATCAGCAAACTGGACTCTCTGTCCGAAGGGGAGAAGCTGCAGTTGGCCGGGACCCAGGGCGCAATGGTGCCGGGACTGGAGATGCGCCTGGTGGACGATGAGGGGAATGATTTGCCCTGGGACGGAGAGCAGCGGGGCGAGCTGTTGTTCAAGGGGCCATGGATCGCCGACAGCTATTACAACGATCCTCGAAGCGAAGAGACATTCATCGACGGCTGGTACCACAGCGGCGACATAGCCTCGGTGGACCCCAACGGATATATACAGATCGGCGACCGGGTCAAAGACATGGTCAAGAGTGGCGGAGAGTGGATCTCATCGGTGGACCTGGAGACCGCCATCATCGCCCATCCCGGGGTGCTCGAAGCGGCGGTGATCGCGATACCCCACGAAAGATGGGTGGAGCGTCCCTTGGCTTGCGTGGTGGTCAATGCTGAATTCAAAGGGAAACTTCAGAAGGACGATGTCCTGGAGTTCATCAGAGACAAGTTCGCATCATGGTGGATGCCCGACGATGTCGTGTTCATCGACGAGATTCCCAAGACGAGCGTGGGCAAGTTCGATAAAAAGGTGCTACGGGAGCGGTATCAGGATTTCCAGGCTTAAAGTTAATATCTCAGAATCGGAAGATTCGGAAGAAGGAGAAGAAGGGATCGGCAGTGTTGCCAATCCCTTCTTCGTGCCTAATGTATAGAGAGTTCGTGCCTAGGCTGATCAGGCTGGCTGCATGGCAGCCCGGTTTGGTAGCCAGCACCGCATCAATTGCCCGGATTCCAACATCCCGGCCGCCCCGACTCCTGCCACCAGCGCCCAGAAAGCCATTGGCATTCCGGCCATGTGGAGGGGAAGTGTGGCAGCGACGAAGGCTATCATCGCTCCGTAGCGCATCGGCCCGCTGACGGTTTTCTGCACCAGCACTTTGAAAGACAAGGTGAGCGCCAGAGCTCCGACGGTAAGGGTGTAGGCCAAGGGGAGTTCCTGCACCACCGCGATCACCGGTACTGCCATCGGAGGATGTGCAAATCCCTAGTTTCTGGTCGGACAATGATGAATCTCTAGCTACGGTGCTGTGGGAAAGGGGAAATTCTAATACCCGCCGACAGCGCTAGGACCAGGCTCGGCGTTAGCAATCTATGGGGCGTAGTTATACGTCAACAAAACTTTCCCACCCAATTCGGCGCTGTCGGGAGCTGGGGGAAATACCTGGCTGTCGGGGTTGATGAACGATTCTATCGCTACGCGGTAATCACCCGGGGTGGACAGCTCAAGGATGATTGTGACGTTGCCGCCTTGGTTGACTTCAAGCACAGGGAATGACGAGTTTGGCGTGAACGCGGTGCTTTCGACCAATAAGCCGTTTGTGTAGGGCGCGCCATCGCCGTCGCTGATCGAGATTTCAAAGACCGCCACCGGCTGGCCGTCCTGTTCCTCGAGGTATATCGAGGAGCCAGAGTAAACGGGCGGGCCGGACCCCGAATCACCGCCGCATCCAACGGCGAACGCCAAAATCAGGACCGCGGCGACGGCGCTAGAGGGGAATTTAAGAAGACGATTGAATCTCATGGAATCGTGGAACTACTCTTCTTTTTCCGACTGGTCAAGCACACTCTGAAGTCTGGCGATCTCTTTCTTCATCTCGTGCTGACGGCGGTTCACGTAGAACAGGTATCCGAACAACACCACCCAACTAACTGCGAATGCCGCGAATAAGTAGGGCAGGTTGGATGAAGGTAGATGCGAACTGAGCAGTATGAAGTCTAGCAAGCCAACTCCTTGAGTGATTTCCATGCCGATGGGGAACGTGCCGGGCCTAGCGCCCTCTGCGTCTTAGGGTGAACCGGATACGCCCCAATGCCTCTTCTGTGTTTCGGAGCTCCATCCGCTCCACGACCATGTAGGCGAAGAAAAACAAGAAAGTTATGAACGAGTAAAGCAGTATCAGTGCCATAGTGCCGTCCAGGGCATCGGACTGGGCGAACGGCCCAACCACCGGCGAAGGATGGATCGACCTCCACCACACGACTGAGTAGTAGACGATGGGGACATCGATGAAACCGATGATGCCCACTACCGCGGCGTAGATCGCGCCTTTGGACTGGGAGGGCGCGTAGGACCTGACCATCAGATAGGCCACATAGATCAACCACAGGATCATGGTGGTGGTCAGACGGGGCTCCCAGGTCCACCAGGTGTTCCAGATAGGCCTGGCCCAGATTATGCCCGTGAGCAGCGCCAGAGTGACGAACACGACGCCAACCTCGGCCGATGCGTGGGCAATGGCATCCCACTTGGGTGTCCGTTTGATCAGGTACATCAGGCTGCCGATGAAAACGACGAAGAACGCCAGGAACGACATGATGGCGATGGGCACGTGGAAGTAGAAGACGCGCTGCACGTGGCCCAATACTGAGTCTGTGGGCGCGACCATGAAGATGAAATACAGGTCCACCAGCATCATGACGCCAGTGATCACAGCCAATGCTGTTTTTAGGGTAGGCAACCGTCCTAAGCTTCCGGGACGCTCCATGCTTTGGGTGTTTGCCAAGCTAGATCACTCCTCTACTACGAATCCGAAAACCCAGGGACATACTACCAAAAATAAAGCGTCGAACACGCCTATCAAAGGCAGCCAGCGGCCCAAACCGACGAACGTCTCTCCGCCCACCGCGCGAGTCGATGCCTCCACCGCCGCGATTATCACCGGCAGCAAAACCGGGAAGAACAACACTGGCAGCATGATCTCCCGCGACCGGGTCTGCACGGCGATGGCCGAAAACAGTGTTCCCACCACTGCGAAACCCAAGGTCCCCAAGAAGATGGTGAGAATCAGCATCCAAGACAAGGCTGAGAAATCAAGCATCACCGCATACACCGGCAGCAGGGCTGCTTCCACCAGCAGCATGAATATCAGGCTGGTTAACGCCTTCCCCAGGAATATGGCGTCCCTACTCACCGGCGAGATTAGCAGCCCCTCCAGTCCTCCCTGCTCCTGGTCCCTCACGAACGCCCGGTTCATGGCCAAGACGGCGGCGAATGCGAAGGCGGCCCAAAGGATGCCCGGCGCCAGTTCCTCGGACCTGCCTGGCGTGTTATTCAGCGCAAAGTTGAATACAACCACAACCAGCAAGCCGAAGACCACTACAGAGACCACCAGGTCCCTCGACCGTAACTCCAGCAGCACGTCCTTCCAGACGATGACCATGATGGGACCCAACAGTCCCGTCATCTTTCAGTCTCCAGTGCGTCGGCTACCGCCTGTCGTATGCCGCTTGCGCCGGTGTTGCTGCCGCTATCGGTCGAGCCGGAATCCGGGAAGTTAACTTTGCCTCCGCGCAACACCCCGGCGCGGTGTCCCCAGTCCAGTCCCAGGTCCAGGTCGTGGGTGGTCATAACAACGGAGCGGCCAGTGTCGGTCCACTCGGCTAACAATGTTCCCAAGATCGACACAGACTCGCGGTCGAGGCCCGCTTCCGGTTCGTCCAAGAGCAGAACATCAGGTTCGTGTAGGATCGCCCTTGCGATTGCGGCCCGTTTCTGCATGCCATTGGATAAAGTCCGCACTCTGTGGTCGGCCCGGCTGCTCAGTCTCACTTTCTCCAAAACATCATCGACCCTTGACCCGTGGTCCTTCAGACCGAATAACCGGCCATAGTAGACCAGGTTTTCCCTGCAGGTAAGGTCGTCATAGAGCAAGCTGCGGTGTCCAACGACTCCGATGCGGCGCCGCGCCTCTTGAGGCCGGGTGCGCAGGTTGTGGCCCGCCACCGCCACCGAACCATAGTCGGCACGCATATGGGTGGCCAGGATCCGCAACAGAGTTGTCTTTCCCACCCCGTTGGCTCCGAATAAGACCAGTGTCTGGCCCCAAGGCACCGAGAGGTCTAAGTCCCAAAGCACCGGCCACTCGCCGAAACTCTTCTCCAAAGAACGGACCTGCACCGCCTCCGTGGCCGCATTGGTCATGGGTTTACCCCATGGCCAGCTTGAGATGGCACATAGAACATGAGAGTGCGCACAATGATTCGTTTGGGAGAGATGATTGGATTCAAATCTAAACCGAAAGCACCCGGTTGGGCTTGGTGGGCGGGGCATCGGTCAGCGCCCGATACCGCTGGGTTTGGGGTGGTTTCCAATGGGGTCTCGTGGGGCCGATTTGGAGAGTATTTGACTACCGAAATTCTACTTAACAGGCCCTTGAATAGCAAGGCAGAGCAGTTGTGCGGAGGCTCCGATTCTGAGGCCGTTTACACTGGCAGGGAGCCTAGGGCCATGATATGATTGCGACGCCAGGCGGAACAGGCTCCGCTGGCCATTATTTTGGCAGCCGCACCTGGGGGAAAGGAAGTCCTGTCTTGAACGACAGAGGAATGGGACCCTTAGACGAATTTGGAGACGAGGTCCAGACTCGCTCCAACAAGACCAG
>Ga0208571_1000582_pt1 | contig 12992 bp, 8 predicted proteins | sample DeeseametaMP0103_FD_184223 | JGI IMG/M metagenome (GOLD analysis project Ga0208571, IMG submission 184223) | Marine microbial communities from the Deep Atlantic Ocean - MP0103 (SPAdes) | ecosystem: Environmental > Aquatic > Marine > Oceanic | place: Atlantic Ocean | collected 2010-12-22
AAGATATTTCATGCGAAACCAAATCACCAAGTAAACTGTCCACCAAAGCAATGCCGCGGCCCAGCAAATCAGAAAATACTGCCAGACCAAGCTCTATTAGAACAAATGTCGTTAAAATTGACATATCCGGGTTCTCAACTGCAGATCCTCCAGCAGTAACTGAAATCAATACAATCTCATCAATAATGAGTTTTCCAACATAAAGCATAGTTATCGGCAAAGAAGCTCGGACGACACGCAGTAAAATATTAAAGACTGCCAGCAAACGGTTGCAACTCCAGATAAGTCTGAAAAATTCAGGCAGATTTCTGAGTGCACCAAGACGATCCCGAAAATCTAAATCAGAAGGAACTCCATGAGTAGCAGATGTGTTTTTGCTTCCTTGATTCATTGATGTTATTTAGAGTTTAAGAAAAAACTGTCTGTCCAGAGAGTTTTATTGATTAAGTAAAGATATTTACTCGAATTTCTTACAAAGATGCTAGCATAAGCAATTAAATATTTCAGATTGAAATTGCAATTTTACCCATTTATTCATTATATTATGGCTATTTAGTTTTAAATTATTTTCAGGTAATCCGATGACAAAATCAAATACCAGAACGGCCTTTGATTGGGCTGATCCTATGTTGTTTAATGAACAACTTACTGAAGAAGAGCGCCTGATCCGGGACACAGCCCGCGATTTTAGCCAGGACAAATTAATGCCCAGAGTTTTGGAAGCAAACCGCAATGAGGTTTTTGACCGTGAAATCATGAATGAGTTTGGAGAATTCGGATTTTTGGGTTCGACCATTCCGGAAGAATATGGAGGAGTTGGAGCAAGTTATGTTTCATATGGTTTAATTGCCCGTGAAGTGGAGCGGGTAGATTCGGGTTACCGCTCGGCTATGAGCGTGCAATCCAGTTTGGTGATGCACCCGATTTATGCATACGGCAGTGAGGAACAGCGAACAAAATACCTGCCGAAACTCGCCAGTGCCGAATGGATAGGCTGTTTTGGTTTGACCGAACCTAATCACGGTTCCGATCCAGGCAGTATGGAAGCACGTGCGAAGAAAGTTGATGGTGGATTTAAACTGACTGGAAACAAAATGTGGATTACAAATTCACCAATTGCTGATGTCTTTGTGGTTTGGGCTAAAAACGATGAAGGCATAATCCGCGGCTTCATTTTGGAAAAGGGCATGGAAGGTCTGAGTACACCAAAAATTGTAGGAAAAATGTCACTGCGGACATCCGTTACTGGTGAAATCGTTATGAATGAGGTTTTTGTTCCAGACAAAAATGAATTGCCCAATGTATCCGGACTGAAAGGTCCGTTCGGCTGTCTGGATCGCGCACGTTTAGGCATTGCCTGGGGAACGCTTGGTGCGGCCGAGTTTTGCTGGATGCAGGCACGGCAATATACACTGGACCGGATTCAGTTTGGACGTCCGTTGGCGGCAAACCAGTTAATACAAAAAAAGCTGGCTGACATGCAAACTGAAATCACGCTGGGTCTGCAGGGAGTTTTGCAAATGGGACGCTTGATGGACCTGGGGAAATGCGCTCCGGAATTGATCTCATTGATGAAACGCAACAATTGCGGAAAGGCTTTGGAAATTGCACGGCTCGCCCGTGATATGCACGGCGGTAATGGCATTTCCGATGAATTTCACGTCATCCGCCACGTGATGAATTTGGAAACCGTCAATACTTATGAAGGAACACATGATGTACATGCGCTTATTCTTGGAAGGGCACAAACCGGAATCCAAGCGTTTTGTTAAAATATTTGATCGAAAACCGACAGTTGCAAATTATTCTAACATTATGGTTTTAGATAACCTTTTCAAATTTATTTTTCATTCCAGCGAAAGCAGGAATCCGTGCCATGAGCAGATCTAGGTAAAGTATTTCAGCTATACAAAATTCCTGGATTCTCTTTTACGCGGGAATGACAACTTTTTACAAGTACGTCACAACAGACTCATGAAATCACCTGACATTCAGTTACCAGATGCTAATTCAAGCTGAACCACTTAATAATTTAGTCTCAACCCTCCTCAAAAAAGGCGGCAGTTGTATCGAAGAGGCTCAAGTGGTGGCCGACCATCTGGTTCGATCCAATTTGGCTGGACACGACAGTCACGGTGTCGGAATGCTGCCTCTTTATGTACGGATGCTCAAAGAGGATTTCCTGCGTCCGAACCAAAAACCTGAATTGGTTAACGCAGACGGCTCGATTTTGATGTTTGACGGTCAGCGTGGTTATGGACAGGCAGTCGGTAAAATGGCCATGGTACAGGCGATTGAAAAATGCCGTGAATCCGGACTGGTTTTAATGACACTCAGGAACACTCACCATCTCGGACGAATCGGGACCTACGGTGAGCAAAGCATTGCATCAGGATTGGTTTCGCTGCATTTTGTCAATGTGACTGACCATCCACCCCTGGTTGCGCCTTTTCGAGGCTCTGACGCCCGTTTTTCGACAAATCCGATTTGCCTCGCCATGCCCGGAACTGAAAAACAACCTCCGGTGTTACTGGACATGGCAACCAGCCGCATAGCACTCGGAAAAGCACGGGTTGCTTTAAATAAAAACGAAGCACTCAAAGATGGACTTGTTATTGACCACAAAGGACAACCAAGCTGCGATCCCGGAGTGATGGCCGGATACTTATTTCCAGAACGTCCGGACAATCCTCCACTAGGTGCTCTGACACCGCTCGGAGAATACAAAGGCTACGGACTTGCCTTGTTTTGTGAATTACTCGGTGGACTCCTCAGCGGCGGCGGCACTATGCAACCCGAACATCAGCGCCAAAACAGCATTATCAACAACATGTTCACCCTGGTAATTGACCCAGCAAGATTAGTGGATGTTACCTGGATGCAACACGAAGTAGAAGCAATAGTCGCACACGCCAAAGCCTCGCCGCCTGCCAATCCGGAAGAACCGGTGCTGGTTGCCGGTGATCCGGAACGTATTTCAAAAAAAGAACGTCAGGTTCAGGGCATTCCGATTGATGATGCAACCTGGGAGCAAATTCTTGAGTGCGGAGAGACTTTAGGACTTACCCGGAAAGAAATGCTGAATTTAGAGCAGCTATAATCCAACAACAACAATTTCCATTTAACAAGAAAATACAAAGGTTTCTAATGAAAAAAAACTCTTTTATTACCTCGGAATTGGTTCTGCCCCGGTTTCAAATCATGAGAAAATAATTTCTGCATTAGGCGGATTTATCGGGATTTATAGTATTATATATATCAGTACTCTCTTTGTTGGAGCAGAGGAGATGGTGTATATTGTAACGTCAATGGGAGCTTCTGTAGTCCTGCTATTTGCAGTACCCCATAGTGCTCTGGGACAGCTTTGGAATGTAATTGGCGGTCATTTGATATCTGCCGCAATCGGAGTAGCATGTTACCAGTGGCTGCCTTCCAACGGCATTGCAGCAGGTGCCAGTTTTGGGTTGGCGATTGGAGCTATGTATTACACCTGCTGCATTCATCCCCCTGGCGGTGCAACAGCTCTGGCTGCAGTAATCGGCGGACAAAACATACATGCTCTGGGCTACCGTATATCCTTACTCCAATTGCAATCAATACTACAACCATTCTCCTGGTGGCACTTTTATTTAATGCCTTGTTTCATTGGCGGCGCTATCCTGCATTTTTGCTATCAAAAGAAACCGAAAAAGACTACACTAATAGCGAAAATACACCAGTGGATCATGCTGATTTTGTTTATGCACTCAGCCAAATGGACACTTTCATTGATGTTACCGAAGATGATTTGTTGAAAATTTATCAATTGGCAACTGGAAGAGAAATAAACTCAAATAATTAAAATAACGATGAACTCGCCCCAACCTGTCAAAAAAACAATCAAACTAAAAAACAGTGTTCGTATTGTTACCGCCACGAGTTTATTTGACGGACATGATGCTGCGATTAACATTATGCGCCGCATAATGCAGTCACAGGGTGCGGAAGTGATTCACCTCGGCCACGATCGCAGCGTTGAGGAAATAGTCAATGTTGCCATTCAGGAAGACGCCCAAAGTATTGCAGTCAGTTCGTACCAAGGCGGACACATGGAATTTTTCCGCTACATGCTGGACTTGTTGCGGGAGAAAGGTTCAGGACATATTCAGGTTTTTGCCGGCGGCGGAGGTGTGATCATTCAAAGTGAAATTCAGGAATTGACGGATTACGGTATCTGTCGCGTTTATTCTCCTGAAGACGGCCGTGAACTTGGCCTGACGGGCATGATTGCTGATATGCTGAAACGTTCTGATTTTCAGGTTTTGCCGGATAAATTTGAACCTCATGCAGACAAACTGGTTACGGAAAATGTTCAGCATATTGCTAATAGTCTGACTTGGATCGAACAAAACGTGAAAGGTTCACAGCTGGCACCTGAAAATAAAGTAGTGGAACCTCAGGAAGCAGTACAAAAAGTTTTGAATAAACTCCACTCACAAGACTCTCCGGTGGAGAATTCACAGGCTCCGGTGATTGGTTTGACAGGAACAGGAGGTGCAGGAAAGTCGTGTCTGGCAGATGAATTGGTGCGAAGTTTTCTTGAAGAATTTCCTGAAAAGCGCATAGCGATTTTGTCAATCGATCCCTCCAAACGCAAAACCGGTGGAGCACTGCTTGGTGACCGGATGCGTATGAATGCCATCAACGATCCCCGTGTTTACATGCGCTCACTGGCCACACGCCGTTCCCACCTGGCCACATCTACTGCACTGGAAGGTGCTGTTAGCTTACTGCAGGCAACCGGAAAATCAGGAGGCGGAGGATTTGATTTGATTTTGGTGGAAACTGCCGGCATCGGTCAGAGCGACTCCGAGATTTCGGATTTTGTTGATTTGAGTGTTTATGTGATGACACCGGAATTTGGTGCGGCTACTCAACTGGAAAAGATTGATATGATTGACTTTGCCGATTGTATTGTAATCAACAAATTTGACAAACCCGGAGCACAGGATGCTTTGCTGGCCGTGGGCAAACAGTATAAACGCAGTCGAAATGACTTTGATGCAACTACTGAAACAATGCCGGTTTTTGGTGTGGTTGCCAATCGTTTCAACGACAGCGGCACAAACTGGTTTTATCACAAGTTGATCGAAATCCTGATCAAGAAAAATTCACTTAACTGGAAACGCAGTCATGAAGCTGAATTTGCTGTTTCCGAAATTACAGAGTTGATACCGTCGGACCGTAAAGAATATTTACGGCAAATCGCCGGCTGCGTACGTAGCTACAAAAAAGAAGTCCGGAAAAACGCACAGACTGCCTCAGAATGCGGACAATTGCACGGAACTCTTAAACAAATGCTGGGGGAAACCGAAAATAAAAATAGCTGGAACATACTCCAGCCCTGCCCGATTGAAAATATTCCGGAAACTGCTCATACAGTGGCCGAACTGTACAATGAAAAAACCTCAAAACTTCCGGAATCACTGCGGCTGCAACTGAGTGAATTTCATGAAAAGAACCAGGCGTATCTGGGCGAAAATTTCAGCTTTGATATTCGCAACAAAGAACTGAAAATTTCGAATCACAACATCAGTCTTTCCGGACTCAAAATTCCTAAAATCGCCACACCCAAATTTAACGACTGGGGCGAGATTGCAAGCTGGTTGGGATTGGAAAATTTTCCCGGAAGTTTTCCGTTTACCGGTGGTGTTTTTCCTTTCAAACGTGAAGGCGAAGACCCGACCCGCATGTTTGCCGGAGAAGGAATTGCGGAGCGTACAAACCGGCGTTTTCATTTGCTGGCCTGCGATCAGCCTGCAACACGCTTGAGTACAGCGTTTGACTCGGTGACGCTTTATGGTTCAAATCCGCATTTGCGACCCGATATTTTTGGAAAAATCGGAAATGCCGGAGTTTCAATTTGCACAGTTGATGACGCGAAACGACTATATTCTGGTTTTGATCTGCTTTTACCGAAGACTTCCGTTTCCATGACAATCAACGGACCTGCTCCAGTGGTTCTCGCTTTTTTCATGAATGCAGCAATTGATCAGCAAATAGAAAAACATTTACGTGAAAACGGGCATTTAGAAAAAGCGCAAAAAACGCTTCAAGAACGCTACAAAAAACAGGGTGTAGAGCCTCCGGAGTATCGTATGGAACGTCCGGAAAATCACGATGGACTGGGTTTGGAATTGTTGGGATTGTCCGGTAAACATTTTGTAGATAATGAAACTTACGGTGCTATAAAGGCTGATTTGTTAAACAACGTCCGCGGAACGGTTCAGGCAGATATTTTGAAGGAAGACCAGGCGCAAAACACTTGTATTTTCAGCACAAATTTTGCTTTGCAGATGATGGGTGACATTCAGGAATATTTTACCGCAAACGATGTACGTAACTTTTATTCGGTAAGCATTTCCGGATATCATATTGCTGAAGCCGGAGCAAATCCGATCAGCCAGGTTGCCTTCACACTTGCTAATGGATTTACTCTGATTGAGTATTATCTGGCACGCGGCTTGGCGATTGACGATTTTGCGCGTAACCTGAGCTTCTTTTTCAGTAACGGAATGGATCCGGAATATGCTGTAATTGGAAGGGTAGCACGCAGAATTTTTGCTGTCACACTGCGTAATTTGTATGGAGCAAATGAACGCTCACAAAAATTAAAATATCACATTCAAACTTCCGGACGTTCCCTGCATGCAAAGGAGATGGATTTCAATGACATCCGGACAACACTTCAGGCACTTTATGCCGTTTACGATAACTGTAATTCACTTCACACCAACGCTTACGACGAAGCGGTTACAACTCCAACGGGTGAGTCAGTTCGTCGTGCACTCGCTATTCAGCTCATTATCAATCGTGAATTAGGACAGGCATTCAACCAAAATCCAATGCAGGGCAGTTTTCTGATTGAGGAATTGACTGAATTAGTTGAAGAAGCAATTTTGTCGGAATTTGTCAGACTTTCCGAACGAGGAGGAGTTTTGGGTGCAATGGAAACGATGTACCAGCGTAACAAAATTCAGGAGGAATCACTTTATTACGAAACTCTTAAACATTCCGGAGAACTGCCTATAATGGGCGTGAACACTTTTCTTAACCCAAATCCTGCTGAAACTGATGCAGAAATTGAACTGGCGCGTTCAACGGAAGAAGAAAAAAACATGCAAATCCATGATCTGGAGAATTTTCACAAGTTCCACTCCAAAGAACGAGACTCAATGATGGAACGTCTCAGAGAGGCGGCACTAAAAAATGGCAATATTTTTGAGGTCCTGATGGAGTCTGTGCAAGTTTGTTCATTGGGACAAATCACTCAACAGCTTTACCAAATCGGCGGACAGTACCGTAGGAATATGTAAGCCCTGAATTGACACTAAAACGATTCATTCTGATTTAGTGACAAATGATATAATGCTATCTGCCCTCAAATTAAGACCACGTTTTGTTCCAGCGTAAAAGTATTTACACCTGCATTAAAAACAAACAATTTTTCAAATCTGAATTCAGCGGGGGAATTATTTATAATTTTTCTTAGAGCCTGACCATTTGATGCAGACTTGTTTTTCTAGCCGGCTTAAAATTTATTACTCGGGGTTTTGTCCAGTATTTCTCAAAAACCAACTACAAAAATCTTGTTCCTGAAACAGCACAGAAAAATCAAATTGAAGTTTCACGACACCTCACAGATTCGATTTATCTCAGCCGATGTAATTACTCCATGACGCAAAACTTCAAAATTTTTGTTTTGGCAATTTAAGATAGTCGAGGCCCGATTTTCTTCCAGTTCTCCTCCATCAATAATCACATCAACCTTGTTGTTCAACTGATTATGGACTTCTGTTGCAGAAGAGCATTCCGGCATGCCTGTGAGGTTGGCGCTTGTACCAATTATTGGACAACTTCCCAATTCTATCAGGCACTGTGCAGCTGGAGCACTCGTGTAACGTACGGCTAAAGTTCCGTCACTGTTTTGAAGGTGTTGCGGAAGTTCCGGATTCGCGGCTAAAATCAAGGTCAGTGGGCCCGGCCAAAACGCATTCATTAAATCATCAATCCGAGAGTCGTTCCACAGACAAAGACCTGGCAGCCATTCCGGTGTAGTCAGCACAAGCAACGGTTTATTTCTGGGCCGTTCCTTAATGTTATAAACACGATCTGCAACTTCTTTAAAAAACGCATTTCCACCCAAACCATAAAAGGTTTCAGTAGGAAAAGCCAGAACCTTATTTTGCAAAAGTGCTGTTTTAACCAATATTTCTTCTGTTTTTGAAAAAGGGAAATTAACTAATCGTGCTATTTTTTCCATCCTTGCCATTTATTAGCAGTATTGTAATCAAGCTCTAGAAGGGCCTGTAATAACGTCCTATGATTTTTTGACGTCTTTTCAGGCTTTAATCCCCCCCTGTTAAGTCTGAGAGCTTGTCCGGTATATAATCCCAACCGTGACTGTGATCCTTGTCATTTGTTTTATTTACCATCAATCCACCCTGACAAGTGGCTTACCCTTCCGTATGTAATTCGTGAAACACGAAATGTGGTCAGAGCCAGGTGGTTACGTGAATCGAGGTATACCGGAGGTAACAACTTTCCCTGCCATTTTGTTATACTTTCAGCAGCAGAAACTGCTTTTTGTCTACTCAAAGAACGTCCCGTTCGATTTAAGACTTCAACCATTAATTCTGCTACTGCATGGCCATAAAGAGTCCAGCGGTTGAGAGCCAGGTTTGGCGCATATTCACTGAGTATTAGCTTATGTAATATTTGACCAGGATGTTCTGTTTCTATTTTAAGGGGATATGCTGTCAAAACACGTACTCGTTCAGAAACTTTTTGGCCCAGCCACTCAGGGAGTCGACTATCCGCAAGCGCGTGTCCTGTTAACATGGGAATATTAATCTGTGGAGAAAACTTCAAGAAGTTCATAACATCAGTATAATTTCCCAATACAACCAGAAAATCTGGATTATTCCTACGAATCAGCTGCCATTCTGCGCTAAGTCGTCCTGCTTTTCCCGGCAGCAGTTTGGCAGAAACGCTATACAATTCTTTGGTCAAGACTTTTACTGCCCTCTGATATACAGGCTTTTCCGGATACCAGATGATAAACTCTTTTCCAGTGTGCTTTTCTGTAATATATTTTCCAATAACACGCGCTTCGGTTTCAGCAGTAGGCATAAAACCAAAGACATTTGCACGAATGGGTTGTGTCCATTCCGGCAAATCTGAGCCGACAAAAAAACTTGGCAGTCTTTGCTGTTTTAACAAGGGGTAAACTGCTTGATGAGTTTTACTGCCAATACCGCTGAAAACAGCAAATATGTCATTTTTTAAAGTCAGTTCCTCCAGTTCCTCTTTTGCTTTGTATGGTTTCAACTGATCATCAATTATTTTCAACTCAATTGAACGACCGTGTACTCCGCCCTGATCATTGACATATTTAAAATAGGCCTGCGCGCTTTTTCCAATATCAGAATATTCCTTTGCAGGTCCGCTCAATGGCTGATGAGTTACAAAAACAATGTTTTTTGGAAATACTCCGGTTTCGGCAAAACAGAAATGAGCAATTGGAAACAAAAACACAAGTATGACGGTCAGTCGAAACAGTTTCATATTTTTCGTGTATATTTAATTAACTCGACAGTCACGAGTTTTATCATGTCAACCCAAACGTATGTGAAGGATCTTATAAGGTAACAGCACTTTATCAGATCTTTCCTTTCGGTCGAGATGTCATTAAGCAGTCAATAATATGAGTGTCTTATGAAATTTAATGGCTCACGCCTTAATTAATTGTGATAAACTCAAAAAAATAAGCAACACATGTTTGACATTCATTAACAGCCAATATGCTATTATATCATAAACTTAAATGTTCAGTAATTTTCATTCCACAATCAATTCGATAACTAGTGTTGTCGGGGTTACAACCAGTTACTAAAGCATCAATAACAGCTTATTATTTTAGCTCAAAACAAAGGAGATGCACCCAATTCTGACAGTTGATGCAGTAAACCGGTAAAACGGCGTGTTGAACCTTCATTTTCAACGGCCTTCTTAATAGCTGCATCTGTTCCAATCAAAACAACTAACTGTTTCCCGCGGGTGATTGCAGTGTAGAGTAAATTCCGCTGAAGCATCATATAATGGTGTGTAGTGAGAGGAACAATCACTGCTGAATATTCGCTTCCCTGGGATTTGTGAACCGTGATTGCGTAGGCCAGAGATAGTTGGTCCATCTCTTTCCCCTGGTAATGAACAATTTGCTGATCAAATTTAACATGCAGTTCTTTGGTTTTTGGATCGCAATTAACAATTCTTCCAAGATCGCCGTTGAAAACCAGTTTCTCATAGTCATTTTGCTGCTGCATCACTTTGTCTCCAATCCGGAACCACTGTTCACGATGTTCCAGACCTTTTGCATCTGGATTTATTACATCCTGCAGTTTCCGGTTTAGATTTATTGCACCTGTGACTCCACGGTGCATCGGCGTCAGCACCTGAATATCCATCATCGGATCAAGCTCGAAACGCTGGGGAATCCTTTCGGTACTCATCAGCAGTATTTTTTCAACAATTTTTTCCGGATTCGACTCTTTAATAAAATAAAAATCCAGCAGCTGATTATCATCCTCGGTTTGCCGATTTGAGCTACTGAAGTCCGGCATTTCTCCCCGACGAACTTTGTGAGCATTGACTGTAATAAAACTATCAGCTGCCTGCCGAAAAATATGATCGAGGCGCACAACCGGAATTGATCTGGATTCAATCAAATCCGACAACACTGCTCCTGCACCCACTGACGGCAACTGGTCTACATCGCCTACAAGAATTAAACGTGACGCAGATGGAACGGCTTCCAGTAAACTATCCATCAGCAGAGTATCGATCATTGAAGTTTCATCAAGGATCAGCAATTCCTGCTCCAGAGGATTTTCCCGGTCACGCTGAAAACCTATGTTGCTTGCTTCAAGAAGACGGTGAATTGTGGAAGCTGCAGCGCCGGTAGTTTCAGTGATTCGTTTTGCAGCACGTCCAGTAGGTGCAGCAAGTGCAATTGCAGGGATTCTAGTGCGCATCAGTCCAAGTATAAAGCGCACAATGGTTGTTTTACCTGTGCCGGGGCCACCGGTTATAATCAGCACTTTATGCTGAAGAGCCGCTTCAACTGCCTCTCTCTGGGCAGGATCAAGCTTCAGGCCAACTTTTCGTTCCTGCTCTTCTATCAGATAAGATTCACCCTCATAAACCGTATAGGCTTCACTGTTAAGGATTCGAAAAATATTCTCCGCAACACGCCGTTCTGCTTTGTAAAATCTCGGACGGTAAACCAATTCCTGCTCAATACCGGAAGCATCTTCAATTTTCTCACAATTCAACAAACGATCTTCCAGCAATTGCCGAATTGATGACTCCAGCATTGATGAGTCAATATTAAGCTCTTGCACGGTTTTTTCGAGCAAATCCCGACGAGGGAAACAGGTGTGACCATTGAGTGCCTGTTGTTCCAGCATATAGAGTAAGCCTGCGTCAGCACGATGCGGAGAGTTATTATCGAATCCCAGATTGCGTGCAATACCATCTGCAGTAAGAAAACCTATTCCCGGAATATCAGTTAACTGATACGGATTGGCTTTGATCAACGGAATACTGTTCAAGCCATTCTTCGCAAAAATACGTTGTGCATAAGCGTGTGATATTCCTACTCCACGCAAAAAAGTCATTACATCCCGGAGACCTCTTTGATCATCCCACGCCTCAAGCAGAGATTTTTGTTGTTTTCTGCCGACGCCTTTAACTTTCGATAATAATTTTGGAGAACTGTCTATAATTTTAAAAGTATCATTTCCGAACTTTTTGACAATTCGCTCTGCCGTTTTTTTACCAATTCCCTTAAATACTTCAGAAGAAAGGTAGCGTACCATCCCTTCTTCAGAGGTTGGTTCAACAGGCATGAATTCACGAATCGAAAATTGACGACCATAAATTTTGTGATTCTCCCAGCTGCCTTTTAAACGTAATGTTTCATGCTCATGGGTGTTGAAAACAATGCCTTTTACAGTGATCGGCCTGATGGAATTTTCTGTTAGAAATGTACCAATCAAAAATCCGTTTTCCGGATTTGTGTACAAAATTTTTTCCAGAGTACCGACTAAGCTAACAAAATCTTCGGCCATTGGTTTTTCAGGAAGTGTAATAATTAATTTTATGTCAAATTAGTATCAGAATGGGAATCAAACCAGCCAGTTTTTACCATGAGGTCACTTTGTTGAAAAAGGGACTCAAAAAACAGAAGTGCATGGCTTTCGGGCTTTTACAGGATAAACCTTGCAGTAGTCATCAGCAATCGAACAATTACTTTTTGGTTTTATTGAATAATATTATATTCCAGCAAGTACTAATTTGGTGGAATATAAAAAGGAGACCGGATCATCTGTAGTAAATCGAAGCGCCACTTTCCACTTTCCTTCAGCAGCAAAAATGATTGCTGCTTTGTAAATTGTAAATCAAAAATGCTTTTGTGTCGAAAAACAATTGCAGCATTAACATAAAGCAATGTCAGGTATCGATATGATATTTCAGGTTCTTTTCCAGTTTTCAAACCAACCGGAACCCAGTCCAGTTCAACCATTCGCGTTGCAAATTCTTCAATGCTAATTTGATCTGTGGAGTGTTTTTTGCCGTATTTGTATAATTCAAAATAGCGTTCCTCCTGCCAGAGTTGCAGAAAGTTCAGAAACACAACCCTGGTTTCTTTACGGATTGCCTCCAATTCAAAAGGTGTAGGTTGACGGGCAATTGCCCCAGGAACAGCTATAAAAAAACTGAGTGCGCAGAACAAAAAAAGTCGTCTGAATAATTTATTTTTCGAAAATATCAGCTCATTCAAATTTTCCGATTTATAATTCATACAGCGCTACGGTACATGTGCAAACATAGAGATTCAACTGCAAGTGACTTATTAGCGTTAAGTTCAATGGTTCTTCTTGATTCTGCTA
>Ga0208571_1000587_pt1 | contig 12905 bp, 9 predicted proteins | sample DeeseametaMP0103_FD_184223 | JGI IMG/M metagenome (GOLD analysis project Ga0208571, IMG submission 184223) | Marine microbial communities from the Deep Atlantic Ocean - MP0103 (SPAdes) | ecosystem: Environmental > Aquatic > Marine > Oceanic | place: Atlantic Ocean | collected 2010-12-22
AATAAAAAAGCACGTAAGACCAGTACTGACGGGACTTTCGTTCTATAACTCGTCAAGTAACTGCCTTCTTTTTTCGGCGTATTCTGTTTCGCTAATTAGTTTCGCCTTTTTTAGTGCGTCTAACCGTTTAAAACGAGCAACGATATCGTTCTCTGCTGGTAAGGGGGCCGAGCCAGCAACGTCTTTCTTACTGGGTGTGTTTTCCCTATTCGCTGGGGAAAGTGTTTCCTTTTCTATAGGTGCTTCAAATGCCAGTTGAGTCGGTGCGACCACCCAATCGAAGCGATTTTTCGTTTTTAGTTCTATACCAGGTGCGGAAAAAGAGAGTGGGGAATCGAATGAGAACTTTGCTTGTTTGCGATTACCAAAATCAAAGTCGTATTTTACCAAGCCCTGAGAAGTAGGATCATAAGCCATTTCGTAGGCTTTATTGGCTACTTTATCGAACTCGCCAATAAGAATATTGAGCTGGTCGTCTGCAACGAAAATACTGCCTGCAACGTAATACGTTTGGGTTTTAAGGCCTGCCAAATAGCGCTTCTCTTTACTAAGGGCAAAAATTACGTCTTGCTGAGCAGTCGCTGTTCGCAGCGCCTCAGGCAGATAGGCGGCAAGTAACGCAACCTGTTCGTTGGAAAAAAGCGGTGTTGACGTATTTTTGTTCTTAATCACCTGAATAGCGCTAAGTATGGCGGATACATCCTGCTCTTGCAGCGTAAAGGGGTGCTGGTTGGCACGCATGTCACTGTCTGTTTCGTTTTGCTTTTCAACAAGGCGAATAAAATTGTTTTTGTCCTCCTGAAATATGACCTGTGCGTCTGCGATATGTACTGTCGTTATGAAGAGTAGGGCTAACAGAATGGGTTGAGCTGAACGTAATGAAAATAGAGATATATTTTTCATGATCTTTCCTTTTTCAATAGGAAAAGCGAGAGTGAATCTCGCTTTTTTATGTCATATCTTTTAGCTTAATTTTAATTTCTTATTTAAGTGTAGAATTAATCAGTTTTTTATCATTAATTAAATGAATCGAGTAATTTTTAAAATTCAGGATAATTAGATATAAGTTCAATGTTAAAATATGACTGATTTTAATTCTCAATTAAAAGAACACAGTGCCACCTAGTTGAACTAGGGTTAAGTCTTCTGCGCTGTTATAAATTCCTTGCGCAGATTCTGAACCATCAATATCTAAACTTAGATTTTCGTATTTCGCGTACACCAAGAAGCGCGAGCCAAAATATTGTTCTGCTGCAACACCCCACTGACTAAGCTCTGAGCCGGTAACGCCATCTAAATGAGCCATGCCGTATTGGTCGTTATAACTGGCATATTCAGCATAGAAAGCAGAATCACCAAAGCGATTAAACTGTTTTCTTATGCCTGCTTTAAAGTAATAAGCATCTGTATCGTCACCCGACCCAACAATCGCATCGTCAGCTTCTTCCATCTGATAAGTGGCTACCCCAAATACTCCTGACTCAATATGCATGAGCCCTGCTTGCAGTTGCAGCGTAGTTGAACTGTTGCCCCCAACATTGCTACCTCCATCTTTATTCACTGAGTAACCTGCATGAAGGTTAGTTTTGAAGCCTTCGTGCTCAGCCGCATACTTAACCGCAATATCGTAAATTTCGTCGTTTGCATAACCTACTGCAATACTCACGTTGCCCATTTGAGGGAGATCGTAGCGCACACCGTTGCGATATATGCCGTTACAGTCAATACCAATACCCAAGCCAGGCGTTGCTAAGCACTGAGCAAATTGACCCCACGCGACATTGGTTGAACCTTCTTCTACGCCTCGAATAAAGAAGCCATTTGCTCTAAATAATGGAGAAATTCCCGACCAGATTGTGCCAGAAGGATCAGCTAGAACGGCAATGTTATCGGTGGGAAGGCTTTGTAAACCAATGGTGATTTTACCCCAGTCGCCACCAAAGTAGAGGCTACTGCCCAACAGGCCTATGTCGCCGCCGTTGAAGGTGTCTAAGTTATCCTGATTGGCAAACAAAAGCGGGGTTTGATGGCCACCACCGGCGTAGTTGGGTGCGCCTGAAAGAGGTTCAATAATGACCTCAAAGCCCACGTCCATGCCTTGTTCTTCCAGTTTATAATTCCCTGAAAGCGTAATACGGCTGCCTAGCGTTGTACCGTTGTCTGAAAGTTGTGCCACATCACTACCCACACCGTCGTCGTAATAGGTTAAGCCTTCATTTATCCATCCAGAGATATTCCATGAATAGGGCTCGTCCTGGGCAAAACTATGGCTACTGACTGTGCTTAAAATGGCAATAGATAAACAGGTTTTTGTAAATGTATTCTTTTTCATTTTACTGTCCCAATATTGGTAGTGTTGATTAATTACAGTGGCTTTTTATTTTTATTTTTGACTGGTTTTAATGCTTTCGGTGTCCAGTAAATTGATAATAGGTTCTATTGAATTTTGAACCATCGGCCGTAAGGCGTGTTAATCTCCTTCTTTAGTAGCGGGAAAATTAAATGTATAAATGATAAAAAACGCGACTACTGTGAAAAAGTAAGTCGCGTTTTTTTGATTTTTTTGCAGCTTTTGTGTGGATAAAAGCGTGTGTGGTAACAACTGCTATCTGATTAGAATCTCGCTTTTAGATTTACACTGACCATTCGCGGTTGTGCGGGGCCCACGAACTCTGCACCTTCTACGTCGGGATAAATGTCTTCTAATACCTCATCAGCCTCGCCATACGTGCCAAAGGTTTCATAGTCTTTGTCGAACACATTATTCACACGTAGCGATGCGGTAAATGTGTCGTTGAACCGGTACGATGCATAAATGTTTGCAATAACGTATCCGTCAATCTTTTCGTTTTCGTTAGCCTCATCGCCCCTAAAGTACTGACTAGATGCTGAAATAACTTCTGCGCCTAAACGCGCTTTATCCGTTAAGGCGTAATCTGCGTAGAGCTTGACTAAATGCTCTGGCTGGCCTGGAATTTTGTCACCTGGTGTTACGAGTCTGTCTGGACCCTGAGGGTTAAAGGGGCTAAACGACGTGAATGTTGATTCATAGGTTGCGTTAAGATAGTTGTAGTTTAACCGGTAGGTTAGTTTTTCCCACGTTGAGCCTACGCTGAATTCAACGCCCTGACGCTGGGTTTCATCAACGTTAATAAAGTATCCGCGAGAGGCAACAGAGCCTGCTTGTTGGAAGATAATGTCATCCTTACTTCTACTGTGAAAAACATTTAGCATCAGGTCGATGTTATCAAAGCGTTTGGTGTAGTTCGCTTCAATAGTTTGGGTGACCACCTGATCAAGAGGAGGATCGGCCACAAAGCCGTTCGGTAAGCGGCACGGGTCGTCTTCATCTGCACAGCTTAACTCTGCTGGGCTTGGCGTTCTTGAAGACTGGCTGATTGCAAGATTCAACTGGCTTTGCTCATCAATAGTAATGTCTACACCTACCGCTGGGTTAAATTGGGTAAAACGGTGATTGCCGTCCAATGAACCTTCACCGTCATCAATCAGGTCTTCCATAACAATATGGTCTCGGTTAAAACGTCCACCAAGATTGAGTGATACGGCTGAAGAGAGCTGTGTACTATTCATGAAAAATAGCGACCATGCGGTGGTGTCTACATCTAATCTAACCCTGGCTTCTTGTGCCATGAGCCCGTCGATGGGTAAAACGGTGCGTGAGTCTTGTGCAGATTCGTTTTCCAAAATACCAAATGTAGTATCAGCGGCGTAGTTAACATCTCCTTTGGTGTAGCTGGCACCAACAATTAACTCTGAACTGAAGCCGCTTAAGGCATATTGTTTTGCTAGCTGAAAAGATAACCCAGTAGCTTTGGCGTCTGTCCGGCCCGTATTGTATGTTCCATCAAGTTCATCTGCGTCCACATCTGATATTTCGGCAAGCGCGGTGTCGTCATCAAAGCCAATGAATTCAACCGCTTCTATATCGTCGCCTTCGCCTTCAACAGGCAAATCATCGTCATCATCGTCGTCGCCATCATCATCACTATCAAGCGGAGCATCATCATCGTCGTCATCATCTTCAAATTCACACAGTGTTACGCGTCCATCAGCGAACTGGCAGGCACCAAAATCACTGTCATCGCCGTTGATTGATTGAGTTTGTGTGTCGCGATAAAACATATTGGCGGTTAAAGATAAGGTGTCAGTTAAAACGAAATCACCGGTTATATTAACGTGCGTAAGTTCGTTGTTGGTCTGATCGGGGTGGGTGTAGACCGCTTCTCTTCCTTCAATATCCAGCAGTTCAATAGGCGACGCACCATTTCCGAGTAACTCGTTATCGGCCATAAAGAGGTTCATGTCGAGATGCATTTTGTCACTTTTATAGGCAAGCGATGTAAATACTTGCTGCACTTCAGATGGCGAATAGTCACGCCAGCCATCTTCCTCATAATGATTCAGGTTCACGTAATACGCCCAGTGATCGTTATGACCACCTGATTCCACAGACGCGGCTTTCTGGCCGAATTGTCCAGCCTGTAAATCTATTTCGTTGGCGTTGAAGCTAAACCCTGTTTTCGTTCTTAGCGCAAGGGCGCCGCCTAGCGTGTTTTGGCCAAACAGAGGGTTTGAACCAGAGTACAAAGAAACGGTATCTATAGCATCTAGAGGCATTAGGTCCCAATGCACAGTATCGCCAAACGCTTCATTAACCCGACCGCCGTTTAAGTACACCGAAATGCCCTGAGGTAGACCAAGCAGCGGAGAGGCAGTAAACCCGCGGTATTGCAGATCGGGTTGGAACGGATTGTTTTGAACATCGTTTAGGTTCACGCTTGCCAGTTGAGTTTTGAGTAGCTCCGGTAGTGAACGGTTGACGCTCCCTTCAATATCGTCTTGAGTGAGTGTCTGAACGTTACCAAATACAGCAGAGTTATTGCTGTTGGCGCTAAGCGGTGTCGCTCCCTGTACCTCTATAACCTCGTAGTGGTCCATTGCATCGTTAGCTTCTGCAGCAGAGCTAAACGCATAGGTTACAGCGCTTGCAATAATCGCAAGAGCAAATGGTGAACGGGCAAGTTGATGTGTTGGGGATTGTGCAACGTTTTGGCTAGAGCTTTTAGTAGAAATTCGCGTAGGCATGGTCTTGACTGCTTCGTTATTATTTATACTTTCAGTATTGCCTTAACCATTCCCTAAAAATATCCTCCTTAAGTGGGAGGAAGTATCATAAATTGGTAGCAGTGTTTTTTCCCGAATTCCCTACGAGAGAATCGATAAAACCTTATGACACCAGTTTTCACGCTCTGTGATATTTGTGTCGCTGGCACCAAATAGAAAAAGGTTATTTTCATAGGTTGCAGCGCCCAGTGCGTAGCATTCCCCCGAGGTTCTTGGTTGCCAGAAAAGGTGGTGTGCCAGTACCGCTTGTAGTCTTGACTGTTGATAGAACGCGATGCGATACACCCAGTGCGAGGCCAAATAACCAGAAGCAGAATTTAGAGAAGCCGACTCTAGAGTTATTGAGGGCGATGGAGTGGAAAACGGCGTTAAATGCAAAGCAATGTGTTCAGCGTTAAAGCGTTTCAAATTGGTGGTATTGTTGGCGAGTGGCTGCAATAAACGTGGAAGTGCAGGCAAGTGCTCTAACGCAATAAAATGTCGGTATTTAGAGGTAAGACGCGGCACTAAAAGTGACTGGTCGCTATTGGAAGCGCTGGCTTGCGCGGAAAATCCCTTACGTGCCTTTCTAATCCGCTCGCGAGCGATTGACTTTTCAGGTGAAGGTAGAGGCCGCAAATAGGAGAGCGATACCTTATTAGCACTCGCCAAATAAGCGCTTTTGGTGGCACAATCTTTGGCGGTACACTTGTTCGAATCCAACGCATCTGTTAGTTGCGCAAAATAGCGAATAGCCGCCCCCACACCATCTGCGTGTTTATCAGTGTCTGGCATTGGCTTTGAAGGTCTAATATCAAATGAGGCAAGACACGCGGATACCACATGTTTTAGTTGTCGCAGCCTTTTATCATAATCATCGCTCACGAGCTTGTGTGTTAGATTTTGTGAAAGCTTTGGAAGTGCTTCTATCGAAAGCTCGCTTGCTACTTCCTTCATCGCTTCGTTTGTGACGAGGCGAATTGCAAAATTGCCTTGTTGATTGATTTCGGGGTCGATAAATAAAGTGTTTTTAAGGCCTGCTACGGTGCTAAGTGTTGCTTCTTGCTGTAGTAAACCATTTAAAAAGCACTGAGGAAACCACCAGGTTAATACATGTCTTATTGATTCGTTTTCGCCTTTTGTCGTTGGCACATCAAGAGAGGCTTCTTTGTCTAAATGTGAGTGTTCACGTTGAGATGAGTGCTGACTCAGTGCAGCGTTTCTGTTCAGTGTTGATTCTTCGCTCAAGGCTGTTTCCGCGCTCAGGGCTGTAACAACCTCCTTGCACTGCTCAAAAAAGTGGGCTGAATTACTATAAACCAGCGTGGTGATATTGCTTGGCTGATACCACTGGCGTTTGTAGTCTTGAAGCGCTTGAATGCTGTTGCTGCCTATGGTTTGTGTAAAACCACCCGCGTGTTGATACGCATTTTTATTAGTATCGGTTAATCGAATAGCGGCGTTTAATGCATAGTCGCTGTTTGTTTCTAGCATGGCGAGCTCGTTAAAAATAACTCCGTCACGCTCTAAGATAACCTCATCGGTACCGTAATCCCGGTTAAGCAGGCCACAGTACAGGTAATTTACAGCATCAAGCAGCACGTTCGCTTTTCCAGACGAAGCGAAAAAGAAGGTGTACTCGGCGAGTGTGGTAGCGTTAATAGTAACAGGCAGAAGTGTATTGGCCGTAAAAAGTTCGTGGGCAGTTGGGTATTGGTGAGAGCGTCGAAAGCTCATGTGCTCAGCTAAGTGAGACAACCCAGTATGGCCTGCTGCAGGGGTTTTTAGCGCAAAAACAACGCTATGCACTTTTGACCCAGAGCCGGCATCAATGAAATGAAATTCAGACATACACTTTTATCATTGCGGTTTAACGGTATCTCTTTTTGTTTTGTACTTATCGCAGCCCATTTATTTCCTAGTACTTAACTCGTAGCACTTACTTCTAGGATGGGAATCGGCTTTTCCACCTTCCGATACTGTAGTGCCTTCGACGGTGCAGTACCTGCTTTATCGGTAATGCCTTTCATTAAATGGTGATCGGGCGACTTGCTGCAAACCGGATCCGTCTTATACATATCACCTGTTAGCAGGTAGGCCTGACATCGGCAGCCGCCAAAGTCTTTATCTTTTTCATCGCAGTCCCTACAGGGCGACGGCATCCAACTATCGCCACGAAAATGATTAAAGCTAAAGTCTTGATGCCAAATATCGTGCAACGAGCGTTCTTTCACATTAGGAAAACGAAGGGGCAATATCTTTGCACTGTGACACGGAAGGGCACTGCCATCTGGCGTTACGGTTAAAAACGTTGTGCCCCAGCCATTCATGCACGCCTTAGGGCGAGATTCGTAGTAATCGGGCGACACAAATATGAAGGTTGGCCCTTTACCGTTTTGCTGCGCTCGGTAGCGGTTCACTGCGGCTTCAGCTTCCTGTAGCTGCTGTAAGGTAGGTAACAGATGGTCTCTGTTTTCATAGGCCCAGCCGTAATACTGTACGGTAGCTAGCTCGACAAAATCAGCGTTCAGCTGCTCGCTGAGCGCCATCACGTCTTCTATTTCGTGAATGTTCTGCGCGGTAATACAGAAGTTAAGCACCATAGGGTAGTTGTATTGTTTTACCAGCTTCGCAATTTTTAGTTTTTGTTCAAATGAGTGACGCTTGTTGCCTATTAAGTCGTTTACTTCAGCATTGGCTGCCTGAAAGCTCAGCTGAATGTGGTCAAGGCCGGCTTCTTTGAGTTTGGCAATACGTTTTTCTGTCATGCCAATGCCAGAGGTGATCAAGTTGGTGTAAAAACCCAAAGCCCGCGCATAAGCGACTAAGTGCTCTAAGTCTTTTCGAAGCAATGGCTCTCCGCCAGAAAAGCCCAATTGCACGGCGCCCATTTCCCGCGCTTCACGCAGCACACGCTCCCAGTGCTCAGTAGAGAGCTCATTAAATGTTTCTTCCATATTTACTGGGTTTGAGCAATAGGGGCAATGCAATGGGCACTGATAAGTAATTTCGGCTAGGAGCCACAGCGGAGGCGTTATGCTATTTTGTACGTCGGTTTGTAAATCAACGTCTGTATTATTCGTCATAGCGGATCCACTTCTTTTGCTCGGCATGAACCAGAAATGCATGAACATCTTCTTCTAAATCTTCAGGTGCATCAGGGAACGCCTGGCGAAGCTCAGCACAAATGGCATTTTCCGTATTGCTGCCATCCACACGCTTAAGAATTTCTGCCGCAGAAGGATTAAGTTTGATCATTCCTTCGGGGAACAACAAAACATAACAACCCTGAGCTTTCTCGTACTGCATGCGAAAAAGCGGATTTAAAGAAGCTATTTTGTCTCTTGTGCGGCCGCCCTCGTTGTTGTGACTGCTGCTATTTTCAATGTTATCTTCCACGTTATCAGCACCGACGCTATCAGCATCTAAGTGGTTCTCGGTTTGTGATTGTAAATTCGACATCATTAAAACCTCCCTATATGGCACACCCGCTGGTCGGCAATACCATCAAACGGCTTTCTCTTATATTCATAGGCAAAGCAAATGGCATCAGCAATGCTCCACAAAATATCAATTTTGAACTGCAGTATATTGAGCGCATGTTCTTGCTGTTGTCGGGTAACAAAGTGGTCAAGGGTAATCTGCAGGCCATGCTCTACATCACGGCGCGCCTGACTTAACCGCATTTGAAAGTAGGTAAAGCCTTCACTATCAATCCATGTATAGTGCCTAGGCCAGGTATCTAATCGGCTTTGATGTATTTCAGGGGCGAACATTTCAGTTAACGATGAGCAGGCAGCCTCTTCCCACGACGCACGGCGGGCAAAATTCACATAGGCATTTACTGCAAATTTAACCGCTGGCAACAGGTGGGTTTCATCAAGTAATTCACTGCGGTTCAAGCCTACCGCTTCGCCTAACCGCAACCAGGCTTCTATGCCGCCCAGTCCGTCTTCACCTTCCCGTCCATCGTGATCGATAATTCGTTGGATCCAAGTTCTGCGTACCGATTGATCTTCGCAATTCGCTAAAATTGCCGCGTCTTTAACCGGTATCGCCATTTGATAATACAGTCGGTTGGCCACCCAACCCTGAATCTCATCAACGCTGCAGTGTCCTTCATTCATGCGTTTATGAAACGGGTGATGAATATGGTAGTAAGCGCCTTTTTCTCTCAGTTTTTGTTCGAATTCTTGTCTAGACCATGCGTGTTCTGTCATTACTACACCTCAATTTCCATACCGTCGTAAGCCAATTCAATGCCTTGCTCACACAGGCTGTGATAAGCACTGGAGTCTTCGTCAAGCACGCGATTAGTGTTGTTGATATGAATAAGTACTTTACGCTCAACGTTAAATTCATTTAGCAGCGCAATGGCTCCGCCCTTTCCATTAACCGGCATGTGTCCCATATCAGTGCCCAGCTTGTTGCTAAAGCCGTGATCTATCATTTCTTCATTGGCCCACAGCGTACCGTCAAATAGCACGCAGTGAGATTCGCGCATCACCTGTTTTACTGTGTCGTTTGCCTGCATACATCCCGGCGCGTAAAAAAGCACGTTGCCCGTGGTGTCGTCAGTTATCTTCAGGCCGATATTGTTGCCCGGCACAATGTTGTCGCGATACGTCGAGTAAGGGGGCGCATTAGACTCTAATACCACGGGTTGGAAAGTCAGGCCTTCTGCCCCCTTTGGTACAAAGCGTTGATGATAATCGGTATTAATTGAATGCTGCTGTAGTCCGCCGTGCCAGTGTTTTAATACGGTAAAAAGCGGGAAGCTGGTGGTTAGGTCTTCGGCCACAACATCGGTACAATAAACGGGAAGGGGTAAGCCTTCGCGCAATGTTAGCAGGCCTGTAGTATGATCTATTTGACTGTCGGTAAGCACAATTGCGCTTATGCGTGTGCCGCGAGAAACATGGGCGTCGGGCCACAGCTGCGGATGGCTATTTATCTGCTCCCTTAAATCGGGGGAGGCATTAATGAGAACCCAATTTTTACCATCGCTACTGACAGCAATGCTCGACTGTGTTCTGCCTTTCGCCTTTATTTTACCTTCGCGTAAACCCTTACAATTGGGGCAGTGGCAGTTCCATTGCGGAAATCCACCCCCGGCGGCAGCACCAAGAATCAATACGTGCATAACAACTCCATACTACAAGTAAAAAAAGGCTGCGTCGGCAGCCTTTTTGTTCATCATCCCAGAGGGCGTTGCCTAGCGGTTATTGATGTAAAGAGTTACTTCAAAACCAAGGCGCATTTCTGTGTATTGGGGTTTAGTCCACATAATTGTTCCTCTTCTTTATGATTAAACGCATGACTGAGTATATGTTGAATATGTGTTAACAGATATCCTCCTAAGGGAGGAGAACTGTCATGAATTTTGATGATTTATTGATTATTTTTGATTGCGCAGCTGCTTAAGTAAGATAACAGCAAAGGAATAGGGCGGCCGGTCGCCGATAACGATTTGGTGTAGGTAAAAGCGGTTCCTGCTACATCGAGGTGAGCCCACGGCGTGCCGTCAGCAAAGCGAGAGAGAAAGCAGCCTGCCGAAATAGCACCGGGAGAGTTTATACCCGTATTCATCATATCCGCGTGCTGAGAGGTAATGGCGTCTTGATATTCTGGCCAAAGTGGGAAAGGCCAGCACCTGTCGTTAGCCAGTTCACCCGCTTCAACTAACGCACTTTCAAGCGCTGGAGCGTTGCTAAAAAGTGCAGTGGCTTTGTGCCCCAGTGCGCTAATGGTCGCGCCGGTTAGGGTTGCAATATCAATAATAACCGAGGGGGAGAACTGTTTCGCGTAGCTGATTGCATCGGCCATAAGCATACGCCCTTCTGCATCGGTGCTCATGACTTCCACGGTTTTTCCTGAGTGCATAGTAATGATGTCACCCGGGCGATAGGCTTTGCCATCAATCGCATTATCAGCGCTCGCCACAATACCAACAATATTTATATTTAACCCCAGTGTGGCAACCGCCTGAATGACGCCCAATACACAGCCAGCGCCTGCCATGTCGTAAATCATATGGCGCATATCAGGGCTGCGTTTTAACGTTATGCCGCCGCTGTCAAACGTTACACCTTTACCAATTAACACTACTGGCGGTGAATTCTCTAAACCTTTGGCTGTATAGCGAAGAATAGGCATGGTGGCAGCAAACTGTGAACCTGCATTTACCGCTAAATACCCGTTCATGCCTAACTGCTTTAGCGCACTTTCATTGAGGATATCGCAAGACACCGTATTAAAGGTTTGCTCCAGATGCAGAGCTTGTTCGGCCAGATAATCTGGCGTACATAAGTTGGCTGGCATGTGGGCGAGATCTTTAGCCCACGTCATCGCGGCATTCAGGGCTGATTCATAGCGGATAGTGTGTGAAACGAGACGCTTTTGCGCTTTATTAAAATGCTTGGCATCTAATGCAAGAGACAGCGTGCCTCTAATATCAGTTGCTTGGTTAATTGCTTCATTAGTTGCGGCGTTTTTTTCAACACTAGTTGCGTTGTTGTTGCCATCGCGGGCTCGACTGCTAGAAACCGAACGATTATTCGTCTTATAGCCCTTAAACTGATAACCGTGCTTGAAATAGCTTCTAAGTAGCGCACTCAGAAATGGTGAGTGGCTTGCAATGGTGTTAACAGGGTCATTGCTTGCTGTTTCAGTGCTAGAAAGCGCCATAAACGACAGTTTTTCCAAGGTTCCCGACACGCTTTTAAGCTTTTTAAACAATGCATCGAACTGCTGTTCTAAGTAGCGAAATGCTGGCGCGTTAGTTTGCTTCAATTCACTAGTGCTTTTCGAATAAAACGCGGAGTTTGAATCGCTAGCGTAGCTTGAGCGGTTAACCATGGAAGGGTCATTAGTTTTAGATAAAGTCGAGGCACGGCTAGAGACGTTGGGTGCATCTGACGCTTCAAAAAACGCAAAATCGACACCATAAAACAGCACCCGTTTTACTTCAGCTAATTGTTGGCTAATTTTGTTTTGTCCGCTGTTTTCAATGTCTGGGATGTAACTTGTTTTAAACGCCTTAAGGCCTTGTACGAATACACATTGGCCTTTATTTCCTGCAAAACCTTCATCGTCAAAAATCTGCTCAATGTATGTCTTAGCGGGTGTTGAAAAGTGAAAGAGTTGGCTCGCCAACAACGTGGGTGTAGTTAAAATTAGTAAGCAGTCACTATCGTCTAACGTTTCAATTTTATTGCTTTCATTAGACCAGGTTAGGTTTGCTTTTATCACGAGAAACGCCCTTTTGAGGCTTTGGGGCGAAAGCTTCTCACAGCGAAAATAAAAGTGATAGCCGTAAGGCAAAGTACAACGGCAAGCGCGTTGTGTTCGAGTTTTTCATAGAGCGCAAATCGCAGTAATTCTACGCCGCTACTAAAGGGGTTAAAGGCGCAAATCTGATACAGCCATTCGCTGGCCTCACGCATTTTCCAAAGCGGGTATAGGGCGCTTGATAGAAAGAACAATGGGAAAATGAAAAAGTTCATGACCCCGGCAAAGTTCTCTAGCTGCTTAATATAGTTTGCCAGTAATAATCCTAACGAACCTAAAAACAATGACAGTAGTGCAATAACAGGCAACGCATAAACGTATCCCAACGCAGATAGGCGTACATCCAGTAAAAGCGCAAAGGCAAAGAAGATGTACACCTGAATAGCGCTTACCAAGGTGTTGGCTATAAGCTTGCTGCCTAGCAGAAAAGGGCGGGGAACCGGGCTTAACAGCAGTACTTTCATGCTGCCCATTTCTCTGTCGTACACCAT
>Ga0208571_1000590_pt1:2500-12866 | contig 12866 bp, 10 predicted proteins | sample DeeseametaMP0103_FD_184223 | JGI IMG/M metagenome (GOLD analysis project Ga0208571, IMG submission 184223) | Marine microbial communities from the Deep Atlantic Ocean - MP0103 (SPAdes) | ecosystem: Environmental > Aquatic > Marine > Oceanic | place: Atlantic Ocean | collected 2010-12-22
AATGTTGAAAAATTATCGGATGAGCTGTGGATAGGAGTGAAAGGCTAATCAAGCCTGGAGATAGCTGGTTCTCCCCGAAAACTATTTAGGTAGTGCCTCATGTATTACTCTCGGGGGTAGAGCACTGTTTCGGCTAGGGGGACATCCCGTCTTACCAAACCGATGCAAACTCCGAATACCGAGAAGTACAATCATGGGAGTCACACAGCGGGTGCTAACGTCCGTTGTGGAGAGGGAAACAACCCAGATCGCCAACTAAGGTCCCAAAATTACAGCTAAGTGGGAAACGAAGTGAGAAGTCAAAGACAGCCAGGAGGTTGGCTTAGAAGCAGCCATCCTTTAAAGAAAGCGTAACAGCTCACTGGTCAAGTCGACTTGCGCGGAAGATTTAACGGGGCTTAAGCTGTATACCGAAGTTGCGAATGCTTATTTTATTATAAGCGTGGTAGGGGAGCGTTCTGTAAGTCACTGAAGGTGTATTGCGAGATATGCTGGAGATATCAGAAGTGAGAATGCTGACATGAGTAACGATAATGCGGGTGAAAAACCCGCACGCCGAAAACCCAAGGTTTCCTGCGCAACGTTAATCGGCGCAGGGTTAGTCGGTACCTAAGGCGAGACCGAAAGGTGTAGTCGATGGACAACAGGTTAATATTCCTGTACCGCGTATACTGCGATGGGGTGACGGAGAAGGCTAGGTTTACCGGGTGTTGGTTATCCCGGGGAAAGTATGTAGGTAGGAAGCTTTGGAAAATCCGGGTTTCTATTACTGAGGTACGAGACCATTGATTTTTTAATCAAGAAGTAACTGATGCCATGCTTCCAAGAAAAGCCTCTAAGCTTCAGGTATTACGCGACCGTACCCCAAACCGACACAGGTGGGTGGGATGAGAATTCTAAGGCGCTTGAGAAAACTCTGGTGAAGGAACTAGGCAAATTGGTACCGTAACTTCGGGAGAAGGTACGCCTATATCGGTGATGGAACTTGCTTCCTAAGCTGATGTAGGTCACAGAAACCAGGTGGCTGCGACTGTTTAATAAAAACACAGCACTCTGCTAACTCGCAAGAGGACGTATAGGGTGTGACGCCTGCCCGGTGCCGGAAGGTTAATTGATCGGGTTAGCCCTTTTAGGGCGAAGCTCGTGATCGAAGCCCCGGTGAACGGCGGCCGTAACTATAACGGTCCTAAGGTAGCGAAATTCCTTGTCGGGTAAGTTCCGACCTGCACGAATGGCGTAACGATGGCCACACTGTCTCCACCAGAGACTCAGTGAAATTGAAATAGCTGTGAAGATGCAGTTTAAACGCACCAAGACGGAAAGACCCCGTGCACCTTTACTACAGCTTTACATTGGACTTTGAGCCTGTTTGTGCAGGATAGGTGGGAGGCTATGAAGCATATGCGTTAGCATATGTGGAGCCAACCTTGAGATACCACCCTGGCATGATTAGAGTTCTAACCTAGGTCCGTTATCCGGATCAGGGACATTGTATGGTGGGTAGTTTGACTGGGGCGGTCTCCTCCTAAAGAGTAACGGAGGAGCACAAAGGTTCCCTCAGCGCGGTCGGTATCGCGCATTAAGAGTGCAAAGGCATAAGGGAGCTTGACTGCGAGACAGACATGTCGAGCAGGAGCGAAAGCTGGTCTTAGTGATCCGGTGGTTCTGTATGGAAGGGCCATCGCTCAACGAATAAAAGGTACGCCGGGGATAACAGGCTAATTCCCCCCAAGAGTTCACATCGACGGGGGAGTTTGGCACCTCGATGTCGGCTCATCACATCCTGGGGCTGTAGCAGGTCCCAAGGGTATGGCTGTTCGCCATTTAAAGTGGTACGCGAGCTGGGTTTAGAACGTCGTGAGACAGTTCGGTCCCTATCTGGTGCGTTCGTTGGAAACTTGAAGGGAGCTGCTCCTAGTACGAGAGGACCGGAGTGGACGTACCCCTGGTGTTCCGGTTGTCACGCCAGTGGCATTGCCGGGTAGCTATGTACGGAAGGGATAACCGCTGAAAGCATATAAGCGGGAAGCCCACCCTAAGATAAGGTTTCCCTGGATCCTTGAGATCCCTGAAGGGCCATCGAAGACTACGATGTTGATAGGTCGGGTGTGGAAGCTCAGTAATGAGTGTAGCTAACCGATACTAATTACCCGTGAGGCTTGGTCATTTAACAATCAAATAACTTTAAAATCAGTGTATATTTTAAACTAAGTTCTTTTCCTGGTGACCATAGCGTGTAGGAACCACCCGATCCCTTGCCGAACTCGGAAGTGAAAATGCACAGCGCCGATGGTAGTATGGGGCTTCCCCATGTGAGAGTAGGACATTACCAGGATCGACTCTAATAACGAAGATGATTTTCTCGATTGTCTTCGTTATTGTTTTAGAATCATTAAAAAATACCTAGAAAAACATCGCTTAGCAGATTATTGACAGACGGACAGCTTTTGCAAGCACCCACTGTTGGTATAATATTGTTTTCCTTACAAAAAAAGTTTTTTAATATGTTTGAACTCGCATTATCCATTCTTGTTAGTTACCTAATCGGCTCTCTCAATTCGAGTTTAATTCTGGGTAAAATTAATAATTACGATGTCAGAGAGCATGGTAGCGGTAATGCTGGAGCTACCAATACATATAGAATGCATGGGAGAATCCATGGCACCATAGTTTTTTGTTTTGATTGTTTTAAGGGATTCTTTGCAATCATATTAGCAGAGTCATTAATACTTTCGGGGTTACATAACCCGTTGTTTGATATAGAGATTTATTTATATTTCTCAGCACTTTCTGTTGTTATCGGCCATTGCTATCCTTTATGGTTTCAGTTTAAAGGAGGGAAGGGCGCAGCCACCGGTCTTGGCATTTTTCTATATTTTGAACCCTTTCTAGTAGTACCTTCTCTATTGGTCTGGATGCTGAGCTTAGTCGTCTTTCGTTTTGTAGGTTTGGCGACAATACTCGCGTTTGCATCTCTACCGGTATTTGTTTTCCTGTTTGAAAGACAAAGCTTTGTTAACTTGATCTTCTTTTCTTTGATTTTAGGATTATTAATTCTATTTACACATCGTCAAAACATTAACTCAATGCTTAAAGGAACTGAACACAGAGTATCATTTTCACTGAAATCTGATGCAAATTGAATCTAGATTGATCAGAATCATTGCTGATGGCAATGTTTATGAAAAGAAAGATCTTCTGCAACATTTCACCTCAGAAAAAGGACTTAATAAAACCATCAATAACATCAAATCTTATGGGCTAAATTTGATTGAAGAGGGCAATCGTTATCAGTTAGAGGATTCCATAGAATTCCTAAGCAAATCAAAAATTTATGATCATTTGAGTGCATTAGGTTGTGCCCAAAATATTTTCATTTCAGTCAAAAATATAGTGGAATCAACCAGCAGAGAATTTGATCCTAGTGACATTAGTACTAAAGAAATAAAAGTAAGCTTAGCAGAATACCAAACCTCTGGTCGGGGAAGACAGCACCGAACATGGATCTCCCCTTTTGCTTCGGGAGTATGTCTTTCTGTGTACCAAGAAGTCGCCTATGCTAATTTTCCAGTTGGATTAAGTGTTTTTATTGGGGTTGAGTTGATAAAGTGCCTTAAAAAACTGGGTTTAAGACGGTTGAGAATAAAGTGGCCTAATGATCTTTATTGTAATGAAAGGAAATTGGGAGGGCTGCTTGTGGAATTGCATCAGAGTAGCTCTTATAAATTGGTTGCAAATGTTGGATTGGGTATAAACTACAAATTGCCAGCAATGCGGAGCTGGGAGAAAAATCTAGACCATAAACCAATTGGTCTTTCTGAGATTAAAGGAAGCACTTATCTAAACCGTAATCTTTTGACCGCCCATTTTATACACTCAATCACCAACAGTTTATTAAACTTTAATGGGGACTCTTTGAGAATAACTCAATCTGATTGGGGTGATCTCGATATGCTTTTTGGCAAAGAATTAAAAATCCAAGTAGGCAGCCAAATCATCAGGGGTATCAATAAGGGCATTGACCGTGAAGGGAGGCTGGTGGTAGAGACGAATGGGGTGGCAAAAACTATCGTTTCAGGCCATATAATTGACTCGAGCATTTAATGCTCATCCTATCTGTTAATAACGAGCAAAATGTTTATAATTCACCCACAAAATAAGACTCAAACGTTTTCATTTGTTGGTAAAACGCCGGAATAGCTCAATTTGGTAGAGCAACCGCCTTGTAAGCGGTAGGTTGGGGGTTCAATTCCCTCTTCCGGCACCACCGTTGTGCATCAAAAAAATATTTATTTTTGTTGACACCTAAAGTAGTTAATCAGAAAATAGTGGGTTATGTCCGCGGAGGGGTACCCAAGCGGTCAACGGGGGCAGACTGTAAATCTGCTGGCTTAGCCTTCGTAGGTTCGAATCCTACCCCCTCCACCAATAGTAATAGTAATTACAAGGTGGAAAAAGGCTAACAGCAAAACATTGACGATGAGAAAATATGTTGTATATTACGAATAAAATAACAAGTTGGGGCACATCGTTCTTGTGCGGGCGTAGTTCAATGGTAGAACCTCAGCCTTCCAAGCTGATGATGTGGGTTCGATCCCCATCGCCCGCTCCATTCTATCAAGGAAGTGCATCTGCCCACATAGCTCAGGAGGTAGAGCACTTCCTTGGTAAGGAAGAGGTCACCGGTTCAACTCCGGTTGTGGGCTGAGATTATAGATAACATAAGGATCAATATAATTTAATTTAATAGGGAGTTTAAAAGTAATGGCTAAAGAGAAGTTTGAACGAAATAAATTGCACATCAATGTTGGAACCATCGGTCACGTAGATCATGGTAAAACCACGTTGACAGCTGCTTTGACTAAAATAAGTGCTGCCAAGTATGGTGGTGATGTTTCTTCATTTGACGATATAGATAATGCTCCTGAAGAAAAGGAAAGAGGTATAACTATCGCAACAGCTCATGTCGAGTATGAAAGTGATACTAGACACTACGCACACGTTGATTGTCCAGGACATGCCGATTACGTTAAAAATATGATAACCGGTGCTGCTCAAATGGACGGAGCGATTTTGGTTGTATCCGCTGCTGATGGCCCGATGCCTCAAACTAGAGAGCATATTCTCCTAGCTAGAAATGTCGGTGTTCCCAATATTGTTGTTTACCTAAATAAAGCAGACCAAGTAGACGATGAAGAGCTTGTTGAGCTTGTTGAGATGGAATTGAGAGAATTGCTATCAGCGTACGATTTTCCCGGGGATGATGTCCCTATCATAACGGGAAGCGCCCTTAAGGCTTTGGAAGGAGATACCGGCGACTTAGGCAGCGTAAGTATTGAGAAACTTGTCGCAACAATGGATGAATATTTTCCAGAACCTGAAAGAGCAATTGATGGTGATTATTTAATGCCCATTGAAGATGTATTTTCCATTTCAGGAAGAGGTACGGTGGTTACTGGTCGGATAGAAAGGGGAATCGTCAAAGTTAATGATAAGGTTGCAATTATTGGCATCAAAGACACTCAGGAATCGGTATGTACTGGCGTTGAAATGTTCCGAAAATTACTTGACCAAGGTCAAGCTGGCGATAATGTTGGGGTATTGCTTCGGGGCACCAAACGAGAAGAAGTTGAGCGAGGACAAGTGCTCGCAAAACCTGGTAGCATAACACCCCACACAAAGTTTGAAGCTGATGTTTATGCACTATCCAAAGAAGAAGGTGGCAGACACAAGCCTTTCTTTAATGGCTACCGCCCACAATTCTATTTTCGCACAACAGACGTAACCGGAGCCGTTACTCTCTCAGAGGGTTCGGAGATGGTGATGCCTGGTGATGATACAAACCTCACAGTTGAGTTAATTGCACCCATAGCAATGGAAGAACAAGTTCGTTTTTCCATTCGTGAGGGTGGTAGAACTGTTGGGTCTGGAGTGGTAACAAAAATTATCGAGTAAAGCTACAAAAGGCCAGTAGCTCAACTGGTAGAGCGGCGGTCTCCAAAACCGCAGGTTGGGGGTTCGAGTCCCTCCTGGCCTGCCAGAGCAAGGAACCATTGGGGTTAATATTATGAATGACAATACAGGACAACAACAATCAAGTTTGCTTGATACAGTTAAACTTTTAGGATCGGTTCTGGTCCTTTTAGCGGGTATTGTTTCCTATTACTATTTAATTCAGATATCAATACTCTTTAGGGTTTTGATAATTTTAGCATCGGTTGTTGTATCTCTTGTAATTTTTTCCCAGACCCTTAGAGGTAAAACATTGTGGGAATTCTTCCAAGGATCAAGGGTTGAAATTAAAAAAGTTATTTGGCCAACGAGACAGGAAACATTGCAGACTACCCTAACGGTCTTTGTCTTTGTTTTGATAATGGGCATATTTTTTTGGGTGCTTGACTTTCTGTTACTTTTTCTTACAAACTCAATTGCTTCTTAGAAGCTAGAAGGAAATACTTATGGAATATAAGTGGTACGTTTTGCAGGTCTATTCAAATTATGAAAAAAAAGTTCTAACAATGCTGGAAGACAGAAGTAAAGTACTGGGTCTGTCAGAACAATTTGCTGATATTGTTGTCCCAACTGAAGAGATCGTTGAAATGAAAGGAGGCCAGAAGAAAACAAGCGAAAGAAAATTTTTTCCTGGGTATGTTTTGGTAAATATGAATTTAAATGATGAAACATGGCACTTTGTAAACTCTATACCGAATGTCATGGGGTTTGTAGGAGGTACCAGTGAAAAGCCGGCTCCTATTTCTGATAGGGAAGTAATGATTATATTAAATAAAGCCGAGGATGCTGCTAATGCCCCCAGACCAAAAACAACCTATCAACCTGGAGAAGTTGTGCGGGTCATTGAGGGCCCTTTCAATGATTTCAATGGTGTTGTTGAGAAGGTGAATTATGAGAAAAATAAGCTTTTTGTGGCAGTACAGATTTTGGGAAGAGCAACACCAGTTGAACTGAATTTTAACCAGGTTGAGAAATCCTAATCAATAAATAAAATAATTACTCTTTTTAAGAAGAAGATTGCATGGCGAAGAGAAAGAATAAAAAATTAGAATGTGTTGTCAGGTTGCAAATCCCAGCAGGCCAGGCAAACCCAAGCCCACCTGTTGGCCCTGCTCTTGGTCAAGTTGGCTTAAACATCATGGAGTTTTGCAATGCCTTCAATGCGAAAACAGCTGATGCAGAGCCAGGTATCTTAATTCCTGTGGTTATTGATGTTTATAAAAATAAAACCTTTACATTCATCACAAAAACGCCACCAGCATCAACTTTACTGAAAAAAGCTGCCGGTATCGCCAAGGGTAGTGGTGAACCAAACACAGAAAAAGTTGGAAAGATTAATCAAAAACAATTGGAGGAAATTGCACAAATAAAAGCACCTGACCTGAACTCCATTGAGATAGAAGCAGCTATGAAGATCATAGCTGGCACAGCAAGAAGTATGGGATTGGAAGTAGAGGGTCAAAGCGATGAGTAAGTCATCTAAAAGAATGGCAGTTAATCGGGAGTCTATAGATTCCAATCAACACTACAGTCTTGATGAAGCAATTTCTCTTTTGAAGAAAACTAGCAATGCAAAATTCAATGAAACCATTGATATTGCAATTAACTTAGGAATTGATGCTAAAAAATCAGACCAAAATGTAAGAGGGTCGATGGTGTTGCCGAATGGCACTGGAAAAACATTGAGAGTTATTGTTTTTGCACAGAGTGAACAAGTAGACGCCGCAAAAAATGCTGGTGCTGACAAAGTTGGTTTTGAAGATTTAGCTGAGGAAATCAAATCAGGTTTTAGCGAATTTGATGTGGTAATAGCAACGCCAGACACTATGAGAATCGTAGGACAGTTAGGCAAGATACTTGGCCCCAAAGGCATGATGCCTAATCCGAAGGATGGAACAGTTACAAAGAATGTTGAAGATGCAGTGATTAAAGCCAAAACAGGCCAGATAAGATTTAGAAATGACAAAGGTGGAGTTGTGCACTGTCCTATAGGAAAAATAGATTTTTCAGAGGAATCGATAAAAGAAAACCTAGAGTCTTTGTTGGATGCAATTATGAAAAGTAAGCCATCTTCTGCAAAAGGTGCGTTTATCAAAAAAGTGACCGTTTCATCTACCATGGGTCCAGGCATAACAATTGATCACAGCACAATCTAAAATTTATGAGTACTGATTATGCCCCTAACAATTGAAGATAAACAACGTGTAGTCCGGGAGCTGAATGCAACAGCAAGCTCATCTATTGCCGGTGCAATAGCTGATTATAGTGGACTTAATGTTACTGAGATTACCCAACTACGCACTAAAGCTAGGGAATCAGGCGTCTATCTTAAAGTGGTGAAAAATACTTTGAGCAAAAGAGCATTTTCAGATACAAGTTTTGAGTGTCTTACAGAGAATTTGAAAGGACCTATCATAATTGCGCTCTCAAAAGATGATCTAGCTTCACCAGCAAGATTATTTAAAAACTTTAGTAAAGACTATGAGCAACTGAAAACCATCAGTTTGGTTATAGATGGTAATACTTTTCCTGCCTCTGACTTGGATAGAATTGCAAAACTACCAACCCAGCAAGAAGCGTATTCAATTATTGCTTGTCTTTTGCAAGCACCTATAGAAAAAGCAGTTAGAACGTTAAAAGAAATACCAACTAAATTCACAAGAATGACAGTTGCTGTCAAAGATAATAAAGAAAAGGTTTCCTAAGGGAATTTTTTTATATAAAATGTCCATCCTTTTGGGCTCATTGAGGAGAGTGTAATGGCTAAAAGTAACATAGCATCAAGAGAGGAACTTTTGGAAGCTATTTCAAAAATGTCGGTTATGGATCTGGTGGAATTGATTTCCGAAATGGAAGAGAAATTTGGTGTTAGTGCATCAGCACCTGCTCCAGTTGCAGCTGCTGCAACAGCTGGTGATGGCACAGAACCATCAGACAAGGAAGATGAACAAACTGAATTTGACCTTATATTAAAAAGTTTTGGTGATAATAAGATTGCTGTTATCAAAGCTGTTCGGGCCATTACTAGCTTAGGACTCAAGGATGCTAAGGACATGGTGGAAGGGGCACCGATAACAATACAAGAAGCGGTCTCAAAAAAGGAAGCGGAAGAAATGACAAAACAGCTAGAAGACTCTGGCGCTGTTGTAGAGCTGAAGTAACTTTAACTGATAGCTCATAGTTTACTCTGCATGTATTTTAGATAACACATAAACACACTCAGTAGATGGGTAGGTCTGCTGCTGTGTGATTATTATTTAAGCCATCAAACAATATGACATATTCATTTACTGAAAAAAAACGAATTCGTAAAGATTTTGGAAAGCAAAAATCAGCGCTTGATGTTCCAAATTTACTTTTAATACAGCTCGACTCTTACAATGTTTTTTTGCAAAAAGATATTAACCCAGAAAAAAGAGAAAATACCGGCCTGGAAGCAGCTTTTAATACACTGTTTCCCATTGAAAGTTTTTCCAAGAATGCGAAGTTGGAATTTGTCAGTTATAGATTAGAAGAACCAATGTTTAGCGTTAGAGAATGCCAGCTCAGAGGATTATCCTACGCAGCTCCTCTAAGAGTTAAAACTAAATTAACAACTTATAACAAGGAGACCGGGAAACACACAGTTAAGGAAGTTAAAAATATAAAAGTATCTGGAGACACTACGGATGTTTATTTTGGTGAAATTCCATTAATGACCGAACATGGAACTTTTGTTATCAATGGAACAGACAGGGTTATTGTATCTCAGTTGCACAGATCCCCAGGTGTATTCTTTGATCATGACAAAGGAGCACAAAGTTCTGGAAAACTGCTTTTTTCAGCTCGGGTTATTCCCTATAGAGGTTCATGGTTAGATTTTGAATTCGATGCCAAGGATGCAATTTTTGCAAGAATTGATCGCCGCAGAAAGATACCTGTGACTGTCATACTCCATGCATTGGATTTATCAGATGAGGAAATACTAGATACCTTCTTTGAAAAAGACAAATATAGCATCTCAAAAAAAGACATTAAACTGAAAATAAATCCAGATCACCTGAAAGGAACAGTTTCGGATTTTGATATTAAAGTTGGACGGAAACTGATCGTTGGTAAAGGAAATATGGTTAATGTTGGCCACTTAAAACAACTTAAAAATTCTGGGGTGAAGGGTGCTTACTTAACTGTCCCAGCAGAACACCTAGAAGATAAAATCATGTCCCAAGATGTAATTGATCAAGAAACAGGAGAGCTTTTAGTATCTGCAAATGAAATACTCACAGCTGATAAAATAGAACTTCTGATTGCGAATGGCATTGAAGAAATAGAAACGATCTATATCAATGATCTAGACCATGGTTCCTACATCTCA
>Ga0208571_1000591_pt1 | contig 12853 bp, 10 predicted proteins | sample DeeseametaMP0103_FD_184223 | JGI IMG/M metagenome (GOLD analysis project Ga0208571, IMG submission 184223) | Marine microbial communities from the Deep Atlantic Ocean - MP0103 (SPAdes) | ecosystem: Environmental > Aquatic > Marine > Oceanic | place: Atlantic Ocean | collected 2010-12-22
GGTCCAAGCTCAAGCGTGAATTCAGCGAAATCTCTTCGGTGCTGTGGGTGGCCGCCTAATACGACCTTATGTTGTAAGCGCACCTGCTAGTCAGAAAAATAAATTGGGGCCTTTTGGGGCCAGAAGGACTTAAACCTAGCACAGTGTCGCATGCTTTTGGTGACATCTGCAGGAAGTCAGTTGTAGCCCGGATAAGGTTTCACGCCCTACGACATACCCATGCAACCATGCTGATGAAACAAGGGACAAACCCAAAAGTCGTTCAAGAACGGTTGGGACACAGCAGCATATCGGTGACGCTAGATGTCTACTCTCATGTGGTTCCGGGCATGCAAGAGCTCGCTGCCCTGCAGTTTGACGAAGCGACAAAAGCCACTGTGAACTCTAGAGCTAGTTAAGTGTTGTTTTTCGGTGACCTTAATCCACGATGAGATTATGCCAAAAACGGAGACCAAATTTATAAACCAGTCAATTGCCTATGTCTGTTGAGAGCTTTTACATTGGGTCTCGTAATCGGATCCGTAGGCAGCCTAAGTGTTCTCCCAGATAGTTCATCATAATAGGTGCTCGTCAGAAGATGGTCAGAAAGTATCAAAGACCAATCCGAAGTATCTATAGCCAATAATTTGGCATCGAACAATGTATGTAAATCTCCCCTCAAAATCAGCCCATTATCAACTCGGTCAGAATCACGGCCGCTATAAGGGTTTATATGGCAAGCATCAAGAACTTTAATCACTTCACAGCCGGTGATAGCGCATTTGTTTCCATAGACCTTTAAGAGGTCTCTTCTGAACTTCGGCTGACCTTGTCGTACGGCTATTTCCTGCATTGCTCGGACTCTGTTATCACGTGGTACTAACGTCAACTCATCCTTTCCGTACAGCTCTTCTCTTATCCTCTCTAAATCTCTATCAACTTTTCGATCCCTGGATTTTTTATCCATCCCGATTGTTTAGAGGTTCTTTTGTCCCGGTACCAATTTACGGTTTCATCGCATATACCGATGAGAATGTTCAACGCATGTTCGGAGAAACCAAAAACATCGGCAGTCAAGCGATATTCATCAGAGGCTCCGTCAAACGTTACCCAAGGAGTTCTCAGCAGAACATCGCCGGGCGTTTTCTCACTATTCCCTCGTAAAGATTTTGACCTCCTAACCGACCTCCATCTTCTTCAAAGATATCCCTGGCGATTTTCGAATTAGAAGCTGCTCCTCCTAATTGGATTAAAGTACGCATGAAAACCGGCTGGTATATGGCACGCATGGTCGGGCGCATCTCAACCGCTATAAACCTTTTGAGTTCTTGGAAGCCGTGATTACCCGAGGGATAAGGGTTTCTGAATCTAAAGTACTCACCGTCGGGATCCAGAGTCTCCAACCGGGATACCACTGTGGACTCTCACCGCTAAATCCCCGGATTGGCTCGTCATGTTGTATGTGGAATGCTACAGCTGCAATCGCTTTGGAGGGATATTCACGAGAAGCATCAGGGCCATATCGATAGAAAAGAGGCCACAGCGTCGAAGTTGCAAACTTCCGATCTGTTCCTTTATGAACGTATAGATATTTGTCGAAGAATTGATCAGGGCCTAGGTCGTCATATTCTTCTATAGCTTCTACGACAAAATCACGGTTTGTGAGACGAGATAAGAATCGGTTCCGTGGGGTTACCATACTCAGAACTCCTCAACGAAAACTCGTCCTTATAGGAACCTGGATTCACAGACCAATCAGAGATCGATGTTGGTCTAGAGCCGCTGCGCTCGGGCGCTTTGATGGTTCATGAGGTAACGATACAGATATATTCGACAAGTCCGCATAGCTGCTACGTGCCATGCCTCCAGCGAGGATTACGGTCATATCGGATGTGTCGACTGCTACTTTACCCAAATCGAAAAGTGTATGGATGTCTGCTCGCAATAACAATCCGTTTGAGACATGATTGGTATCTGGACCTCTGTAGGGGATGATGTGGCACGCTTCTAAGGCAAATTCGGAGTTATAACCAGTAAAGGCACATCTGCCCTGGTATGCTTCTAGTAACTCGTTCCTAAATGCAGATTGCCCTCTCCTCATAACGATATTCTGGTACGTTCTATCCCTAGCATCCTCCAGACTGGCGAAATCGAAGGCACCGCCGGACTCCATGTCTTGTTCAATCGCAACAAACATAGGCGGATATTGAGTTATTTCCAGGCGACGGCTAATCTCTTGATATAACGAACCTCGTTGCGCGTTACGAGCTGGTTTATATCCACTAACGATCGGGTGTCCCATCTCTTCCAACAGATAACTAATGTTGCAGAACTTCCACTCCACCGAGCCCCGGGTTTTTCCTGTTTGATCTCCCACTTCCCGATTGATTTGTGTCTTAACGTAAGGCTCCCCATCCTGCTGTTTCCTCAGCATATTGAAGTAAGCTTCAACGATGATTCGATTTTGATCAGGAGTCCAGTCAGCTCCATATGTCGACATCGGTTTTGATCCTTCGAGGAGATTAGCCGTCCGCAGGCAATTATAAGTTGAGAGCATCAGAAACTACACGAGCCCCCTCGTTTGAGGGGGCTCGTGTTATCAATTTGTTATCAAAACGTGGTGCCGAAGGTCAGAGTCGAACTGACACGGAGTCACCCCCACCGGTTTTTGAGACCGGCGCGTCTACCATTTCGCCACTTCGGCACGCTGCTTGGTATTATACGATATGTCTGCCGGGATTCGGCAGTCCCAGTTCGTTATATCCGTTAGCGATCTGAGGGCTCCTATATAAGGGGGGTCTGATGCCTATCTTGTACCGGTCTGACGCCAAGACTGAAGAAGGGTATCCGGGGATCGCCCGGACCATCTTGGTGGACGCCAGCCACGGGGCCCGATCGCTGTGGGTGGGGCATCTGGAGATCGAGCCCGGCGCTCGGGTTACGACCCACATCCATCCCGATACCGAAGAGGCCATGGTCATCATGGAAGGAGAGCTGGAGGCGGTGCTGGGTGATGAGGTGGTCACATTGGGTCCCGGCGATACGGTGCTGGCGCCGGCGGGCGTGAAGCACGGCTTCGTCAACCGCTCGGGAGCCAAGGCGGTATTGTTGGCGTCGTTCCCCAAGACGTCTTTTCAACGCGTGGCGGCGGAGTAGGACAGCCAATGACGGTCTATCACATCACCCTGGGTGACGAAAGGACCACGGAGGAGCTGGTGGCCGCGGCCAAGTACGGTTACTGCCATTCCCAGGTGTTCTCCGATAATTTTCCGGCCAGGCCCTTCAACGGCGGAACGCCACGGGAGATAGTGCTGCTCACCTTCGACCACCCGGTGTCGTCTGAAGAGGCCACCGCCGAGGCGGCCAAACAGGGCTTGGAGCGTCCCTACTACGAAGACGCCCTCTATTTCGGGATCAAGTACCCGGAGGTGCAGTTGGAGGGGCCGGTGGCCTTCCTCCATGACCCATGGCTGGGCAACCACGGACGCCGCGACGCAATCTGCCTCTGGAACAATGAAGGACGCCGTGAGTTGGGTCTGGAGGGTTTTGACGATCTCTGGCAGCCAAACTACCGTCTGGCCTTCGCTCGTTCGGAGGGAGTGTCGTCCGCGTAAGTAATAAATACTGTAGTCCCGACGAGACCACTCCTTGACGCCATATTTGGGCACGCCTATAATTCCTTGATGTAAGGATGTGTTTTTGTGCCTAAACGTACCTATCAACCCAAAAAACGACGCAGGGCCCGTGTTCATGGCTTCCGTCACCGCTCCAGCACTTCCGACGGAAGGGCGATTCTCAAGCGGCGGCGATTCAAGGGCCGCCATAATTTAACTGTTTGAGATCTGCGCCTGGTTTTTGACCCAGGCGCTATTTCGGTGGCTCACCCATTAACCTACTCAGTGATTCGGTCCGTGGTTCAATCCGGAGCTCAGGCCGGAGCTCAGGCCGGTAATGCAGCGCAGGCAAAGGCTAACTGGCAGCAAGCGGTTCTCCCAGATCCATGTCGAGGGCAGCAGCGCGGCCAACCGGTTGTTGGTCATCAGATACCTGGCCAACGGTTCGGACTGTAGCAGATTTGGGTTTCTGGTGAGCAAGCGCATCGGCAACGCGGCCGTTAGAAACAAAGTGAAACGGCGGCTGCGGGAAGCGGTCCGCCTGAACCCGGTAAAAGCAGGCTGGGACGCCTTATTTATCGTCCGGCGCGGGGCTGGGACCGCCAAATATCAGGAATTGAAGGATGCGGCGGACAACCTTTTGCAGCGTGCCGATCTGGTGGACAAAGTTCCATCGCCCAGCGGTCCAGGGCCAACCGTGGACCAAACACCCGAATCGTCGTCGGACTAACTGACCAACGAGTTTGCTTAGATGAAGTATGCCGTGCTAGCCGTGATCTGGGTCTATCAAAAGACCCTTTCACCGTTGCTGCCCACATCCTGCCGGTTCTACCCCAGTTGCTCGCACTACTCTCAGGAAGCAGTGGAGAAATACGGGATCTTCAAAGGAGTCTGGCTAGGTGTCAAACGACTGGGTCGCTGCCGTCCCCTGGGCGGTCAAGGATTTGACCCCGTACCGTGAGAACGTTTAACCGCTTTTTGGATGCCATAATCAGAACAATCAGCCGCAACCGACGGGCCATTTATTCGACTCAGCGATCGACACCCCAGACTCTTCATCGTCGAGGGCTGCTTACCAACAAGCGGCAACTGGTCCTATTCGCCCTTATCTTGCTGCCCATCCTGGCCGGCTGCACCCGGGACATAGGACGCGAGAGCGACGGCTGGAACCCGCCGGTAAGCAAAGACGGAGTGGTCTACGTCGCCACCAAGGACGGAGAAGTAAAGGCCTTCATCGACGACGGCTCCGGAAACCTGCAAGTGTCCTGGACCTTTCCCTCATCCCTAGAACAAAACGACCTATTCGGGGTCTACAACACACCCGTCGTGGAAGGCGGCTTGGTCTACGTCACCGGCATCGACGGATTCCTCTACGCCCTAGATAAAGAATCAGGCCAGTTGCAAGGCGGTGGGTGGAAGAGGCCGCAGAATCCATTTGAAGAACCCGATCGATTAGTCGCCGGCCCGGCCTACGACCCGGTCCATGACATCATATTGTCGCCGTCAGAAGACGGTTTCCTCTACGCCTATACCGCCAAGAACGGGAACGAGTTCTGGAGCCCATTTCGCACCGGCGGCGCAATCTGGTCCACTCCGGCGGTCGATAAAGGCGTTGCCTACTTCGGGTCCCACGACCACAAGGTTTACGCGGTAGACCTTAACAACGGCGATGAGCTGTGGAGTTTCGAGACTGCGGGCGTGGTGGCCGGAAAACCCCTGGTGTTCGACGGCAAGGTATTCGCCGGGTCCTTCGATAAATCCTTTTACGCATTATCCGCTGATGATGGGTCCTTGGCCTGGACCGTAGAAGGGGAGAACTGGTTCTGGGCTGGGGCCGTAACCGACGGCAACACCATCTTCGCCCCCAACATGGACGGCAACATCTACGCCATCGACCGCAACGGTAGGCTGCTATGGAAGTATAACGTGGGTTCGCCCATCGTCTCTTCTCCTGTTTTGGTCCCCGCCGGCCTGGTTGTGGCGTCTAAAGACGGCAACCTCATATTGCTCGACACCCGGGCCGACAACCTTGGCTTGCAGAGGGTGTTGTTCAACCAGAAGATCGGAGACGCCCAGATCAAAGCTCCGTTGTTCGCGGTGGGCGACTCGGTGTATGTCGGTTCGCAGGACAAGACTGTCAGGCGTATCGAATTCAAAAGCGGCCAACGGAACCTATGGTGCCTCCACACCGAGGACGGCGTATGCACCAATTAACAGGCGAAATCAACCGAACGAACCCGGCAGCGAGGTAGCACACCTTGGAGGCCATTTCATTCCTCTGGACTGAACTGATAATCCGGCCCATGCTCAACGGCTTGGTGGTTCTCTACACCATGCTGTTCAGCCAGATGGGTCTGGCGATCATCTCACTCACGGCCTTGATCCGGCTGCTCACGTTGCCCATGACCCTGAAGCAGTTGAATCAGATGCGGGCCATGAGTTCTCTGCAGCCGAAGATCAAGGAGATTCAAGACCGGTACTCAAGAGACAAGACCAGGGTCTCTCAGGAGACCATGCGGCTATACAAGGAAGCCGGGGTTAGCCCATTCGGCTGCCTCGGCCCCATGATCATCCAGATGCCGGTACTCATCGGGTTGTTCCGGGTGTTGATTCAGACCGTATTCTCCCGCCCCGATGACCTGGTCGGCCTGTCGGAGAAGTTGTACACCTGGATACCCATCGCGCCGATCTACGAGGCGGCTCCTTTGGATTCCACGTTCCTTTGGCTGGACCTAGCGCAGTCCGACCCCACCAACGTAATCATGCCAGTGATCGTCTTCGCCAGTACCTGGGTCCAGCAGAAGATGACGATGCAGCCGTCCACCGACCCGAGGCAGTCGGGCAACCAAGCCATGATGCTTTGGCTGATGCCCTTGATGATTGCGTTCTTCTCGTTCACGCTGCCCAGCGGTCTGGCCCTTTATTGGATAACTTCCAACCTGATCGGTATCGCGATCCAATATTTCGTGACCGGTGGTTGGGGACCTTTGTTCCCGCTATTCCCCAAAGCCGCGACGGCAGCAACTCCGGTAGCGACAACTCGGCCATCCCGAGATGACTCAGAAGAGGAGATGGAAGAAGATGGAAGAGATAACGGAAATAGTAATGACCGCACCAACCGTCGACGAAGCAATCGAGCTGGCGCTGAAAGAGCTCGACGCCGACCGCGACGAGGCAGAGGTAGAAATACTAAGTAGGGGCAAGACCGGCTTCTTGGGCATTGGCTCGGAGGCCGCCCGGGTCCGGGTAACCCGTATCTCAGCCGGCCGCAACGACGCCGGAGTGCCGACCACCGCGGAAGGAGACGCCACCGCCGCGGGCGTGGCCAGCGACGCCGTCGGCCGCATCCTGGAGGCCGCGGGCGTCAACGTCACCCGTACTTTGCGGGCCGCCAACGACCCGGAATCCGGCGGACCCATCATCGATCTAGCCGGCGAGGACTCCGGGTTGCTGATCGGACGCCGGGGCCAGACCCTGCAAGCCCTGCAATTCATGGTCAATCTCATCGTCCGGAAACAGTTTGACGGTGTCCGCGTGGTGCTTGATGTTGAGAACTACCGGCAGCGGCGGGAGCTCCAACTACGTGAGATGGCCACTACGATAGCCAAGCGGGTTGCCGAGACCAGCCGGAGCATCACCCTGGAGCCCATGCCTCCGGCCGACCGTCGCATCATCCACACCAGCCTCACAGACCACCCGGGTGTGTCCACCGAAAGCACGGGCGAAGGGGAAGGCCGTAAGGTTACAATAAAACCAGATCGGAACTAAAGGTCCACATTTCCGGTACCCTTATACCTGATGAGCGGGAATGAAGCGCGGCATCATTGATTAGCAGACCATTCCAGTGGCGCGGTGTTGGAAGGCTATGACCGGGCACTGGAAACCTTCCACCATCAGGACTAAAATCAGAACATGGACCAAACCACTAGCAAGCCATAAAGCGGAAAGTCATTTAAATTGCGATTCTTGTTGTTGACCTCGGCAAAGAGGATTACATAAAATAACACCGTGAGCAGCGAGCTGGATCATCCCTTCGGCCGCGTCCCATTTGATCACCCCAAAGAAGAATGCGGGGTGATAGGGGTATTTACCCCAGAAGGGGATGCCAGCCGTTTGGCCTTCTTCGGTCTTTTCGCCCTACAGCATCGAGGACAGGAAAGTGCCGGTATCGCCGCCGCCAACGGCGAAAATGTAGTGGTCCACGCCGATATGGGCCTGGTCACCCAGATATTCAGAGAGCCCGATTTCTACCCCTTGGTCGGTGACATGGCCATCGGGCATACCCGTTACTCCACCAGCGGCAGCAGCGAACTCTGCAACGCCCAGCCCCTATTGGTCCAAGGCGAACACGGCCAAATAGCCGTGGCGAACAACGGCAACATCATCAACGCCCTCCAACTGAAGGAACAGCTCCAGGACAGATGGAACTGCACCTTCAACTCCACCACCGATACAGAGGTCATCGCCCAGATGCTGGCCCACGCTGTCGGCGCCACCTGGGAGGAACGGGTCTTCCAATGCATGCGCCAACTGGAAGGAGCCTATTCCCTAGTCATTCAGACCAAGGACACCATGATCGCCGCCCGCGACCCATTGGGCATCCGGCCCCTTTGTTTGGGCCAGCTGAACGGCGGCTGGATCGTCGCGTCCGAGTCCTGCGCCCTGGACCACTTGGGCGCTGAGTATCTCCGTGACGTAGAACCAGGCGAGGTGATAATCGTCGACAGCAACGGCCTGCATACCGCCATCTGGTCAGGCGGAACCGGACGCCGCGCCCTCTGCGTATTCGAACTGATCTACTTCGCCCGGCCCGACAGCATCATGGACGGCAAACTGGTCCACTCCGCCCGCCAGCAGTTGGGCGCCCAATTGGCCCGCGAGCATCCGGTGGAAGCCGATCTTGTGATCGGTATACCCGACTCGTCCACCGCCGCGGCCGTTGGATATGCTCAGGAATCGGGCATCCCTTACAGCGAAGGGCTGATCAAGAACCGCTACGTAGGCCGGACGTTCATCGAACCCGAGCAGCGCCTGCGCGACTTGGGAGTGCGCCAGAAGTTCAACCCCCTGGTGGAAGTGATTCAGGGCAAACGTCTGGTGGTGGTGGACGACAGCATCGTCCGCGGCACGACTACTCCTCACGTGGTGAACCTGCTTAGGAAAGCCGGCGCCAAAGAAGTACACATGCGGGTATGCGCTCCACCCATCAAACACCCCTGTTTCATGGGAGTGGATATGGCGACGAGTGAAGAGTTGTTGGCCGCCAATAACAGCCTGGAAGAGATACGCGAATTGGTTGGGGCGGACAGCTTGGGCTATCTCACTGTTAAAGGCCTCCTGAAGGTTGTCGGCGGCACCGACGGTGGGTTCTGCGACGCCTGTTTCACCGGCAACTACCCGGTGCCAGTCCAACTGGAGCTCTCCAAGTTGGCTTTGGAGAAGCCCGGACCTGCGGCCGACTAACTGGATTCTTCGCCGGACCCGTTGCCATTCCCCATTCGAGACCCTTTTTGGTTGGCGTTTCCCTTGCCAATATGCCCCCCTTGAATTAACCTTTTACAGCGGCATTTGACCCGGCCTGCCGCCGGGTGGATGGGAACGGGAGGAGCCTCAAATTGGCAAGTGAAGCATACCGGGAATCGGGCGTTGACCTGGACCGGATGGACGGCCTAAAAGAGCGGATCAAAGGGTTCGCCGCCAGCACCCATGGCCCCGAGGTACTGGACAATTCCGGAAGCTTCGCCGGTCTCTACCAACTTTCAGGCTACCGGGAGCCTGTCTTGGTCGCCAGCACCGACGGCGTGGGCACCAAGATGAAGATCGCGGCCCAGTTGGGGCACTTCGAGTCCGTGGGTCAAGACCTGGTCACCCTGAACGTCAATGACATCCTCACCAGGGGCGCCAAACCCCTGTTTTTCCTGGACTATGTGGCCTTCAGCAAGCTGGACCCCCAACGCTTGGATAACCTCATGCGTGGCATCACCTGGAGTTGCCGCGAGGTTGGATGCGCTCTGATCGGCGGCGAGACCGCTATGATGCCCCAGGTCTATTCCGGAGACGAGATGGACCTGGCCGGGTTCGTGGTCGGCGCGGTGGAGCGGGACCAGCTCCTTGAATCGAAAAACGTCGAGGCCGGGGATATCCTGGTCGGCGTGCCGTCCAGCGGCCTCCACACCAACGGCTTCTCGCTGGTGCGTCACGTGTTCAACACCGACGGCGATCCAAACGTCCTATACCGCCGGTTCGACGAACTGAACCACCAACTCGGCGAAGAGTTGCTGGTGCCCCACCGCAGTTACTATCCGCTGCTGGAGCCGGTCCTGGGACTGGTCAACGGCCTAGCCCATATCACCGGAGGAGGGCTTCCCGGAAAGCTTCCGGCCATATTGCCCGACGACCTGGCGGCTGAGATCAACTCTGGTTCTTGGCCGGTCCTGCCCATCTTCAAGATCATCCAAGCAGAGGGCGGAATAAGCGACGACGAGATGTACCGGGTATTCAATATGGGTCTTGGCATGGTGGCTGTCTGCCCCGAAGCCAATGCCGCCAAAGTCCTGGAATTCCTGCCAGACGCCGTCGTCATCGGCAAGATGGTTCCACGGGGCGATGGCGAACAGGTAGTCTTTAGCGGCTAAATCACCACGGCTAAATCAACAATATAAGACGGAGAGGAAGTTGAAAGCACTGCTCAGCGTCTATGACAAGACCGGAATCGTGGAGTTCTCCAAGCAGGCCGTGGCGGCCGGTTACGAACTGATCAGCACCGGCGGCACCCACCGCACCCTATCCGAGGAAGGAGGCCTTGCGGTGCAGCAGGTTGCGGACTACACCGGCTCTCCGGAGATCTTGGAAGGCCGGGTAAAGACCCTCCACCCTACGATCTATGCCGGTCTGCTGGCACGGCGGGACTCATCCGACCACATGGCCGAACTGAAGAGCCAGAATATCGATTCCATCGACCTGGTAGTGGTCAACCTTTATCCCTTCGTCGAGACCATCACCAAGCCAGACGTGACCCTGGCCGACGCCCTGGAAAACATCGACATCGGCGGACCGACCATGCTGCGGGCCGCCTCCAAGAACTTTCCGTCAGTGGCCGTGGTGGTAGACCCTGCCGACTATACCTGGGTGGGCGAGAAACTGGCCAACGGCGGACTGACCGTCGAAGACCGCCGGGGGCTGGCGGCCAAGGCGTTCCACCACGTTTCCACCTACGACGCCGCAGTTACCGGATATCTGTTGGGCACCGAAGCCCAGGGTGAAGAATTACCCGATTCACTGACCATCTCGCTGACTAAGGTGGCCGGTCTGAGATACGGCGAGAACCCCCACCAGAGCGGGGCCCTTTACTCCCAGGCAAGCGACCCGGTGGGAATGGCCGGCGCGCGCCAATTGCACGGCAGAGAGCTCTCTTACAACAACTTGATGGACGCCGACGCCGCCTGGCGTACCGCGTCCGACTTCGCCGACGCCACGGTGTCGGTGGTGAAGCACGCCAACTCCTGCGGGCTGGCCAGCCGGGATGACATCGCCGAAGCTTATCTTCAGGCGTACGAAGGCGACACCGTGAGCGCCTTCGGCGGCATAGTGGCCTTCAACCGCACCGTGACCGCCGCTGCCGCCGAGGCCATGGAGCCGGTCTTCTACGAGGTCGTCATCGCGCCGGACTACGAACCGGCGGCGCTGGAGATTCTACAGAAGAAGCGAAACCTGCGTATCTTGGTCATCGACAAGCAACCTGCGACTGCCGCCTACGACCTTCGGCCCATCACCGGCGGGATCTTGGTGCAGACGGCGGACAACATCGGGGAAGACCCCGCCTCGTGGACCATCGCCACGAAACGGCCACCGACCGACGCCGAGATGAAAGACCTGGCCTTCGCCTGGAAGGCCGCCAAACACATAAAGTCCAATGCCATCGTCTTCGCCAAGGACCTGGCGTTGGTGGGCATGGGGGCTGGGCAGCCCAACCGGGTGGTCAGCGTACACCTCTCCCAGAGGTCCTCCGGGGACAAAGCCAAGGGCTCGGTGCTGGCGTCGGATGCTTTCTTCCCCTTCGCCGACAATATCGAGCTGGCCGCCGAAGCCGGTATCACCGCCATCGTGCAACCGGGCGGGTCGATACGCGACGACGAAGTGATCGCAGCCGCCGACAAGGCCGGGCTGGCCATGGTGTTCACCGGCGTGCGCCACTTCAGGCATTAGGCCCACAGGGCTGTCTCGATGAGAATGCAATGAGCGCAACGGTTGACATAACCATCCCCGTTTATAACGAGGAAGAGGTCCTTCCGAGCACCATTGCCAGCTTGACCGAGTTCTTGGAGAACAACCTGCCCAACCCGTGGCAGGTGACCATCGCCGACAACGCATCCACCGACAGCACCCAAGCGGTCTCGGAGATGCTCGCCCGGCGGCATCCTGGCGTGAACTACCTCCGCATCCCCCAGAAAGGCCGGGGCCGAGCCCTGCGGACAGCCTGGCTGGACAGTCATGCCGACATCGTAAGCTACATGGACGCCGACCTCTCCACCGATCTTTCCCACTTTCCCCAGTTGATCGCGGCCCTTGAGGCGGGGAGCCATATCGCCGTGGGCAGCAGGCTGAGCAAGGAATCGCAGGTGGTCCGGGGTTTCAAACGAGAGTTCATCTCCCGGGGATACAACCTGCTGATCAACTCGATGTTCTTCATCGGCCTGCCCGACGCCCAGTGCGGCTTCAAGGCTCTTACCAGAGCCACCGCCGAGGCAATCGTGCCTAACATCAAGAACAACAACTGGTTCTTCGACACTGAACTGCTAGTCATTGCCGCCAAGCGCGGGTTCAAGATCGCGTCGGTGCCCGTTAAGTGGACCGACGACCCAACCAGCACGGTCAACGTGGTCGGCACCGCCAAGGAAGACGTCAAAGGCCTGTTGCGGCTCCGCTTCGGAGGCGTTCCCCGGGTCGAGCGTCCGGCGCCCCTCTCTCTGGATATTTAAGCGTCGGTCCCGTTCGGCGGGACCGAATAACCAAAAGGAGACTCCCATGAAATTGGGCCTAAAGGGTAAACACGTCATCGTCACCGGCGGCGGGACCAACATCGGCCGCGCCATCGTCCACGGCTTCGCGGCGGAAGGGTCACGCATATCGATCGCCGAGTTGGTGCCCAGCCAGGGCGAGATCGTCGCCGCAGAGGTGGCGGCAATGGACACGGGCGCGGAAGTGAACGTCATCGCCACCGACGTCACCGACCCGGAGAAAGTGGCCACCATGATCGAGGC
>Ga0208571_1000594_pt1 | contig 12820 bp, 17 predicted proteins | sample DeeseametaMP0103_FD_184223 | JGI IMG/M metagenome (GOLD analysis project Ga0208571, IMG submission 184223) | Marine microbial communities from the Deep Atlantic Ocean - MP0103 (SPAdes) | ecosystem: Environmental > Aquatic > Marine > Oceanic | place: Atlantic Ocean | collected 2010-12-22
ACTCAAGTATCTGTAGCTGCGATTTGTGGCCGGAGCGAGAGAACGGTTCGACGTTATTGGACAGAGGTTATTGGTCATCCGGCAATTAGGTCCGCTTCTATATATTCCCCCCCACAGATATGTCCGGTAGGTTAGTAAGAACTTCTAGATTCTTTAATAGAACAATAATTAAGAAGTTTATTATTTCTTTAGGCCTGTGGAATTAGTGAATTAAGCCGTGAGTGTGATCAATGCGTGTGGGTAACTTGTGGTCGGCTTGTCCGTCCATGAGTTATCCATATGCTTGTTCATACGGTAAGGCTGTTGCGCGCAGCGTAAATTCACAAGTCCATAGGTCATGGCTATTCATCTTTTAGATATTAGGCATGCCTAATTTTAATCTCTATATAGACATCTTTATCTATGTTGGCCATTCCAATATAGATAGAAATAGCTATGCTGCAGTAGTTTCAAAAAAACCCCCTTTCACTAAGCCTAGTTTTTCGGGGATTTATTTTTGACTTTCGTTTAATTTGGCTTTTGAGCTTTGATAATGTTCACTAGCCTGAAATTTTAATGGGATTTTACTGCAACTTTATTGCAACTTATTGGGATCGTGCTAGTATGTTAATGGGTTTTTACAGAATAATAAGGGCGCTTTCGAGCTGCCCGTCATACGTAATGAGGAACGTTCTATGTCGAGTCTAGGCGAAGAGCTTAAGCTCGTAAGACAAAATCTAGGGAAGCAGCGCCCCCTAGAGCAGTTTAAAGGAGAAATTCTTGAACTGTTGGATAAACATGGTGCTACCCAGGTAGAGGTTCAGGCTTGGCTTGAGCAATGTAAAGATGTGACGGTGTCACGCTCTACGCTCTCCAGGGTAATTAAAAGCTGGCGCGAAAGCACTTGAGTCGTTAAGAGCCTTCGCGCCTCTCTTTTTTAGCAGAGGGGATTAGTCGTGAAGGGTTGGAAAAAAATATTATTTTGGGTTGGCGTTTTCTTAATCGCTCCCTGGTTGTTAATTATTTTAGCGTCTCAGTTGGGATCGCTATTTTTATCTCCTTCTGGGGACGGTGTTATTTCAGGCCTTGAATCACTTCGTAATTGGGGTGGATTGAAGTTGATAGGCATTGCATTAAGCGTATTTATTCTTTTCTTTGGAAAAGGCTTTGCTGCTTGGTATATCAGGACTCGAATTTCAAAGCCTGACGGGTTTTCTGATGAGCAATTTGAAGCTGCATCGGTCAAAGCTGTCAGCTTGCTTCATTGGTTACTTCTTCTGGCCGTAGGCCTTAATCTTTTCTATATCTTATTTGTTTAACGGGGCCAGCTATGATTCTGGACTCGTTGATTGACGCTTGGGGAATTGCATTAGGCCTTAAAGCTGCATCGATACTGTGGGATGTTCTATCTGATTCCGCAATCATTCTAATCCCTTTGATTTTCTCTTTATTTAAAGGGGCTGAGCGTATTTTACTTGAGGGGTACGATGATGCGACTTATCGCTCAGTCGTATATAAGATTTTCGCAGTATGGTTTGTTTTTACACTAGCGGTTGTACCCTCTGTCACCTTTAAGGTAACGGATATCAAGCCTACCCCAAAAGCTTGTTCGTCTGCTGAAGCTCAGGTTTCTAAAGCATTAAGGGAAAGCGATAACGAATCTCCGGAAGCGATACGAGCATCAAGCGTACTTGAGGAAAGGTTTGATGCGGTTATCGATGGTGAGCGTGTTCGCGTGTCACCTTTTATTTGGGCTACGTTGGCAGTATCTCAGGCTATTAAAAATGAGTCAGTGAGTCGTTTGCCGTGTGCTACTGATATCCGCTTAATTCGCACAGAAATGGCCTCGACACAACTTCCACCTGGTATGCGCCAAGAAGTGTCTGATTTTGTAAGGCAGTGTTATTGGCCGGCTCGTCGTAAGAGCATTGAATTAGATGTATTACCTCCTGAAGAGTACCTTTGGCCTGGTCATCGAAGTTTTATTGAGACAGTTGGGCTTTACGATAATAAAGGTGGTGATGGCTTTTATTCTAGAACGGCAAGATATGGTTTCTCTACTTCATCAAATGAGCTTTCTGAAACAGAGAGCCTTCCAACTGGGTATGGATTTCCAACTTGCCGCGAATGGTGGGTTGGTGTTGACGGTGAGCGGGAGTATTCACTGAGGCATCGTTTATTTGAAGCAACGCCCAATTGGATAAAAGATGAAGAAGACGGTGTTTGGGCAATGATTCGCGGTTGGTTTACTTCTGCCGAAGAGGAAGACGCTTACCTTGATAAGCGCGATGCAATCGTTTCCCAGGTCTTTTTTACAAATAAATCCGCGTCAGATTTTGGTTTCACCGGTTCATCCGATTACGGGCTTGATTCTGGTGACACTGGATTTATGGACTATGCCGGTAGGTTTCTAGGAACAATTGGGGTCGCACTTGGTTCCATTCCTCAAACAGCCGGTGCATCTATGCTTCAAATTGCAGCGCCTTTAGCAAAACCACTCATTTTATTGATAGTGCTAACGGCATATGTGCCTGCAATGCTAGTTGGTTCTTTTCAAGCAAAGCATGCTCTAACGTTTGCATCTGTAATTGCCAGTATTATGTTTTGGCCGTTTCTTTGGGAGCTGGGGAGGCTCGTGGATGACACCTTGCTAGAAGCTTCTGGCGGTGTCCTTTTTGGTAGTTTGGGAATCAACCAGGCAATGCTTTCACAATGGTTATCAGGTTTCTTTTTTGTTTACGGTCCTGCGCTTTTTACTATGGCGCTCGGTTGGGTTGGTATGGCAGGAGCGGACATCGCACAGTCTAAGACAAAAGGTGTTTCATCAGCGGGTAGTGCCGGACAAAGTGGTGCTGGTAAAGCAGCCTCAGCGGGTAAGGCCGCAGGTAAAAAAATGTCTAGTGGTGCAAAGAAAGCAGCAACTAAAGGGGCTGCTTCGTGATGCTAAATGAGAGGTCATTATGAGTAAAAATAAATTTGTTGGATGGTTGGGAAAAGCTCTAACTGTGATTTTCTTCTTTGCTGATGACGAAGAAGAACGAACCAGAAAGGAAAAAAAAGATCTTGAACGTTTTTCTGATGGGGTAGGAGGCTACAACATTTCTGGTGAGCACATGACTTCTGATGAGGCCAAGGCGCATAAAAACTTACATGGTACTGACTATGACTATTAGCGGGGGCATAGATGGAAGTTTTTAGTGCAACGCTTGGTGTGGATTCAGTCACCTTTTCGATGTTCTTGACCTGGCTGTTAACTGCTATGGTTGTCATTTTTTCGGGGATGTGTCTCATAGGTATGTACAACGAAGTCATCGAGGGTGATATGGATTGGGCCGACGTATTAATTAGAGTCGTGATTCTCGTTGCATCGATAACATTTTTATCAGCTGTTTATCTGTGACGGTGTCACATTTTATTTATGTTTTATATTCGGGGTTTTATTACATGAAAATATACAAACAATCCACTCTTGGTTTTTTTGTGGCTTTGGCATTGGTATGTCTACCAGGATATGCAAATGATGGAGCTGAGTACACGATGGGGGTCTCTAGTTTTATTGGATCCGACGGTTTGAAGTATTGTCGGTATCATCTTGTTGTTGAAGGGGCTGATTGGGGGTGGTTTAACGCAATCGTAACCCGTAGTGGTGGTTCATATAGTTGTAGAACACAAAATCATGGTGATTATAAGTTCAGCAATTACACGTTCATGTGGGGTGGTCGAACATATTAGCTTAATTTGGCATGCCAAATTGAAGGAAGAAAAATGAATATAGAAAAATTAAAGAAGCTCCCTGAATTAAAGCCTTATCTTCCTGCGGCCTACATATACAAAACGCGGCTCAATGGAATAGATGAGTTGCTGAATATAGAGTGGTTGCATGAAGATATTGAGCCTTCCTTGGAAGAGGAACTGGTACATCACTTACTCTCTCATCCTGTTTTTATGACCAGCGTTCAAAATGAAAAAGGTGAAGAATGGGATGTTCGGATGGAAAGCTTTATTAATTTTAGGGTATCGTCAGAAAGTGTGACGGTGTCACATATATCTGATGAAGATTACGATCAAAAGATCATGGACATTGCCATGTGGTTAATTTCTTTGTGTCACTGGGATAGAGGAAATCAGGATAGCTTGGATAGTCATTAAGTTAATTGCTATCCTTTTGACTACCCAGTGTTTTATTAAAAAATATCGCCCAAAAGGCTATTACTGCTAATATCATTAAATTGCTGACAATTACTGGTCCCATAACCTTCCCTCTTTTCGCTTCAATTTGGCATGCCAAATTCAATAATAGCTCAGTTTAACGCAAATATACTTCTGTAATTCCCTCTCTCAAATGGCCGAGCTCATGAGATACCGTTTTATAAGCCAAGCTCCTAGATACCCCTGCTCTTTGAAGCTCTCTCATTCTTTCTTGTGCGTAACTGTGTCTTACGCCATGCGCTCCACTGGAACGGAACAATGTTCTTTTTGATGCAGCAGAGAAGCTGCTGGACCAATTATTACCCCCGCCAATGTTGTAGTGGGAACGGTAAAATACTCCTCTGTCTTTAACTTGCTGTGGTTGAGCTAATCGGCGTGATTCAAGTTTTTCCACCAGGTGAACGGGTATCAATACTTCTCTTTCCAATCCGCCTTTTCCAACTACCGTGTAACGTATACCGTTACGAGCATGAAATAGAGTGGTTTTTGTCTCTTCTCTTTCCTTCCGATATTCAACTTCTCTATCATGAAGGGGCTTGAGTGTATAAAGTTCATGAGCTCGCAATCCTGCTGCGTGAGCTATTTGAGTCGCTATAGCGTGTTTTTCAGATTGTGCTGAAGCGATCATGGACACTTGTTGGCTGGTATACGCTCTGCCTTTTTCGATTTCATCTTTAGTCGATTTGACGAAAGATAGACGATCTTTTTTATCGGAAATATCCAGTGCTTTGGTTACATTGAGCATCATTGCCTGGATAGCTTGACGCTCCTGATCCAGTGTTTTTTGCCCTACTTCTTCAGAACGAACATCAAGGTATTGCTTGGCTTGCTCGGGAGTAAGCTCTCTTAAGCTGATGTTAAATTGTTGATTAACGTAACGAGCAACTTTCTTAAGGCAGTTAGTATACCCTCGGGCTGTGCCTATAGACTTGATCGGCTTATCTCGGCCTTGCATACGAGCCATAACTTTTACAGCTTGTTTCTGTGCAACACTTTCCGATTTTTGAGGGCTGAGTGGGCTTTTCCTAAACCTAGCCATTCTTTTTCACCCAGCGATATACCGTAGACCAAGCTACGTTTACTTTCTTTTCTTTAACTAGAAACCGATGAATTTGGGCTGTTGTATTCCCTGCTCGATGAAGTGCAATGAGGGCATCTGAGTGGTCGTCTAAACGCGAGCGATAAAATCTCGGTTTTCTAATGGCTTTGGTTAACTGTTTTGCCTTTTCAGTCTCTTTTTGTACATCAAATTTTTCAATCATATTTTACCTATAATGAGCTGTTAGAAAATCATTCACTCATTGAGTGAATGCGGTCCCAGATGATAAATACCACCTGGGCCGTTTCGCCCCAGTTCGACGCATAGCGTCAGGCTCGGACTGATCTCGCCAAAATCCTCATTACGTGTAAACGGCAGCTCGAAAGCGCCGATTTTTAAGATCGCCAGAAAATGCGGCGCGGCATGATTTATAGAATATTGAATCTTTCTTGTGGGTCTTCGTGACGTGTTGAAGGCAGCTCGAAAGCGCCTATTTTTTTGAATCCGGAGCAGAAAGCTCTCGGTCGTTTCATGAGTAATAATAGGGCAACCCACCCCCTTTGGCAAGGCCGGATTTTGTGCGTGTAAAATTATGCGCGCAAATGTTATAGGCCGCTGCGGACGCTGTGTAGGGGCGAGTTTACGAGTCTTACACAGCGTCCGCGAGCGGACGGCCTTTAGCGCCAAGCCGCGAAGCGGTGAAGGCGCTATGAAAAGGGCAATTGCTCCTGATGCCCTTTTCCCAAAGGGGGTGGGTTGCCCGATGGCACGGTGTTAAATTTAGACTTGGGTAAGCGAAAAGAGGGGAAGGTGTGACGTAGTCACACCTAGCATTTTTTACGTTGCTTTGCTCGATTTGCAACGGGAGGCTTTACCTCGTGGTAGCGGTCCTGTATGAGCATTGCCAGGTAATCTTTTAAAGTCATATCTTCAGCTGATGCCAGATCTTTAAGGTCACTATAGACGTCCCCATCAAGCTCGATGGAAAGAACATCTTTATTACGTCTTGATCTCTTTTTTCGAAGGGCTGCTCTTAGGGAATTGAGTTGTTTATCTTGAAGGTAGTTTTTGCACCAGGTATCCAGTTCTTTGGCTGCTGATTCATCGTTAAAGTTTATAGATCGGAACAAGGCCTTTGCTTCATCTTCTTTTTTTAAATCATCGAAGATGAGGTAGTTTGTGTCGTTCTGAAGCTTATTGAATATATAAGTCCAAGCGTCTTTATTGTTTTCGGTCGTTATAGAAAAGCGCATGTGCATCCTAGTTTGTGACAGTGTCACAGATTATAGCAAGGCCTGTGACAGTGTCACATTAAAATTAGGCATGCCTAATTTTGAAACCACACATCGAGCATAGACATTTTTGACTATGGTGGCCATGTAAGTTGGGATGCATAAAAAACGGTAGTTTTTTATGCATAATAAAGTTACCTGGTAGTGACATCATTTAAAGAATGAATTGTGTATAAAAAGTCATATAATAATCTACGTATAGAAAAGGTATGAGATTATGATAATTGGGTACGCTCGCGTATCATCAGCACTGCAAGACACTGCTATGCAACTCGATGCGTTAAAAAAAGCAGGCTGTGAGAAAATCTTTCATGAAACTTATTCCGGTGCATCAAGAGATAGGCCTGAGCTTGAACGGTGCTTCGATGCGTTACGGGAAGGTGACTCTTTGGTTGTCTGGCGACTTGATCGGTTAGGTCGAAGTTTAAAGGACCTTGTTTCCTTGGTAAGTGAGCTTGAGGAACGCAAAATAAAACTGAAGTCGTTGACTGAAGCTATTGATACAGCTACATCTTCTGGGACGTTGGTTTTTCATATTTTCGGTGCGTTGTCCGAATTCGAGAGAAATCTTATTCGAGAGCGAACGCAGGCGGGTCTTGCTGCGGCTAGAGCTCGTGGACGCAAAGGTGGAAGGCCTAGAAAAATGGACAAGAAAGCTGTTCTTAAGGCTAGAGCAATGCTAACAGATCCTTCTATAACTAAAGGTGAGGTTGCGAAGCACTTTGGTGTTACGCGGATGACTTTAAACAAAGCTATCTTACTATATCAGGAGTGATAGCTTTTCTGCTTGTTATGGCGATAGTTGCAAATTGGTATAATATACCCCATAATATAGATGTAGCTTGTGGCGGTAGGAACATCCCCACGTTAAAAACCCAAATTCCTTGTTTGTTGTGGCGGTAGGAACATCCCCACGTTAAAAACCTAAATTCCTTGTATTTGCTACCGAAAACCCCAGTTTAAGACTGGGGTTTTTCGTATGGAGACGAAGTGGAATTAAAGAAACTATCCCCCTCATTTTATACTGATAATGTACGTGTAGAACAAGCATTAGACTTTGACATGCAAGCCGGTTGTTGGCTTGATATTGATAATAAAGTTCGCGGGCATGGTGTAGTCAAAATCACTATACAAGGCCTGATGTTTGCTATACCTGTACGATCCCACATAAGGCACGAAGCTTCTTTCATTCTTCAAGTCGACAGAAAAAATAGGCACATAAAAGGGATGGGCCTAGATTACTCTAAAGCTCTTCTTATTAGAGATGAACGTCATGTGGCTGATGATGTATTTGTTTTGCGTAGCAAAGCTGCTGGTCGAAAGTTAGTTGATAAAGAAGAGCATATCACTAAGCAGTTTACCGGATACGTTGAGAAATATATTTCATCTGTCCAGAAAAATGACCGAAACGTATTGAATAGCTTTGAGTATCGATATACGACGTTGATTAACTATCATACAGAGTTAGGCATAAAGTAAAATTAGGCATGCCTAATTTGGAAGCATAGGAAATAACTTTTAAAGTACTTATTAAATACTTATAAAGTGCTTTATAAGTATTTAATTAATGTTGTTCAATGGGTGATTCACAAAATGATCACCAAAAGTTTTTATCAAAGCCTTGTTCTTTGAGTCTTTAATTTTTCTCGAAACGTCCCTGTAATCTCTGTACACAATTTTATATTGTTTTGTGTTCTGCTGAGCTTTATTTAGTTTTGTAATAGCTTCATCGTCAAACATACTTGAAGTCCAGAATTCAAAAACTAGATCTCGATCTCTCCAATCCGGATGCACTAGGGCGAAGGCTCTAAATATTGGTATCTGCTCAGAGAGCCAGTATTTGACATCATCACCCGATACTCGCTTGTTAAACCCATACCCTTTTCCCTCGATGAATCTGACTTCTTGATGGTTAGAACATATGACATCGGCTTCTTTTATACCTTTGGGTGTTTGACAAAGACGATTTAACTCTACGGGATGGGAGTATTCAGCTCGCATAGTCTCAGCTATTATGTACTCGAATAAAGCCCCTCTTAACCTACTTGCGGCACCTTCAATTTTTCCCAACGAGTTAAATATAATATCGATTTTTTCAGGCTCAATTGAGCGAATAGCAACCTCAGAAAGAATATCTGTTAGTTCTCTTAACCCTCGCGCTGTTTCGTTATCAAAAATTGCAGAAATTGTTGCTGGAGAAATGCCCTGGGACTTAAGCTTTTTAAATGCTGAATCGCTGAAGGAGTGTGCAAAAAAGAAGCAGAGTTGCTTGCCTACATTTTTTAAACACCTTAGTGCATTTAGCTTTTGTAAATATGGCGCTATTCCTGTCTCGCTAACCTCATGATTAAGTAGAATGTCACATACAACAAATCCCGGGTTAGGTTTTGAACTGTTGTTCGGGAAAGTTACAAGAGGGCTTAGATAGGAAGGACCAGCTAAGTCCCAAGCGGTGGTACTGACTGTCGGGTTTTTTTCTAATGAACGAACAGAAACTTGGTTGTATGAAATAAACCCAAGTTTTCGCATCCAGCTTTTAATTCCACGAAGAACAAGTTCTTCGGTAAATAATCTCGCTTTCATTGCCGGTATTAATGTTTCAATGTGATTTACATGAAGCCCTAGATATATGCAGGGGCCTATACCTTCGACGTGAATTTCTTTAAGTAGATTTGCAGATTTTAATTTATTGAGTACAACTTCTGCTGCTAGATGTTTTTTTTGTTTAATAGGAGCGCCGCAGGCTATTTCAAAATGCTGCCTTGGCATAATACCGCCCCTTTCGCTCAGTGCTGTTATGGCAAAGCCATATGCAGAGTTGGTTGACAGTAAAGCTAGTTCCAGGCGAACCCAGTACAAATTGCTACCGGCTTGCTCCTTTAGAAAAAGGAATTTGGCTCGTCTCGGGAATGACAGATCTAATCGTGAAATGTCCTCGCCAGCCCTAGACACTCTTTGTCTCGCAGCATCCGGAGTTAGTTTCAACGTGTTAACTAGGTACTCCGTTATTTCAGAGCTCAAAGCTGGTCCGTGTTTTTTTAGGTATTTATGAACCAAATTATTCATGTCACACTGCGCTATATATACAAGATGAATTAACAAAGGACCAAAAGAAAAAGCCTAACAGAGACCCCTTTAAAATTGGGGGCTACAGAGGTGTTCTTTTTGGTTTTTAACTAAGAGTGTCACAGTCGCCAAAAAAAGGCTATGGCTTGTGCTATAGAGAGAGCAGGAAGTTCAATTTGGCATGCCAAATTGAGAATTAGTTAAATAAATATATTAAGTACTTTATAAGTATTTTAAAAACACTTATAAAGTACTTCTAATGTGTTAGCTCTTTTGCGATATTTGTTTCTCTGCGGCTAATAGTGCTTGCTGCCTTATATAAACAGCGACTGGAACACCAAGCTGTTCAGCTGCTTCTTCTATTAACTTATATTCAGAGTCATTCATATTCATAGTAAACCTGGGCTTTCTTTTTTTCTCTTCAGGAATAGAAGGCCTGCCCATTTTTACTTCTTTATTATTTGAACCTGACTCCCAGCTGCTCTTTGAGTCAGATTTTGATTCTGTTATCCAATCCTTAGCCATTAGACATCTCCAGGATTTTTGTAACCAGAGTTTTTACTTCATTTCGGGCTCTGGTTGTTCCGTTTAAGTTATCGGTGTTACGTGTGAAAATAGTTTTGTAGTCATTCATGGTTCTTGCATATATTGCTAAATAGCTAATTAGCTCGTGTTCTGGCGCTAAATGAGTTCTAACTTCTTTTTGATCACTTACTCTTTTGTCGAAGCAACTTAGAACATTGATAACTCGTTTTTCCGGAACTAGATTATTGACTGCTTTCGCACTATCTAAATCGAGGCGAGATGCTCTAACGGGAACAACAACGACAGAGCTATTCTGGATAATCGTTTTTTCATGGCTACTTAGATTTGCGGTTGGTCGGAAGTCAACAATAAAGAAATCACAGTTTGGCCGTTCGCTTGGATAACTATCTGTTACATCAAAAGCGAACCCGCCTCTTTTGTATGTATTGAAAAGTGCCAACTGAGGATCGGCATCATAAGCTATGACTTTCTTACCGTGTTGCACGGCTAAACAGTCAGCTAAATGTGCTGTTAAGGTTGTTTTTCCGACCCCTCCCTTGGGGGACCATACAGAAATCACTTGCATATGACCTTCCTGACTTATAGTTATTAGTAACTTATAAAGTATATATAAAGTGTATTTTAAGTACTTTATATATATTTAATAAGTATGTAAATAGTTTTCTTTTGTGCGTGTTGAGATCGTTGTTGTGTATGAAAAAAAAGATCTTGATCATGAATAGTTATCTGATATGCTCATAAAAGTGCATTATCGTGCATTTGTATTTGAGGAGTGGGCATTGGAAATAAGAATTTTAAGAGAACTGTACCATGAGGGGCTTTTGAAGAAAGCTTCGGTGGTCCCTGCTCCTATGGAACAAGATAGATGGTTACTGGTATTTGAGCGTTTGAATGGAGCTCAAGAAAAAATAACAAGAGCCAGGACTGATCAAGAAAAAGTATATAAAAGAATAAACGGCGCGCTTGTTGATGCCAGAGAAATAGGCTTTAAAAGTGTAACTGTAGAATTTCAATAAGCCAGAAAAGCGAAAACCGCTGGTGCGAACAGCGGTTTTACAGAGGGCTTAGCGGAGTAGTCAAATGTGCTTGCAAACAAACCTGACAGAGCCAAAACCCCTAAAAGTCGGGATAAGTATGGCCTGTCCTGTGTTTGATGTCAATTCAAAATCGAACAAACGAACACTGTTCGTTCGATTGGCGAACGCTGTTCGTTCGGTGTTCGTGTTCCCCACATTTACTTCCTCTAAGCTCGCGGCAATAAGTACAGTTAAACCTGTACCGCGAGGTTACTTTGATAAAGAGCGAAGCTGACAATAACCAGAAGATAATAAGACAGCTTTACCATAAACGTCCTTCTACTGATTTCAATCAGTTGATGGGGATTGGTAAGGAAGCGCATTGCCGCTATGTATGGTCTTATCGTATAGCTGACGATGATTCGCCTTGGCGAGCTATTGGTACGCGTCAATCTGGCAAGAAGACATGTAAGTTGTCTCAATTCTATCTTGATGCATCTATTGGGCGTGATTGCTCGATGGACTGCTTTGTTTCACCAAACCAATTTTTTGATTGGCGCAATTCAAAACAATTAGCTTCTTTGCATGCCAATTGGTTAGAGATCGATATTAATACACCTGCCGGAACGACCAGGGAGAACAAAAAGTCACTTTCGGAAGAGCAAGAGGCACAAGTAGTCAGTGAAGTGTTTGAGCAGCTTGAAGCTCAGGGTGTTCCTCTGCCAACGGGATATGTACTGTCAGGTTCTGGCGGTGTACACCTTTACTGGATGTATGATGGGGTTGATGCTTTTAAGTGGCGTGTTGCGGCATGGCGCGACATTGCTTCTGCGTTGGTAAGCAAACTGAAAGGCGGAAATCTATGGCATGTGGATTTAGGTGCCAGTAAAGATCCTGCGCGAGTTCTAAGAATGCCTGGTTCAAGACACGGATCAACAAAGCGGACTGTAGAGTTTTATTCAAGCGGAGAAGTGTTCAGCTTTGAAGAGCTTGCAAAGTCCCTAAACGTTGAAGTAGCAAAATCAAAGCACCTAACGCTAGTTGAGCCTGATTCGGTTAGTGTCAAACCTCGTAAGGCACCTCCCAAAGATCTTCAAGAATATAAGAGGCCTAATAGCGGTAAACATACTATTGGACAGTGGTGGTTCAAGATATATACGCACATTCTTCAACATATAAATGCGAACCCTGTGAAAGAGGGGATGCGCGATAGTACGGCATTTATATTATTTGTGGCGCTAAGACACATTCAGGATGAGGAAGCTGCATATCAGCGCGTGAGACAACTCAATGAACGTCATATAGGCCTAACGGATGAAGAGCTCAATAAGTACCTGAAGACGGCGAAAACAACGCTGTACAAATACAAAAAGGACTCGATAGCAGACTATTTGGAACGCCAACTGGGTATGGATGTTTCGTTTCTATACCAGGACAAAGCCAAACTCACTCCTGAAGAAGTTAAGGCAGCTAGACAAGCTGCGGCTGAATCAACGGCCAAGAAGAAAGCTGAATCAACTCTAAGTCGAATCCTACGCGCTGCTAGGGAGCTTCTTACTCAAAATGTCACCCCAACTCAAGTATCTGTAGCTGCGATTTGTGGCCGGAGCGAGAGAACGGTTCGACGTTATTGGACAGAGGTTATTGGTCATCCGGCAATTAGGTCCGCTTCT
>Ga0208571_1000598_pt1 | contig 12784 bp, 10 predicted proteins | sample DeeseametaMP0103_FD_184223 | JGI IMG/M metagenome (GOLD analysis project Ga0208571, IMG submission 184223) | Marine microbial communities from the Deep Atlantic Ocean - MP0103 (SPAdes) | ecosystem: Environmental > Aquatic > Marine > Oceanic | place: Atlantic Ocean | collected 2010-12-22
AAGGAATTGCGATTTGCGATTCGAGAAGGTGGTCGGACTGTCGGTGCTGGTGTGGTTACTGAAATTAAGGAATAAGGGTAAAAATGGCAGGTAACAGCAAGCGCGCGATTATTCAACTAGAGAGTACAGCTGGTACAGGATATCGTTATACAGTCACGAAAAGCAAGCGTTTACATCCGGATCGGGTAGAATATAAAAAATATGATCCTGTAGTCCGTAAACATGTGCTTTTCAAGGAAACTAAATAAGTACCAACTTAAAAAATTAAATAATTTTGTGAATTACTACTCACTAGTGGTTTGTGCCGAATTAATTAGGAGTGTAGCTCAATTAGGTAGAGCACCGGTCTCCAAAACCGGGGGTTGCAGGTTCGATTCCTGCCACTCCTGCTGGATTTGATAATTGAATCAAGAGAATAGTCCTGGTTTTGAATGATCAAGAAATTAAAATCCTTCATATCGGACGTTGATTTTGAAATGAAAAAAGTTTCTTGGCCGACATGGGATGAATTAAGAGGTTCGACCTACGTTGTGCTAACACTCACATTTATTTTAGGTCTTTATCTCTTTTTTACGGATTTAATACTATCAAAAATATTGAGTGTTTTACTATAATGGATTGGTATTCATTAAGGGTTATATCCGGGAAAGAAAAAAAGATTCGGGATTCATTATTACTCGAAGTAGAACGTGAAGGATATAGTGCGAAGGTTGATCAAGTATTTGTTCCTTCAGAGAATATCGTGGAAATGCGCGATGGTAAAAAGAGGGTAAGAAATAAAGTTTTTTTCCCGGGATACGTGCTTATAAAAATGGATATGGATAAAGAAGCAAAGTATATGATAGAAAATATCTCTGGGGTGATGAGTTTCGTTGGCCCACAAGGTAAGCCCCAAGCGCTGAAACAAGAAGAGATAAATCGGGTACTTGGCGTTGTTGAGGGATCAAGAGGAAAAGAGGTTGTGACGTCACTTTTTAAAGTTGGTGATCACGTCAAGGTTTCGGATGGTCCTTTTTTAGATTTTTCGGGTTTTGTTAAAGAAGTCAATTACGAGAAGCAAAAATTAAAGGTTTCTGTGAGCATTTTCGGAAGGCCTACACCAGTTGAATTGGATTATTTGCAAGTAGAAAAAGAGAAATAAACAATGCCGCTAAAAAAGGAAATTGGTTTTATAAAACTTCAAATACCTGCCGGACAGGCCAATCCTGCGCCACCAGTAGGACCTGCGCTGGGACAACATGGTGTGAATATTATGGAATTTTGCAAAGCGTTTAACGAACAAAGCAAAGACCAGATGGGTATGATTATACCTGTTGAGATCACAGTATTTGCTGGTCGTAGTTTTACTTTTATAACAAAAACACCGCCTGCAGCTATATTACTTAAAAAGGCTGCAGGATTAGATAAAGGTTCGGGTGAGCCAAACAAAGAAATAGTAGGTTCAGTATCTGAAAATGATCTTGCCAAGATTGCCGAAGCAAAAATGCAGGATTTAAATGCAAACACAATTGAAAAAGCCGTGGAAATGATTCGAGGTACAGCCAGAAGTATGGGTATTGAGGTTAGTTAGTTTATATGAAATTGACTAAAAATAACAAATCAATCGCTGAAAAATTAGACCGGCAAAAAGAATATTCACTTGAAGATGCGGTTTCTTTAGTTAAGGAACTGAAATATGGACAATTTGATGAATCAGTTGATATTGCGATAAATATGGGAGTTGATCCTCGTCATGCAGACCAAAATATTCGAGTAACTACTAGCCTTCCCAACGGAACGGGGCGTGAAGTTACAGTGCTAGTTTTAGCTCGAGGCCCAAAGGAAAAAGAAGCGAAAGAAGCGGGCGCAGATTTTGTTGGAAATGATGATTACATTGAGAAAATAAAAAATGGCTGGACAGAAATTGATAAAGTTGTAGCTACCCCCGATATGATGCCGGCACTTGGAAAATTGGGAAAAATTCTCGGCCCTAAAGGATTAATGCCTAACCCCAAGAGTGGTACAGTGACTATGGATATAGCCAAAGCAGTTGGGGAATTAAAAACTGGGAGAGTAGAGCTAAGAGTAGAAAAAAATGGGATCATCCATACCAGCTGTGGTAAAACGTCATTTAATGAGAAAGATTTAATTGAAAATATTCGAATTATTTATGATACTATTATGAAAACGAGACCAGCATCCGCGAAGGGGCAATATCTAAAAAAAATCACATTATCTTCAACGATGGGGCCAGGTATCAAAGTTGATCAAACAAGTATAAAGTAATATTATGCCAAGCCAAAAAAACCTAGACGAAGTAACACAATTAACGGAAAAGCTTGATAAAGCAACTGCAGTCTATTTCACTGATTACCTCGGCCTTGATGTGTCAAGTATCACTGAACTTAGGTCTGAGTTTTTTAAAGCATCAGTCGAATTTAAAGTGGTTAAAAATACATTATTAAAATTAGCTGCAAAAAATATCAACCTTGAAGGACTTGATGATTTTCTCGTTGGATCGACAGCGATAGCAATTTCGTATGACGAACCAACTGCACCGGCAAAAGTTTTGAAAAAATTTACCGAAGATCATGATAAGCCAGAGGTAAAAGCAATATTATTTGATGGTGAAGTGTTGGAAGGTAGTGAATATAAGAAATTTGCAAACCTGCCAACGAAGGATGAATTACTTACTAAGCTAGTTATGATGTTAAATAGTCCGATTACAATGTTGGCTCGTACATTAAATGCGCCAATGACAAATCTTGTAAGTGGTCTAAACAATTTGAAAAATGAAAAATCTTTATAACTGATAATCAAGGAGTATCTACAATGGCTGAAACTAAAAGAGCAGATGTCCTATCCTACTTAGAATCTGCAAATATGGTTGAAATATCAGACCTCATAGCAGAAATCGAAGAAAAGTTCGGCGTAACAGCTACTGCGCCAGTAGCGGTTACTGCAGCCGGTCCTGCGGATTCTGCCGCTGGTGCTGACGAAGAAAAAACAGAGTTTGATGTCATGCTGGAAAGTGCAGGCCAAGCCAAGATCAATGTGATCAAAACAGTTCGGGCTATTACCAGTCTAGGCTTAAAGGAAGCAAAGGAGTTAGTTGACTCTGCTCCAAAGCTTGTTAAAGAGGGAGTTGCAAAAGCTGAAGCGGAAGAAATCAAAACACAGCTTGAAGAAGCTGGTGCAACAGTCGAGTTAAAGTAATTATTTACTTCAATACAATAATCTACCGGTTATTTCATTCTAAAAATAAAGGAGGTTTCTTTGGGATCCGTAGCAAGTAAAAAAGCGGAGAGGGTATCCTTTTCTAAAATACCATCTCTCGTCGAGATGCCTGATTTTCTGGCGTTGCAAAAGGAATCATTTGATCGATTTTTACAACTGCATGTACCAGAAGATGAACGGGATCACCTGGGTCTTGAGGGGGTATTTCGTGATGTGTTTCCGCTCGAAGATTCACATCGAAATTATATACTAGAGTATAATAATTATTTTTTGGGCCTGCCAAAATATTCACCAGATGAATGTATAGATCGCGGTGTAACATACTCAGTGCCGTTGAAAGTTCGTCTCACTTTGAATATTACTGATGAAGAAAACAAGAATGAATTTGCACAAAGTATTCAACAGGATGTTTATTTTGGTAACATTCCTGCGATGACAGAAAAAGGCACATTTGTTATCAATGGTGCTGAGCGTGTAATCGTATCTCAACTTCATCGTAGTCCTGGAGTTTTTTTTGATGAAGCAATCCATCCAAACGGTTCTAAGCTTTTCCAGGCGAGAATCATTCCATTTCGTGGATCCTGGTTGGACTTTACAACTGATATTAATGATTGTCTTTTTACAATCATTGATCGAAGACGAAAGTTTCCAGTTACAATGCTTTTAAGGGCACTCGGCTTCTCCACGAACAAAGATATTTTTAGAGCATTTGACTGTATTACTACTATCTCTTTAAAGAGCAAAGACATTGATCAATATTATGGCACTACGATAATTAATGATATTATTGATGAAAATACGGGTGAAATATTTTTTGAAGGTGGTACAAAGGTTGATGTTAATGTAGTGGAAACATTGGTAAATAATAAAATATCACAAGTAGAAGTAGTTGATAGTAACCGTCAATTTTCATCAATGTTACTTCTTAATACCATGGAAAAGGATCCTACTCACAGCACCGAAGAAGCATTGGGAGTGGTATATCAATTAATCAGATCAGGCGAACCGCCTAATTTAGAAACGGCGCAAAAATTCATTGAAAGGCAATTTTTCAGCCCCAAGAAGTACGATCTGGGTCAAGTAGGACGTTATCGGTTGAACCAGCAGTTTGATCTTGATGTACCTGTTGACAATACTGTATTAACAATGGATGACATTGTATGCGTGATACGATTTCTTATCGATATGAGGAAGGGTGACCGTGGATCAGACGATATTGATCATTTAGGCAATCGAAGGGTAAAAACGGTAGGTGAATTACTAACAAATCAGTTTAGCGTTGCTTTAAGTCGAATGTTGAGGACCATTTATGAACGTATGAACTTGCGAGAATCTGAATCAATCACTCCTCAAGATCTTATAAATTCTAGAGTAGTCACCACTGTTATAAATACGTTTTTTGGTACTAGCCAATTATCCCAGTTTGGTGATCAGACAAATCCACTTGCCGAAATCACACATAAGCGCCGTATTTCTGCGCTTGGCCCAGGGGGGCTTACCAGAGAGCGGGCTGGTTTTGAAGTTCGTGATGTTCATTACACTCATTATGGTAGATTATGTCCAATTGAAACTCCTGAAGGACCTAATATTGGGTTAATATCTTCATTAGCACTATACGCTACAATAAATCAGCATGGTTTCATAGAAGCGCCCTATCGATTACTTGATAAAAAAGGGAATAGTACCTATGCTACGGAATCAGTAGAATATCTGTCCGCTGATGATGAAGATCGAGTGATGATTGCACAATCGGACTCAAGAATGGATAAAAAGGGCCGTTTAATGGATAATATATTACGTGCCAGAATCAAGGGTGATTTTCCGGTTGTTGATTCAAGCGAAATTGAATTCATGGATGTTGCGCCAAACCAAATTTTAAGTGTTGCCGCTGCTTTAATACCATTTTTAGAACATGATGATGCAAATCGTGCGTTAATGGGTTCAAATATGCAAAGACAATCTGTCCCACTTATGAATCCTACTGCTCCAATTGTAGGGACGGGCATAGAATCAAAAGTAGCTAAAGATTCCTACGCGGCGCTTGCCTCTCCTGTGGAAGGAGTGGTGACATTCGTCGATTCGAATAAAATTATTGTAAAGTCTGATGATTTACCAGATGATCTAACCTTATCAAAGGGATCGAATCTTTTTGAGTTACCTTTGAAAAAGTTTTGGCGCACGAATCAGAACACATGTCAGAATCAGAAGCCTCATGTTAAGATCGGGCAACGCGTAAAGAAGGGTGAGATTGTTGCTGATGGTGCATCTTGCCAAAATGGCGAGTTAGCTTTGGGGCAAAATATTAGAGTAGCCTTTATGCCTTGGCGCGGATATAATTTTGAGGATGCGATTGTTCTCAGCGAGAGGCTGGTGACCGAAGATATATTTACCAGTCTGCACATTAATGAAATAGATCTGGAAGTGCGCGATACAAAACGTGGAGAAGAAGAGTTAACGGCAGAAATACCAAATGTAGGTGAAGATGCAACAAGAGTGTTGGATGAAAATGGTATTGTGAGAATAGGGGCCAAAGTGCAAGAAGGCGATATCCTGATTGGCAAGGTTTCACCGAAAGGTGAAACTGATCCCACACCAGAAGAAAAGTTGCTCAAGGCTATATTTGGTGAAAAGGCTGGGGAAGTTAAAGATGGATCCCGCCGAGCTGATCCCGGTGTGGAAGGCGTTGTTATCAAAACAAAGCTTTTTCAAAAAAGAGCTCGTATGTCAAGAATTGAATTAAAAAAAGCAATTCAAAACCTCCAGTTAAAAGCGAGGTCAACTAAAACACATTTAAAGGAATCACGTGACAAGAAATTAATGGATTTGTTAATAAATCAAATTTCCAGCGGGATTAGGAATATTTCAAATGGTCGCACTCTGATAAAAAAATCAACAAAGTTAACAGAAAAAAGACTAAAGAAATTTGATCTGGAAAGATTTGCGCAAGATAACCCATGGATTGAAAACAAATCAGCTTGGAAGGATATAAAGACTGTGTGGCGTACTTATCGCAGGGAATGGTCTGAAGCTGAAGATAACTTGGAAAAGGAAGTATTTAAATTACGTATTGGAGACGAACTGCAGCCAGGCATCCTTAGACTTGCGAAAGTTTATGTAGCAAATAAAAGAAGGGTCAAAGTTGGGGATAAGATGGCAGGACGCCATGGAAACAAAGGAATTGTCGCTATTATTGTTCCGCAAGAAGATATGCCTTTTACTGAAGACGGAACACCGGTCGATATTGTTTTGAATCCCCTTGGCGTTCCCTCGCGTATGAATTTAGGGCAATTATATGAAACGATGCTTGGCTGGGCGGGTGAAATACTTGGATTAAGGTATAAATCGCCAGCATTTGACGGTGCAAGCCCTGAACTTGTTGAAATGGAGATGAAAAAAGCAGGGTTACCTGTTAATGGCAAGGTAAAGTTAATTGATGGTCGTACTGGCGAATATTTTGATAATACTGTGACTGTAGGAGTAATCTATATGATGAAACTGGCGCATATGGTTGATGATAAAATGCACGCAAGATCAACGGGCCCTTATTCCCTTATTACCCAGCAGCCACTGGGTGGTAAAGCACAATTTGGTGGTCAACGATTTGGTGAAATGGAATGTTGGGCCTTGGAGGCGTATGGTGCAGCCCACACACTCCAAGAAATTTTGACCGTTAAATCTGATGACGTTGAAGGAAGATCAAAAGTCTATAATGCAATCGTTCGTGGTGAAAATTTTCCAGATTACGGGTCTCCAGAGTCTTTCAATGTTCTGATCAAAGAACTGCAAGGCTTAGGCATTGATGTTGAATTAAACTAAAGAGAAAGGTGTACTCTTGACTTACATACAATCTACAAAAGTCGATTTATCCAAAAAATATGAATCTATAACCATTGGTCTTTCTTCGCCTGAGATGATATTAGCAAGGTCATACGGTGAGATCCTAAAACCAGAAACCATCAATTATCGTTCTTATAAGCCTGAAAAAGATGGATTATTCTGCGAAAAGATCTTTGGACCAGTTAAGGATTATGAATGCCATTGCGGTAAATATAAAGGTATTCGTTATCGTGGAATTATTTGTGATCGCTGTGGTGTAGAAGTAACCCGGAAAAAAGTCCGCCGCGAAAGAATGGGGCACATCACTTTGGCTGTTCCAATTATTCACATCTGGTATCTGAGATCAATACCAAGCAAACTAGCCTATTTAACAGGACTAAAGACGAAGGAACTGGAGCGAATCATATATTATGAGACCTTTGTCGTAATTGAGCCTGGAAAAAGTGGTCGTAAGGCAATGGAATTATTAGATGAAGAAGAATATTTTGAACTGGAGCGCGAATTCGGTCTTTATGCAGTAAGTGAAGAAGAGCGGGATAATGAAGACTTCTTTTATGCAACCATGGGTGGGGAAGCAATCAAAGAATTGTTATCGCGTATAAATTTATTTGAGTTAAAAAAATCACTTGAAGAGATCATTAAAACATCAAAATCAAAACAGAAGCGAACTGAAGCGCTAAACCGTCTCAAAATCGTAAAAACGTTTTTACCAGCGCTTTCCAAAAAAAGGCTCAACCAACCTGAATGGATGGTTATTTCTGTATTACCTGTCATTCCACCTGAATTACGTCCACTGGTTCCACTGGAAGGCGGAAGATTTGCAGCTAGTGATCTGAACGATTTATATCGCCGGATCATAATCAGAAATAATCGATTAAAACAATTAATCGAAATTGGTGCACCCGATGTAATACTTCGCAACGAAAAGCGAATGTTGCAGGAAGCAGTTGATGCATTATTTGATAATAATCGTCGCAAAACTGCGATTAGAAGTGGTACCAGGCGTCCATTAAAATCAATTTCTGATATGTTGAGGGGTAAAACGGGTCGTTTCCGTCAGAATCTTCTTGGAAAACGTGTTGATTATTCCGGTCGGTCTGTAATTGTGGTGGGACCGGAATTGCGTATGAGTGAATGCGGTTTGCCAAAAAATATGGCGCTTGAACTATTTAAACCGCATATGATCTATGAATTGATCGCGAGAGGTTATACTGAAACACCGCGAAGCGCCAAATTGATGATCGAAAACCGGGAACAAGTAGTTTACAAGGTATTGGAATATGTAGTGAAGGATCACCCGGTCTTGCTTAACAGAGCACCAACGCTCCATCGTCTTGGAATTCAAGCTTTCCAACCAATATTAGTGGATGGTAAAGCAATCAAATTACATCCACTTGTCTGCGCAGCATTTAATGCTGATTTTGATGGTGATCAAATGGCCGTACATGTGCCTCTAAGTGTCCAGGCGCAGATGGAAGCACGGGTATTAATGCTCTCAAGTCATAATGTGCTCCACCCCGCAAACGGAAAACCAATCTGTGTCCCTTCGCAAGATATGGTACTGGGTTGTTATTACCTAACACGACCCAAAACCGGGGCTTTAGGTGAAGGAAAGTCAATTGGATCTATTGATGAAGTTCTAATTGCTTTTGAGAATAAAATGGTCGACATGCATGCGATAATTAATCTTCGTCACGATGGGAAATGGTATAAAGAAACAACCGTTGGTAGGGCAATTTTTAATTCCATATTACCCAAGGAACTTGAATATGCGGATTTGACAATTTCAAAAAATGATCTAGTAAAAATTATTAATCAGGCATATTTAGTTGCTGGAAATTATAAAACCGTAGAGTTTCTTGATAATCTTAAGGATCTTGGTTTTGCTTCAGCTACTCAAGGTGGATGCTCAATATCTATAAGTGATGTTATGATACCTGATCAAAAAGATGAAATTATACAATCAGCCCAAAATAAGGTAGATGATATTACTGACAAATATAATCGCCATATTCTTACTGATGGCGAACGCTATAACAAAGTGATCGATGTTTGGACGCATGCTACTAATCAAGTAGCTGCCACTATGATGGACGGATTGAAGAATGACGGGCAAGGTTTCAATCCGGTATATATGATGGCCGATTCTGGTGCTCGTGGTAGCCAGGATCAAATAAAACAATTAGCAGGTATGAGAGGCCTTATGGCCAAGCCTAAAAAATCAATGACTGGTGGTAAAGGTGAAATTATAGAATCCCCTATCATTTCTAATTTTAAAGAAGGTCTATCCGTACTAGAATATTTTATATCTACACACGGAGCAAGAAAGGGTCTTGCTGATACTGCATTAAAGACTGCGGATGCTGGTTATTTGACGCGCCGGTTAGTAGATGTGGCTCAGGATGTAGTTATTTATGAAGAAGACTGCGGCACTATTAATGGTCTATTAATTTCAGATCTTAAGGAGGGAGAAGAAATTATAGAACCATTAGCAGACCGCATTTTAGGCAGAACGATACTTGATGATTTTATTCTGGATGGAAAAAAGCTGATTAAAACCGGCCAGATAATAGGTGATAAAGAAGCAGAAGTTATCGCTGATTCTAATGTTGAGAGCCTTAGAATAAGGTCTGTTTTAACTTGTGATTCCCGTCGCGGGGTATGCGCAAAATGCTACGGTTGGAATTTGTCAACCCATGATATAGTTGATCTTGGTACAGCCGTTGGTATCCAGGCTGCGCAAAGTATTGGTGAACCGGGCACTCAGCTTACACTGCGCACATTTCATATTGGTGGTACGGCAACACGAATTATCGAGCAATCTGAAATGAAGACTAACCGCGCCGGTACTGTAAAATTTTCCGAAGACATTGAGATAGCGAATACAAAGGATCAAACTGGTGCCAGCGTAAGCCGCTGCATGGTTAGAAATGGTAAAGTTTTTATCATTAATAAAAAAGATGAAATACTCGCACAGTATAATGTTCCCTACGGATCTAATGTAATTGTTAATCAAGGTGAAATAGTGTCAGCAGGCAAAGTGTTATTTCAATGGGATCCTTATACAGATGTAATCCTGGCTAGACAGAGCGGTATTATATCGCTCAAAGATTTTGTTGAAGGTGACACATATCAGGTTGAATCTGTAGAGGGCGGAAAAAAACAGATGGTTATTATCGAAGCTAAAGACCGTCGTCTTAGCCCCCATGTTGAAATTATCGGTACTACAGGCAATATTCTTGCTGGTGGTACAATCTTGCCTGTAACTGCAACATTGGTTGTGAGCAAAGGTCAAAAGGTATCCCGCGGTCAAACACTTGTCAAGATTCCACGCGACATAGGTAAAACTCGTGATATTACAGGCGGTTTACCAAGGGTTGCGGAATTATTCGAGGCACGGAATCCAAAAAATCCTTCTGTAGTGAGCGAAATCGATGGTCGCGTAAAGTTTGGTGATACAAAAAGGGGTGTTAGAACCATGATTGTTGAAGCCGATGATGGTGAGTCTAAAAAGTATAGAATACCTTACGGAAAACATGTAATTGTCCATGAACACGATCGTATTCTAGCAGGCACGCAGCTTTGCGAAGGTTCAACTTCTCCCATGGATATACTAAAGATTCTAGGAGCCGGAAAAGCGCGCGAATATTTAGTGAACGAGATCCAAGAGGTTTATAGGCTTCAAGGGGTAAAAATTAATGACAAACACCTTGAAGTAATTGTACGGCAGATGATGCTGAAGATTAGCGTTGTTGAACCAGGAGATACGGATTATCTGCCACAAGATCATGTAAATCGAAGTGAATTTTTTGAGAATAATAATAACGTACTATCAATGGTAAAAATTACGGATCCCGGTGACTCGGAGTTTGAAAAAGATATGTTGGTAGATAAGAAAGAGTTTAATGAGTTGAATAAGGAATTGAAAGAAAGCGGAAAGAATCCGGCTAAATATAGCAAAACTAAGCCTGCGACTTTTGAGCCGCTTTTAATGGGAATCACCCGTGCATCTCTAAATACTGAGAGTTTCATTTCTGCAGCTTCCTTTCAAGAAACTACCCGAGTATTAACTAATGCGGCAACGGCTGGCCAGACCGATTATCTGCGCGGGCTCAAAGAAAATGTTGCCGTAGGCCGGTTAATTCCTGCAGGGACTGGTCTACACGCCTATAGAGATATAATTGTTGGTAGCACCAGTGAAGAACAGGATGATACTGAATTGATCCAAAAAGCTGTAAGCTGACTGCTCTGTAATTGTGAATAATATAAATTGCTGTGTACGAAAAATAATGATAATTTTCTTGGCTTTTGAGTAAGTGTTATGCCGACGATAAACCAATTAGTTCGTAAGGGCCGTAAGCGGATAACCAAAAAGACCGCAACACCAGCCTTGAAGGGAAATCCCCAGAAAAGGGGCGTGTGCACTCGTGTATACACAACGACACCTAAAAAGCCAAACTCGGCTTTACGTAAAGTTACGCGTGTGCGATTGACAAATGGTATGGAAGTCACTGCTTATATCCCAGGAGAAGGTCATAACCTTCAGGAACATTCAATTGTACTAATAGAAGGTGGTCGTGTAAAAGATTTACCAGGTGTAAGGTATCACATCGTTCGCGGAACGCTGGACACTTCAGGCGTTTCTGATAGGACAACTAGTCGTTCACGTTATGGTGCGAAAAAACCAAAATAATAGATAGTTATGCGAAGACGGCGACCAGAGCGCAGGAAAATTTTACCGGACCCGGTTTATAGAGACCTCTCAATTTCGAAGTTCATTAATTTCTTAATGAAAGGTGGCAAAAAGGGTGTGGCTGAACGAATATTTTATAATGCATTAGACAAAATCAAACAAAAGACAAAGTCTGATGGCGTGAAGATTTTTGAAAAAGCTATAGAAAATACATCCCCAATGGTAGAAGTAAAATCGCGAAGAATTGGTGGTGCAACCTACCAGGTACCTATCGAAGTACCAAATAGTCGGAAATTCTTTCTTGCATCCCACTGGATAATTAAATCTGCCAGTGGACGTGGCGGTAAGCCGATGGCTGAAAGACTTGCCACGGAATTAATTGCTGCGGCGAATAACGAAGGTGGCGCCATTAAGAAAAAAGAAGATACTCACAGAATGGCAGAAGCAAACAAAGCATTTGCTCATTTTCGGCGATAAAGAAGGTTAAAAAAGTGACTAATAATTCTCTAGATACTGTAAGGAACATAGGTATAATGGCGCATATTGATGCCGGTAAAACCACGCTTACAGAAAGAATACTGTTTTATACTGGTCGCACGCATAGGATTGGCGAGGTTCATGATGGTGGTGCTACCATGGATTGGATGGAGCAAGAGAAGGAACGCGGTATTACTATCACCTCCGCAGCGACAACCGCTATTTGGAATGATCATCGAATTAATATAATTGACACCCCAGGCCACGTTGACTTTACAGTCGAAGTGGAGCGGTCACTGCGTGTATTAGATGGATCTGTGGCAGTTTTTTGTGCAGTAGGAGGTGTTGAGCCGCAAAGTGAGACTGTATGGCGACAAGCTGACAAATATAATGTACCGCGAATGGCATTTGTTAATAAGATGGATCGGGTTGGTAGTGATTATTTTCATGTATTGGAAATGATGAAGGAAAGATTGGGTGCAAATCCTTTGCCAATTGTAATACCTATAGGGTCAGGTGAACTATTTACGGGGATTATAGACTTACTAGAAATAAAAGCCA
>Ga0208571_1000599_pt1 | contig 12777 bp, 10 predicted proteins | sample DeeseametaMP0103_FD_184223 | JGI IMG/M metagenome (GOLD analysis project Ga0208571, IMG submission 184223) | Marine microbial communities from the Deep Atlantic Ocean - MP0103 (SPAdes) | ecosystem: Environmental > Aquatic > Marine > Oceanic | place: Atlantic Ocean | collected 2010-12-22
ACCAATGACTTCTTTGTCAATCTACTTGATATGAGAGTAGAATGGAAGCCAACTGGTAGCAATTCCTATGAAGCAACTGATCGTTCTACAGGTGAAAAGGTAAGAACTGCTACACGAGTTGATCTTGCGTTTGGTTCTAATTCTCAGCTACGAGCCTTAGCAGAAGTTTATGCATGTGAAGACTCACAACAAAAATTTGTGAGTGATTTTGTAGACGCTTGGAACAAGGTGATGAATCTTGATCGTTTTGATCTAACCTGATCGAAGCTGATCGAAGCTGATGATGGAATTAGACTAAAGTTTCTTTATGTAACAATTCTGAATAATTATCAATATTCAGAATTGTTACAAACTCCTTTATATTCAATTCAGTTTTGGTCCAAAACTACAGACTGATTTTATAGATCATTCTAAAAATGTGAAAATGGTAATTGATTATAATGATTATATCTATGAAACATTATTGAATAGTGAAATACGTCAATCACTTTTAAAAGATTTTTCCTGAATTTGGTTATTCTCTTGTTGAGAAAAAGTCTTAGATTTCCTCCTGCGTATTTAGCTATTTTTTCAAATTTGATTCGAGGTATTAAACTATATGTCAAAATGGAATAAAAACCGTTTCACTGATCATATGATGGAAAACTGCAGTCGTGAAGTGGCCAAAGTCGGGAATGCCATCATTGATTTCAGTGAGAAGCATGCTGATGAATTATCCTGGGGCCGTGGCAACGATCACGGAACCCTGACTTTTCGCTGCAATTCTGATTTTGGTGTATTGCCATTGTTTCACATGACCAGCGAAGGCACCTTAAATATTCAAGTGAATTTCCTGCGTAGTAAGGGTGTTCCTAAACAGGTCTTGCTGGATATGGTCCGTAAACTGGAATCAAATTTCCTTCGTGAATATGATGCAGTTATGTATGACGTAGATACATTTGAACCCATCAGCGAATTATTTTTCACTTCATCACAAGTGGATAAGTTCTTGAATACAATGGAAGGATGCTGCTACAGGCTCAGGCAGTAATATGCACGCAACACTCTATTTAATTGGAGCCCTGCTGGCGTTGGCCGGCGGGGCTCTTTCGTTTTATTTCTATGGTGTGTATAAAGGTTAATTATCAGGGAAACAATAGTGGATTCCGCCCTTGTTGTCTGTGACATCTGCAACTTGTACAAGTGTGATCGAAACAGCTTACGGAAAACACTTTGGGTTTTCCAATGTGGTTGTGGGGATTCCATTTATGTTTGGATATGGAATTGTACTTTGGGGCACAGCAAATGGTAACATATCCACAACAATTCCATTTATTATGGGTATAATGTCGATTTTGATAGGTATTTATTTGATTAATGGATTGGTGAGATTGAAAATGCATTGTCGTATCTGTTATACGGTGCATACATTAAACCTGATCATATTTCTTTTACAGTTTTCTGGATAAATAATTTATGGGCCTCTATATATTTTTGATCTTCCTGATCTTCTTTGCAATGATCGGTACAACTCTTTATGTAACAGGCAAAAATAAAAAAGAGGACACCTACACCGATTTGGACACCGACGAATGGAATTGCCCGGAATGTGGTTTTTTGGTTCAGGCAGGAGATAAGTGTATTTATTGTGGCACAGAAAAATCAGCCTGATATATCTGTAATTATACCAACTTATAACAGGGCTCACATATTACCGCGAGCTTTAGATTCAGTTTTGGCACAAACACAACTGCCTATTGAAATCATCGTTGTGAATGATGGTTCAACAGACGGTACAAAATCTGTTTTGTCAAATTATTCCGGGCTGAAGATCATCGACCAAGAACACTCTGGTGTCAGCGTTGCCCGAAATATAGGACTTGAACATACAAATAGAGAATGGATAGCATTTCTTGATTCAGATGACGAATGGTTACCGGATAAACTGGAGCAGCAATGGTCTGCTATATGCAATGATGACAAGTTAATTTGTCATACAGAAGAGATTTGGATCCGCAATGGCCAGCGTGTGAATCCCATGAAAAAGCACCAAAAGTTTGGCGGAATGATCTATGAAAGATGCCTACCGCTTTGCGTGATTTCGCCATCATCTGTTATGATTCATAAATCTATTTTTGAAGTTGTGGGTGTTTTTGATGAATCCCTGGAAGTATGTGAAGATTATGACTTATGGCTGCGGATTTGCGCAAAATATCCTACATTGTTTATTGACGAACCACTGATCGTGAAATACGGCGGTCATGAAGATCAGCTATCAAGGAAGTATTGGGGCATGGATCGCTTTCGTGTTCAAGCGCTAGAAAAGATGTTGGATTCTGAAGAATTGAATGAAGACCAGCGCAGAGCTACCATTGAAATGCTTATCCAAAAATGTAAGATCATCATAAACGGCATGCAAAAACGGGGGAAAGATGACGAAGCAAAAGAGTGGCAAGAAAAAATGAATTTATATTTGTCATTTTGATCCGCTGTAAAGCGGAGAAGAATCTCAAGCGCTAGTAGTCAATAAATACATGAGATTCTTCAGTCATTCTGAGAAAAGTGCCGGGATTCCTTCAGAATGACACTTTCTATTAGGGGTTAGTTTTAGTCTTATACGTTTTAAATTTGAACTGATGAAATTCCTTACAACATTATTAATAGTCTTTAGTATTGCCTTTGGGCAGGAACCACTGCCGCGTGGTTTAACAGCAGAAGAAAAAACACGCCTCCGTGAAATTGGTATAAATCGTACCATCACTGACCCACCAGACAGCATAATGTACGCTCCGGCTGAATTTGATTCAGTAGCCGGAATGATCTTTGCCTGGGAAGCATATTATGATCTACTCACTGATTTGATAAAGGAAGTAGCGGAAGATGATACTGCGTGGGTGGTTGTGGATAATATCGCTGAAGAAGTCTCAGCTACAACGCTATTGACAAACGAAGGTGTCAACATGGATCATGTTGTATTCCAGCCCATAGCTACAAATTCAGTATGGATAAGGGATTATGGTCCCTGGTGGATATATCAGCCCGATGGTTCGCGGGCAGTTCTTGATTTAGTCTATAACCGTCCCAGGCCACAAGATGATGCTTATCCGGAAGAACTAGCAACACTTTGGAATATCGATTATTATGGTTTGGGGCTCGTTGAAGCCGGCGGGAACATGCTGCTGGACGGTACGGGCAATGTTTTTATTTCCAATATCATTTTTGACGCCAGCCAGGGTTTTGACCCTAACCTCACCCAAGATCAGTTAGACGAATATTTTTTGGATTATTATAGTGTGGAAAATGTGATCATAACCGATCATTTGCAGTACGACGGCACCGGGCATATCGATATGTTTGTTAAGGTCATTAATGATACAACAGTCATCGTGGGTGAATACACCTCATCATCAGCCGGCGCCGGGAACAATTATAATATTTGTAACAATGTCGCTGCCCAGATCGCCGGATTGACCAACGGCAACGGCCGGCCGTATACTGTGGAGCGCATGCTCATGCCGCCATACAGCGGGGGAGTGACCTATACCTACATCAATTCCCTCATCGTAAATAAAAAGGTTTTTGTACCCATATACGGATTTTCTACTGATACGGATGTTTTGACCCAGTACGAACAGCTCATGCCCGGTTATGAGATTATCGGTTATGATTGCAATCAGATCATCCCCGCCAATGGTGCAATTCATTGTATTGCCATGAAAGTACCGGCGATGCTACCCCAGGATTCCTGTACACAATGGAGCAAAGGCGATGTGAATACAGATGAGGTGGTGGATATCATGGATGTGTTGACAACAGTGGATATTATTCTGGATGCTGACGAGATCGAACCTTGCGTGCAATTTGCAGCTGATATGAATGAAGATGGGGATGTAACATTCTTTGACATTATTCAGATATTGAATATCATTATGGACTTGTAAAATGAAAAAGAGCATATTATTAATCTTTTCCATTTCCTCTCTAATTGCTGAACCCAATTGGGAAAAGGCCCGCCACGAGACCGTGGATCTCTTTCAGCAATATTTACGGATCGACACCAGTAATCCACCAGGAGATGTTCGTGAAGCTGCCCTTTGGTTTGCCAATATTTTTGAAAAAGAAGGTATTTCATTTGAAACATTTACTGTTCCGGAAGATCCTCGGCGAATGCACGTTTTAGCGGAACTGAAGGGCATGAATCCGGAATTGAAACCATTACTACTTTTAAACCATATGGATGTGGTGCCGGTAGATGAAGAATTTTGGCATGAAAAGCCTTTTGGTGGTGAACTACGGGATGGTGTTGTGCACGGCCGGGGTGCCATCGATATGAAAGGTATGGGCATTATGGAATTGATGGCCTTGCTTGAACTCCACCGGGAAGGCTGGCGGCCGGAACGTACCATCAAATTTTTGGCTGTGGCAGATGAGGAAATATTGGGGGAGCTGGGATCATCATGGATGATTGAGAACCACTGGGACAAGCTGGACCCGGAATGGGTTTGGGACGAAGGCGGCATTGGTTCTAAAGACTCATTTCCCGGCACTAGTGCTTTTGCTATCGCTGTGGCACAGAAAAAATCCTTTTGGGTGGAAGCAGTTGTGGAAGGGAAGTCCGGACATGGCATGCGTCCTTATAAAGATCATCCCAACGAAATTCTAGTCAAAGCGCTAACCCGGATCGTTAATTGGAAGACTCCTTTGGAAATCAATCCGGTGATCGACGAAATGTTCAACCGCATGGGAGAAAAAACCGGCGGAAGTCAAGGGTTTGTTATGAAAAACATCAACAATGGGCTGGTTCGTTTTCTGGCTGGAGGTGCTGTAGCCGGAGCTAGTGTATCCACCAACGCCATGTTGCGCAATACTGTTTCGCTAACGATGCTCAATTCGGGATATAAAACAAATATAATTCCTGAAAGAGCTACAGCTACGCTGGATATTCGCTTGCTACCCCATGTTGAACCGGAAGATTTTATTGCCGACCTGAAAACAGTGGTAAATGACGATCGCGTGAAATTTATTCATAAACGCACACCGCGGAATAAGTATGTTTCCAGCTGGGAAACGGACTTTTTTAATATTTTATCGGACGAACTCACAAGAGAAAAACAAGACGCGTTGGCTATGCCTTTCATGACCATTGGCGGGACAGACTCCCAGTTCTTCCAGGCCAAGGGTGTGAATACCTATGGTTTGATTCCTGTTATGGTTGCTGAAAAAGACATCCAGTCTATACATGGTATGGATGAAAGTTTATCTGTAGAAAATCTGATGATGGGCACGCGGATTGTCTATCGAACTATTAAACGTGTATGCGGTCCCGGTGAATAAACCGCTCATTTATGAACCCATGACGGCGTTTACCGATCTGCTCATTTTTGGATTGGGTCTATACTTCGCCCGGGAACTTTACGGCATTTACGTGACTAAACTCATGAGTGTGCATGTGCATTTTATAATGGTGTTTTTCTTCATGGGCTTGGCTGGATTACTCGGTGCTTTGTCACATGGAATCGGTCCTCATTTCCCTCAAAGTGTTCACACATTTATTTGGAGAATTACATTATATTGCATTGGTTTGTCTACTTTTTCTATGCTCATGGGCGGGCTATATCATATAGTGTCCTACAACACCATGGATTGGCTGAAGTGGCTGCCGTTTTTAGCGCTCGTTGTTTATTTGGTAGCTGTGACACGCAATGATAATTTTAAGACTGTAGTCCGTTTTTATACCCCGGCCATGACGCTGGTACTGCTCATGATGCTCTATTCCTGGTTGCGTTTCCAGGGCGCCGGAACGGTTTGGATCATAACAAGCATCCTTGTTGCTTTTAGCGGCGCCATCGTTCAGCAGAGCGGTTTTGCACTCCATAAGCATTTCAACCATAACGATATCTATCATGTGATTCAGATGGGGGGCATGTATTTAATGTACAGAGGTGTTATTATTCTAAAAGATTTTGTACATATACATTAAAGTTATAAGACTTATAAAGTCTATATTTCCACCCGTTTTTTAAGAGGAAATTTTGGAAATTAATGTAAAAGAAATAAATGCATTCGAGCGTGAAATATCTGTCCATGTTCCCTGGGCTGAACTGGAAGACGGTTTTAATAAACACGCCAAAAAATTTAGTAAAAAAGTTAATCTCAGGGGTTTTCGTCCAGGCAAAGTACCTATGAAGGTTTTGCTGAAACAATTCAAGCCGGCCATGGAAGCGGACTTTGTGGAGCACGCCCTGAATTTATATTATTTGCAAGCACTCAAGGAAAAAGATCTCCTGCCCGTAAACAAGGCGGAGGTGGAAAAAGTGGATTTTGAGCATGAGGGAGATATGTCCTTTACTGCAAAATTCGAGATCGAACCGGGGATCAAATTGCCCAAACTCCGCAAACGGGCGTTTAAAGTACAGAAAACGAATTACGTCCATGACCAGGAAGATATTGATAATGTAATCCTTGATCTGCGCCGCAACCACTCCACCATGGAAACAGTGGAAACCGGTGCGGAAGAAGGAAATTTTATTTTAGCGGACCTCCAGAAAGTTGAACCCAGCGGTTTACCCATCATTGGCAAGAAACTGGAAAAGCAGTATTTGAAAGTAGGCGGCGGTGTCATCAAAGATGAAAATCTGGATAAGCTCAAAGGCGCCAAACCCGAGGATAAAATCCGCGTGCAATTGACGGAAAACGAGCAAGGTGAAAAGTCCGAATACGAAGTGACTGTGATCAATGTGGAAAAAGAGGTTCTGCCGGAGATCAATGAAGAATTCATCAAAAAGGTTGATCCCGAAGCCAAAACGGAAGAAGAACTGCGAGCCAACGTAGAAACACGTATTGTGGATAATTATCAACAGCGCAGCCAGGAAGCCTTTGAGCGTCAGCTTTCTGATGCGATGATCGAAAAAGTGAATCCGGAGTTTCCACCTTCCATGGTGGAATCCTATCTGGATCATATGGTAGAAGATATAAAACAATCTGGACAGCCCGGAGCTGAAGATTTGGATGAAGCCAAAGTGCGGGAAACGTATCAATCGGTTGCGGAACGGAACATGAAGTGGTTTTTAGTACGCAAAGCCATCATTAAGGAAAATGAATTGGAAGTCACCAAGGACGAGGTGCAGGCAGAGATCCAGCGGCTGATAGACCGCTCGCGGAATCATGCCAAGGAGATCGAGAAGTATTATAAGAAGCCCAGCAACCGCACAAGAATTCAGGATGATTTAATGGAAAAGAAGATATTAGATTACTTGCAGACATTTGCTAAAATAAAAGAGGTGGAAGTCAATACTAAGAACCTCCGCCAACAGGAAGCACACGAACATGGCTAAACATCAAAACGAAATCGCCCAGCTCATTCCCATGGTGGTTGAGCAGACCGGCCGCACTGAACGGGCCTATGACATATATTCACGGTTACTCAAGGAACGGATCGTCTTTTTAGGTACCCCGATTGACGATAGTATCTCTTCTTTGATCATTGCCCAGTTTTTGTTTCTTGAAGCGGAAGATCCCGATAAGGACATTTATCTTTATATCAATTCCCCCGGCGGATACATCACGGCGGGCATGGCCATTTTTGACACCATGAATTATATTAAACCTGATGTGGCCACAATTTGCATGGGCCAGGCTTCCAGCATGGGTGCGTTTCTGCTGGCTGGCGGTAAAAAAGGGAAACGGTCAGCCTTGCCTAATTCACGTATCATGATCCATCAGCCAATGGGTGGGGCAGAAGGCCAGGCCTCGGACATCAAAATCCAAGCTGATGAAATCATTCGCCTCAGAGGTAAACTGAATAAACTCCTGGCTAAACAAACAGGACAAAAAATCAGCAAAGTTGAAAAAGATTCAGATCGCAATTATTTCATGAGCGCCGTTGAAGCTAAAAAATACGGCATCATCGATACCGTATTGGAATCCAGGAAATAAGATGAAATCTGATCCGGCCAGACATTCCGAATTTACACCTGACCAGATACCCGATACGGACTTACCTGCACCCCAGCATAAAACACTTCCTCGTCCTTCTGAAATAAAAGAATACCTGGATCAATACGTCATTGGTCATGAGGAAACTAAAAAGTCCGTGGCGGTGGCTGTCCATAACCATTATAAACGCATTTTTTATAATGATGTGGATGATGGTGTAGAACTGGAAAAGAGCAATATCCTCATGATCGGTCCTACCGGAACCGGGAAAACACTTATTGCTCAAACGTTAGCCCGCTATTTATCTGTACCCTTTGCCATTGCTGATGCAACATCCTTAACGGAAGCCGGCTATGTAGGGGAAGATGTGGAAAATATTCTTGTACGCTTGCTGCAAGTGGCAAATTACAGCATCAATTCTGCCGAGCAGGGTATTGTGTACATTGATGAAATTGATAAGATCGGCCGCAAGTCGCTCAGCAGTTCCATCACACGGGACGTATCAGGAGAGGGTGTTCAGCAGGCCATTCTGAAAATTCTGGAAGGTACCATTGCTAATGTACCTCCAAAAGGAGGGCGGAAGCATCCTGAACAGAGCTTGATCCAAGTTAATACAAAAAATATCTTATTTATATGCGGCGGTTCCTTTGAAAGTTTGGAAGGTATTATTGCCCGGCGCGTTGGTAAAACTGAAATAGGATTTGGCGGCAGCAGGAAACGGCAACTTGCAGAAAGCCAGGGCATATTATCACTTATCAAACCCCAAGATCTGATTGAATTTGGATATATCCCTGAATTGATCGGCCGACTGCCGGTTGTGACAACGCTGGATTCCCTAACTGAATCTGAATTATACGAAGTATTGATATCACCAAAGAATTCACTGGTAAAACAGTACCAGAAACTCTTTCGCATGGAAGGTATTGAACTGGAATTCAGTGAGGATGCCCTGAAGACTGTCATCTCCAAGGCCTATGAACATCAAGCCGGAGCTCGTGGTTTACGTTCTGTCCTAGAAAAAGCCATGATGGATATTATGTATCATATACCGGAAATGGAAAATGTACACAAGATTATCATCACCAAAGATGTGATCAAAAAGAACAAAAGCCCACTCTACCGCCGCCGCCGTAAATCGGCGTAATTTATTTCATCAATACGAGTTTTCTTGTTTTCAGAAAACTCTCACTTTCCATTTTCAGTATATAGACTCCCGAAGGCAGAGCGTTACCCATTTGATCCCTGCCGTTCCAGGTGAACTTGTAGGATCCCGGCTGGTAGGCACTGGAAATAGACAGCACTTGCTGGCCCAAAAGTGAATAGATTGAAAAAGAAACGTTGGATTGCTCCGGCACATCAAAATCAACATGGGTCAAAGGATTGAAGGGGTTAGGATAATTGGTGGACATGGAAAATGTTACGGGGATAATAGTTTCATCTTTAGTGCCTAAAGCCGTAATAACAAAAACACCATTTGAACCTACATATTGAAGATTATAATTGCCAAAAATGTCTGTAAGGTTCACTGATGCAATAAGCATATTTACATTAGTTGAAGGTGCATCACCGTCGACCAAATAATTGATTTTGAATATAGGTCCTGCGCCAACTGCTATTGAGTCAATTGAATTCAAACCGGCAACCATAATACCAACATCAGATAATTGATAACTTAAATCCCAGTTAGCGGTTCGTTCTGTTGTTTGTACAAATGGAGTCCATTCACCATCACCATTGAAATCTGCATACATTTCACCTTCATCATATTGTCCATTCTGGTTTACATCTGTATAAAATTCTTCGATAGGTGTTAAATAATCTGGTGAATCATTAATGGTTATCATAAACATTTTTAAGGGAATATTGTTTTCAATATTGACTCCCACCAGGGCAAATCCAGCTGGTTCTGCTGTAGCTGAATCAACCATGACAATTTGTTCAATTGTATTGACTATATATTCACCTTCCTCTACTGTGATACAAACCTGATTAGCACTATCATCATTCGCAGTAATTTCATCAAAATTGATATTTACGCTACCATCTGAACCGGTATTGGAAAAAACTGTAAACATCATTATTTCACCATTACCGGAGGGAATAACAGGATTAACTAGTTCAATGAAATTTTCTGTAACTATAACCGAATCGGCCGTGGCTCTACCAGATACATCAGCAGATTGAATTATTAGAATATTCGGAGAAAAATCCAATTCAAAAGAGAGTTCACTTATTTGAACATTATTATTCATTGACATGACAAGATAACCAACAGCATAGGCATCACCAAACCCCAAGCCACCTATTGTACCCGTTTCCACATCAGTAAATGAAATATCAAATAACATAATAGAATCTGTATCAGAAATATTTGTGAATGCGACCATCGATGCTTCAAAATAATAACTCACAGTGCTTGGTGTGGAACAATGAGAGAATTCTCGATTATCCGTCAAGCCCGGGTAGGGATCGCTGCCGTCACTGGAACCGTTATTCTCAAGTTCAAATAGGCCATCGGCTTGCTCAAGGCCAACGCCGTAATGCGGCTCATCATTATTAACACCCCAGCCGGAAGTTTTTTCCGTATCAATATGCCAGAACAGCATGCCCGGTTCAGGCATGAGTTTATCCGTTCCTCTTTTTTGGCGGTTCTCAATGAGCCAATACTCACTGTTGTCTTCGGGATTGTCCACACGGTAGATGGTGTTGTTGGTGTAAGACTGTTCCAGCTCTACATTCGTTTGTGCGGAATTGATCTCGATCACGTTGGACCAGCCCATTTCAGCCTTACTCCAGGCAGTCATTGCGGAGGGATACCAGGGTGTGTTCCCTGTCGTTCCCCAGGAGCCACTAGCCATGAGCGCCAATTTACCAGAGCCCGAAGATGTATAATCTGTATCATAAAGATCAGGCAAGCCTAGGACATGGCCGAATTCATGAGCTATAACACCTATGGCAGTAATATTGTTGCCCTGCATTTCGGGGTTAATATTGTAATCATTAATAAAAACACCATCATAGGTTACAGCATTATCACCCATGGACCAGCGATGCGACCAGATATTTGAGCCATCGCCCTGTTCTGCGCCCACTCCTGAATGGACGAGAGTTACGCCATCCACATCCCCGTCACCATCATTATCAAATTGCGACCAGTCAAAGCCCGCCGCTTCAGCTGAATCCACCATAGCCCGGACCAGTTGGCGCACACGTGTTCCATATTCTGAACCATCGCTCCCATAATAATTATGGAGGTTTGGTGCAGTAAAAACGCCAACAACAGTTGCTATTGGGCTGAATTGATTGTATGAAATTTCTTCATGGAATTCCCGGAAACTTCCGGAATTGGGCTGAAAAGGCGGACCGGGATGACCGTAGCCTTCCTGATTAAATATATTATCAATATCTAACAAAGGGTATGTTACAGATTGATCAGGAAATTGAAAATAAATTACAGGAATTTTAAATGTATCTGTCCGTGCAGCATGAAGTTGTATGTTAGATGTGTGCATATATCGGATTTCAGCAATGGGAATTAAATGTTTTTCAATATGAGCTGGTGGCGGTTGTTGGCCAACAACCGCGCTACCTGGCACAAGAAAACGTCCAGCAATATCTACCGCATACACCCAAATGCCCTCTTCATTTTTTGTGATGCTCCAGCCGTCAGGTGTTTCGTGCCAGTTGGCCCATTCGTCTCCTTTTACATTGCACTGAATTGGTGTCCCATCAGGCTGATGAACAGTGATTAGCCCTGGGAATGCATTAATGGCCCAAAGGATATTAATTGAGTATAAGATTATTAAAATTCGTTTTATCACTGTGAAATTGTCCTTTTCAAGGTTTGAAAGTTAATGTATTTATTCACTCTTTCTCCTTGGAAAAAAATATAGATAACGCTACACTTCACGCCACGGTTTGCACATAAAATAAACATTTGAATTTATAGGAGATATCATGAAAAAAGGGTTATGTATATTGTTGAGTCTCACAGTATTTACGACTGTGAATGCAGGCGTACTCACTGCTGAAAAGCAAAAGCTTATTCCCAATATCTATACAAAAAATATTGATGAAAATAATATAACAGATCAGCAGGCATTGCCAAAAGTGCTCAGGCATAATAGAACATACCGCAGTGCCCAAAACCCGAATGTCACTTCCGTACTGATCGATTCCTCTGTCCATGGATATGGAATGGTTGTTTCCCAAATTAGCCCAACGACGTTTATTGATACGAAAGGATTGCTAATTGGATATCGTGGCTGGGTATTAGAACCCTTTACCGATGAACAGGGCAATACTAGTTCGGCTAACAACAGTGGCTTTATCAAAGCGGCGTTATCTGAGGATGGAATTGATTTCTCAACTTATTCGGGTTTGAATGATGAAATCATGGGTCCGAATACGCAGGTTATTGATGGTCCATTAAAAGGACGTTATCCCAGTTCAGTCGCTAATGACGATTATCCCTATGTTGTTTGGACAGAAGCCACACTTTACACTGGCAGTGCTACCAATAACGGTGGGCGTCCCATGTATACTTATGATGAATATGGATGGTTTGCAGGCTCATATTTTCAACCAACAATTGATATTAACTACGGTTGGTACAGTGGTTCCGAACCATTGGATGCTCCTGGTGATCTTTGGGTTAACTGCCCCGTTTTAGTTGATGATGGTTCTAACAAAGCAATGGTAGTAACATCGACACAGTGGAGTTCTACGCCTGATGAAAATTTTGCTGATAAGTCCACTTATGTGATGCGTTCATCAGTGAATTTTTCTGGGAATTACCAATTTTATTCTCTTCCGGAATTATTATTTGATATCAATGATTTTAGCGGTACAGGAACAACCTCA
>Ga0208571_1000603_pt1 | contig 12737 bp, 10 predicted proteins | sample DeeseametaMP0103_FD_184223 | JGI IMG/M metagenome (GOLD analysis project Ga0208571, IMG submission 184223) | Marine microbial communities from the Deep Atlantic Ocean - MP0103 (SPAdes) | ecosystem: Environmental > Aquatic > Marine > Oceanic | place: Atlantic Ocean | collected 2010-12-22
CCTGTTTGAAAGGGTGATGGATCTCAAAAAACGGTTGAACCAGCTCGAAGATATATTGGGAAAAAACTTAATCTATATGAAATCCACTTTCTTTAAATATGAGTCTTCTAAGTATTTTTCTGATGGATGAACCCATTCAGATTGAACCCATTCGGCGCCTCCCCCACATAAGAGACCTCGTCACCGATGTCTCCTGGAACTACGAAGTAAATCAACGCATTCGTCCACTAAAACCAAAGCCCAGGGATGCCGACGGGACATACAGGATGCAGCAGGAGGATATTGAGCGCATTCAGGAATTCCACAAATGTATCGAAAGCTTCCTCTGCCAGAATGTCTGTCATGTGATGCCGACCAGCAGGTCCATGAATTCGCCGGACCACGTTTTCTCATCCGTATTGCTTCACTGACTATGCATCCTCTGGATACGCTTAACCGACTTAAGGAACTAAAAGACATCTTCGGAATTGGCTACTGCAACATTACCAAATGCTGTACCGAAGTCTGTCCGGAAGATATCGCGATCACTGACAACGCAATCATTCCACTCAAAGAACGAGTCGCTGGAGCCTTTTACGATCCACTGGCGTGGCTGTGGAGAAGCCTGACTTCTGTGTCAAAATAGTCACGCAGAGGCTTCAACAAAATTTCATGAAAAAGTTAGAATGAAATAATTGTTCTCTAAGTTCCTACCTCTAGCTACAAAACCTTATGAAAACCGCTCCGAATTATCTGAATCCCGAAATTCCATCAGGCCTTAAGCGAGTGACAATTCCAATTGTCGAAGCTACAGCAGAGTCACTTGCCGGTTACGGGCATATTGTCAGTGATCCGGATGAAGTCGAGATCGAAATAGTTCGCTGGCCTGCGCAAAGTCACCGAGAGGTCGATCCGGACAGCGGTGATGAGGGGGGAACAACGGAAGGACTTTTTATCTGTGAATGGAAGGGAGATATTCTTTACGGACGCAATTCTGCAGTAAGCGGTCACTACATTTTAGGATACGGTACTGAACCAAAGAAGGCTGATGAACATCATACACGGGATCCGAAAACCCTCTTGGTGTGGCATGCCAATTATCATCCGGATGGCGGTCAGTGCTTCTTTCCTGAAACGAAAAAACCGTTCGTCGTTCCTTTGGCTCTTCCGGGGGACGATATAAGTCCCGAAGATTTTGTGTGTTTTCATTTCAGTGGTCACGAGGGTCTATACATCCATCCCAATGTGTGGCACGAGGGAGCTTTAGGAATTCGTGGTGAACAGCGTTTTTTTGATAAACAGGGCGCTGTGCATGCACGTATATCTGTCGATTTTGCCCGTGAATTTAAATGTCTCCTGGAAGTTTCGCTTGAGCAGTTTAATCCTGCTTGAGAATTCAGTGACTGGAAAAAATAATTTACTTTGAAGGGAAGGATTTGAAAATGGAAAAATTTGCACCTTACTTGATGTTTAAAGGTAACTGTGAAGAATCAGTCAATTTTTATAAAGAATGATTCAACGGCGAAATTGGTTTAATGGGAAGATACGGAGATTCTCCAATGGAGATTCCGGAATCTCGTAAAGATAAAATAGTGCATGTAGAATTGAAGTTTTGGGGAATCTCTATTTTAGCCCCTGACAATTTCGACAGTACAGAAAGTTCTAAAACAGATAGCTCATGTGTTCATCTGAGTTTAGGTTTCCAGGATCCTCTCAAAATGGAGCGAACTTACGAAAAACTCAAACAGGACGGACAGGCAACGATGCCACTGAAAGAACAGTTTTGGGGTGATAAATTTGGAATGTTAACTGATAAGTTTGGTATTAAATGGATGTTTAATTGCCCAAAAAAAGAAAGTGCATAATCGAATAAAAATTCAAGTAAATATCTCTACCTGGTATAAAATTCATCAAAAATTCTTTTCAGTTTTTCCATATTTGCTTGCAAACTCTGAAATAAACCTGAAACATGCCGGATAAGCTTCCCAGGGAATTCACACTATCCGGTTTGAGGGAAGGACGTTCCAATGTAACTGTGATTACCGGATCGGGAATTGACGTTGAGTCCGGACTTCCCTCCTTTCGCGGTGAAAAAGGATATTATGAAGATAAAGAGACGGTTTATCTTGCTTCTGTGGATGCACTCAATTCAGAACCGGTCCGTCAATGGCGCTGGTACCTGAAGCGATTTGTCAGCTACCACGCAACCCCTCCTGCTGCCTCCCATTTTTCTCTGGCTGAACTTGAAGCTGAAATAGGTGAAAAATTCAACGGAATTGTTACTCAGAACATTTCCGGTCTGCACCGCAAGGCCGGCAGTCAGAAAGTTTTTGAAATCCACGGTTGCATTCGGGAAATGAGAAATCTTAAAACCGGAGAACGAAGACCTTTGCCGCAATCTTGGGTCGAATCACCTCCGGAGGATGAAGAATTATGCGGTTGGCGACCGCATGTCTGTTTTATAGGCGAGAGCTATGATGACTACCCACTTCCGGAATCTGTTAGTGCATGCAGTAGCTGTGACATTTTACTTGTGATTGGAACCGCAGGTGTAATTCACACTCCAGTATGGCTGGCGGAACAGGCACGACTTTCCGGAGCCGTTGTAGTCAACATTAATCCAAATCCCGGAGAGCTTGATAATGTCTCAGAGTTCAGCTTCCGTGGAACTTCGTCTGAGTATTTTCGTTATGATATATGATTGAATATATATTTAATCATATATGACGGTCACGCAAAAAGACTTAGGTCTACAATTTGTCATTTTACCTTAGGGATAAATCTTAATGATATTAGCGTAATAGCTTCTGCTAGATTTCTCGCTTTGCTCTAAATGACACGGTTTTGGGACTTTTTACAACCGTATCATATATATTTACGATGTATAAAATTTACGGGCGATTTAGTTTAGCTTTTTAGGTCTTGCTGAAAAATGATATTATTCAATAATATCAATAAGCAATTATTCGATTGATGATGTCAATTGCAGAGTGTTTCCTGAAAAAGCTCTAAAAACCTCGCACTTCAGTTGTTTGAGTCCATTTTCAATCAAGTTGACCTCACGAGAAAATTAGTTGTGCCTCTTTAGATTTTTCTCCTTTGTCATTCCGGGCGAAGCATAGCATAGACCCGGGATCCAGGGGAAACGCTTCAAATATTGTACTCAAACTGAACAGTGACCTGGATCCTGGATCAAGTCCGGAATGACAAAAGAAAAACTTTTTCAGCGAGTCCTATTTAGAAATAGATGAAAAATATTCTAATTATTTTGCAGATTACATGTGTTTGTCTGAGCACAATATCCTGTGCAACTAAAAGCAACGACTCTGCAAAAGGCGTTTACTTTTACCGTGAATCATTTGGCGAATGGGGCTGGCATGAAGATGGCGATGAGGAAAAGGATGGGATATACGAAGGTGAAACCAGAAAAGGGAAACCGGATGGACAAGGAACCTACACTCATTACAGCGAGACTAAATCTTCAGTATTACTGCTGTCAGTCATGATTCCGGGATGGGGTGAAAGTATAGTATTTGCTCTAATTATCTGGGAAATGCTGCATCAGGGGAAACCAAAAATTCAGGATGCTAAATATGTCGGAGCCTGGAAGAGAGGGGAAAAACACGGTGATGGTACATACTATTTCCCTAATGGAGACAGGTATGTGGGAGAATGGAGAAGGGGGAAAAAACATGGTGAAGGAGTATATTTCTTTTCTGATGGAGACAGGTATGAGGGAAACTGGAGGGATGGAAGAAAACATGGACAAGGTACATATACTTTTTCTGATGGCGATATATTTGCTGGAGAATGGAAGGATGGGAAGGTCCATGGTAACGGAACTTACACTTATCCCGATGGGTCAAAGCTTATAGGAAAATGGAAGGATGGAAAGAAAAATAGAGAGGTGAAACTAATTCTTTCTGATTGATAAAAATTAATAATCATAAAAATGAATTAAATTAACACCACCTATCCTGCTACCGAAATAATTCTGTGTCTGTTCTAAAACATTTGTTAATATGGAGAATGGAAAGAGGATAATTAACTAAACTCGTTGAAACAAACCAAAATCAATACTGTGCAAAACAAGCTAATTAAGATCAGTATGGAACAAAAATTTTCTGTTTTACTTTTATTTACCCTTTTTTTTACTTCAATCTTTTTTGCAGTTCCATTTTTTTCTACTTCCATTTTGGCTCAATCCAAAGAAACCGGTGTCTTATATCTTTGGGAAATATCTTCCGGAAAGGTCTGGAAGAGTTTTGGTGATGATGAAACACAGCAAAAATACAAAGGTGAAATAAAAGAGGAAAAACCAGAGGGTTTGGGAGTTACCTTATTTTCTGATGGAACGAAATACATGGGTCAGTGGCACGACGGGATGCAACACGGACAGGGAACCTTCATTTTTACTTCCGGAGAAAAAATGACTGGAGAGTGGAAAGAAAATGCGGAGTGGAACATTACAAAATACGACATTAACGGAAAAATAATTGCCAAATATGCAGATGGAGTTTTGCTGATTGACAATAAAAAAGAAGGAGTTTTGTTTTTTCGTCAGGAGTTTGGAAGTATGGAATGGTTTGAGGCAGGTGACGAAGAACAGGATTATATATATGAAGGAGAAATTGAAAACGACAAACCCAACGGATGGGGAACATTTACCTATCCATCAGGAAGTATCTATGAAGGAGAATTCAAAGAAGGTAAATTTCATGGTCAAGGAACCTTTACTTCTGTTGAAGGTAAAAAAGGTGTGGGTGAGTTCAAAGAAAATAAACCCTGGAACGTTACTGAATTCGACAAAGACGATAAGATAATTTCCAGGTATACTGACGGCGTTGAGATAATTGAAAAAAAATTGGTGGGAGTTTTGTTTACCCGTAAAGAAAAAGGGAAATGGATCTGGTATGAAAATGGAGTTGAAGATGAAGGTGGAAAATATGAAGGGGAAATTGAAAACGACAGACCCAACGGCAAGGGAACTTTAATTTATCGCAATGGAACAAGGTATGTTGGAGAATACACGGATGGAGCTTGGAACGGTATGGGAACCTTCTATTTTCCGGATGGTGAAAAATGGGTGGGTGAGTTCAGAGAAGATGCTCCATGGAACATCAACTGGTTCGACAGAGACGGAAATATCATTGCAAAGTGGGGTAATGGGGTTAAACTTAAATGAAATCCGGAAAAAAGGGAGCGGCTCTTTAATGAGTTTTTTCCGACTTAAGTCTTCAACTATCCAACTTACCATGAAAAATATTTTTTACTAATCACTACATTTCTGAAATCAGCAATCTTGTAAAATACTGCAATTAATGTTATAAAATGAGTTATCTAAAAACTCAAAAAAATATCATGTCTCAAAATATAGTTCCGGTATTCCCTGTTTATTTCATGAGGGGGTTGCTCAAGCGAATTTTCAATACAATTTTTCTTTGTCTGTTTCTGCCAGTTTTTTCGTTTGCAGCAGGCAATTTTCAGAAGGGTTATGAGGCCCATCTACGGGGAGACTTCTCCGCTGCTATCAAAGCATGGGGACCTCTTGCTGCGCAAGGAGACGCGGCTGCGCAGTTCAATATTGGAAATTTGTTCGACTTCGGCAAAGGCGTAAGAGAAGACAATGTACAGGCGGCTTACTGGTATAACAAATCTGCAGAACAGGATAATGCAAATGCTCAGTATGCACTTGGGTGGATGTACGAAAACGGTGAAGGTGTAAAGAAGGATCTCGTAAAGGCCCTTCTCTGGTACAAAAAAGCTGCAGAACAAAAACATTCCGGTGCACAGACAAATCTTGGCTGGATGTACGAAAACGGAAAAGGTGTTGAAATGGATGACACTCAGGCGGTTTTTTGGTATAAAAAAGCCGCAAACCTGGGTAGGGCTGAAGGACAGTTAAATCTCGGCATAATGTACAAAAAAGGCCTTGGAGTTGACCTAGATCAATCTAAGGCAGTTTTCTGGTTTGAGAAAGCAGCTTCACAAGGATATGCAAATGCACAGTTAAATCTTGGTGTTGTCTATAGAAACGGTGAAGGTGTGGAAACAGACTACATTAAGGCTGCTTACTGGCTGAAAAAGGCAGTTAAAACAGGGCACTCTGCTGCACAAACTAATCTCGGCTGGTTGTATGAAAACGGGAAAGGAGTGGCTCAGGATTATCAACATGCTTTCTCATTGTATCAAAAAGCTGCCGAAAAAGGGCAGGCTGAAGGACAGTTGAATCTGGGTGTTATGTATGCAAATGGTAAAGGGATAAAAGTTAATTACAAAAAGGCCGTTTACTGGTACAGAAGAGCTGCGGATCAGGAACAGGCAGAAGCACAATTGAATCTTGGTATTATGTATAAATACGGAAGAGGTGTAGAGGAAAACTACACACAGGCGGTTTATTGGTTTAAAAAACCTGCTGAAAAAGGATATGCCGAAGCCCAGACCAATCTTGGCCTGATGTACGAATATGGGAAAGGTGTGAAACAGGATTATACAGAGGCTATCTTATGGTATGAAAAAGCTGCAGAACAGGACGACGTAACATCACAGTTGAGCCTCGCACTTTTTTACAAATTCGGGAAGGGTGTCCGCAAGGATTATACACAAGTGTTTTACTGGTACAAAAAAGCTGCTGAGTTGGGAGACACAGGCGCACAGTTAAATCTGGGATTTATGTTTCAATACGGCAAGGGCGTAGAACAGGATTATGAAGAAGCAGTTACATGGTACAAGAAATCGGCTGAACGGGGACATCCAGAAGCACAGGCCAGTCTTGCCTGGATGTATGAAAACGGCAAAGGAATTGAAGCTGATCTTAAAGAGGCAATTTACTGGTACAAAAAATCCGCTGAGCAGGGTAACACAAAAGCACAGTTGAAACTCGGCATCATCTACAAAAACGGCAATGGTACTGTGGAGGATTACACCCAGTCTTTTTACTGGTACAAAAAAGTAGCCCAGCAGGGTGACGCACACGCGCAGTTAAACGTAGGAATAATGTATGAGTACGGAAAAGGTACAACACAGGATTATACCAATGCAGTACATTGGTACAAAAGTGCGGCTTTGCAGGGACTCTCTGAGGCACAGACTAGACTGGGTTGGATGCACGAAAACGGTAAAGGAGTGGAACAAGACTACGCTCAGGCGATTAGCCTGTATAAAAATGCTGCTAAAAATGGAGAAACAAATGCACAGCTGAAACTCGGTATTATCTACCAAAACGGGAAAGTTGCCGCGGAGGATTATTCTCAGTCTTTTTTCTGGTACAAAAAAGTTGCTGAGAAGGGTGATGCAAATGCACAGTTGAATCTTGGTCAGATGTATGAGTATGGAAAAGGGACTGATGAAAACTATACCCAGGCAGTATACTGGTACAAAAAAGCTGCCGAGCAGGGAGATACTGAAGCACAGCTCAATCTAGCTGTTATGTATAAATACGGTACTGGAATAAATGAAGATTCTTCCCAGGCTGTATTCTGGTATAAAAAAGCTGCAGAGCAGGGGAATACAAAAGCACAGCTCAATCTAGCTGTTATGTATGCCTCAGGTGAAGGGATACTGGAAAGTTTTGTTTTAGCCTATAAATGGGCTAACCTGGCTGCAGCACGGGGCAACGAAAATGCAAGAGAAATGAAAAACGAGGTTAAAAAACGTATGACCCGTACTCAAATTGCTGAGGCACAGCAACTCTCGCTGGAATGGCAGCAAAACCAATCCGGTGCCGAAAACTGATACGGAATCTCTTTTTATAAATTAATTTATGGGTCGTTCTACAGACCTATCCACTTAACAACCTTACTGAAGCTCTTTTCATAAATGTACACGCTTCATTCTTTTTAATTTCGGAAACTTCTTTTTTAGTCTGTAAATCATTCCGCCTGCCTCTCTCTTTGTTTCAAAAAATCCTATCCGTATCCGATACGCCAGCTTACCTGATGAAGCAGATTTCAGCTTTTGTGAAATATAACTGAAGTCGATTTCTGTATTTAATTCAGCAAGATCTTTCAGCGCCTTATTCTGCACATCGTAAAGAGGAAGTTCAATAACCCACGGCTTGTTCAAAGGCTGTCTTAGATCAATCACCGGACGTGAAAGTTCTTGTGGGCCCGGCTGGACGGGCATGAAGTTTTCAGAAAACAATTCCTCATCCTTAAATTTTTCAAATATTTTTTTGCCTGTAGTGAGGGCATCTTCAAGATTTTTAAAAAATCCCACTCTTACTCGATACCAGAATTTCCCATCAAATTCTGCATCTGTCCGATGAAGATATGCATAGTGTCCGGCATGCAGAAGTCGACTCATCAAAGAAACTGCCAGTTGAAACTGTCCACCTTCAATTGAAACCAGTTGAACCGAAAACTTACCCCGTTTTTTGCGGTAAAGAATGTCTTTTATTGCCGCCAGTTCAGAGCGGAACTGAACTCGTATAGAATTGTTAATCCTGACAAGATGCCAGTCCCTCTGGGAAAGTGGAGTAATGGTGTAGTCAATTTTGAAGCGGTTCTGCACTAGAATAGTGTGCCAGTTCTCTGCTGATACACCGGGCTTGTTGATAGGAAAAACATTCCAGAATGGCTTTGAAGTCTCTACTAAATGCGAATACTCTGCGTCTTCTGAAATGTCAGCTGTTCCTACTGCTCCTGGCTTTGGTTCAGGACCCGCTTCTTCGCTGACTGGTTCAATCGTTTCGCTATCTGCCTCAACTTCTGGAGACTCAATTTCCAGTGAGCCAACTATATTTTCCTGATTTACAGCCATTTGTACATAGATCAGTACTGAAACTATTCCACCCATTAAAAATGTGGACAACCAGAGCAGCAAAAGTCTGATAAAACGTTTTCTATTCACTTGTTCACCTTAGTTCCTGATTTTATGACACGCCGTAAGGCAATTTTGATTCGCATTTTTGGTTTGTAGTAGTATATAATACAGGGGCTGAAAGTTCAGATCCATGCAATGTAATACAATAATTTTGAAAGCCGGATTAAAATTGATAAAAAATTAACTGTTCAATGAATATTATTAACGACACTCTTTTTTTGGAAGACATATCTGTTGAAACACTGATGCAGGAATATGGATCACCACTCTATGTTTACGAGGAGTCAGTCTTGCGTTCACAGTTCCGTCAATTGTCTTCCGGGTTTCCTGAAGGACTGCTGGAAATACATTATTCCATGAAAGCAAATTCTAATCCATCACTATTGAAAATTCTCCGAGAAGAAGGTTCGTCAATTGACGCAGTATCAGAATTCGAGGTGCGTTTGGCTCTGGAATCAGGATTTGAGCCGCAGCAAATTATTTTTACCGGTAATAACAACTCCCTTGCAGAAATTGAATATTGTGTGGAGCAGGAGGTCTCAGTCAATCTGGGTTCACTGGTTTTGCTGGAAAAATTTGGTCAACGATTTCCACAGACAAGCGTATCTGTGCGGATCAACCCTGGAATTGGTGCTGGTCATCACGCACACTGTATCACCGGTGGTCCGGATTCAAAATTTGGAATTTATCACGATCAAATCGATGCTGCACTTGCACTGGCAACAAAATATAAACTGACATTGAACGGTGTTCATTCTCACATCGGTACTGGAATTTATTCTGCAGAACCAATGCTGGAGGCCATGGAAATGATTTTAGCTGTGGCTGAAAAATTTCCGGATTTGGAGTTCATTGATTTTGGCGGCGGTTTTGGAATTCCATACAGACCGGAACAGCAGGCTTTGGATATGAAAGATTTAAGTCAAAAAATGACCAGGCGCTTTACGGAATTCAGGCAGTGTTACGGCAGAGAAATATCAATGAAAATTGAACCAGGGAAATTGCTGGTAGGACCTGCTGGAATTTTGTTGACAACTGTCACAAACATCACGGATACTCCAAAACACCGCTTTGTGGGAGTAGATTCCGGATTCAATCACCTGCTGCGTCCGACGTTGTACGGATCCTATCACAAAATCCTTAATGCCAGTCGATATTCAGGTGATGAAGAGGATGTTGTTGTCGTTGGATATATTTGCGAAAGCGGTGATATTTTTAGTAGATCCGGAGATAAAATTGAGCGCAAGTTGCCTTCTCCAGTTATCGGCGAACGCCTCGCTTTTTTAGATGCAGGTGCATATGGATTTTCGATGAGTTCACAGTATAATTCCCGTCCGCGTCCAGCGGAAGTACTGGTGCATCAAGGGCAGAGCCGTCTCATTCGGCGGGCTGAAACTTTTGAAGACCTTGCACAGTTTTTTGTGGATTTTAATTAGCAATTTGTAGAAATGAACAAGAAAAAACTTGGGAAACAAAAAGGCCGGCTGGTCGATTCAGAAGCTCTGCTGGAAGTGCAGAAACTGCTGTCGGACATGCCGCTCCGTAAGGACATGCTGATTGAAGCTTTGCATTTAATTCAGGACGAATTTCATTATTTATCTGCAAAGCATCTAGTGGCACTTGCTCATGAAATGAAACTTGCTCATGCAGAAGTCTTTGAGGTGGCCACGTTTTATCATCATTTTGACGTGATCAAAGAAAACGATGTGCCTCCGCCACCTTTGACGGTTAGGATTTGCGATTCACTGACCTGTGAAATGTCCGGAGCAAAAGAACTCACGGAATCACTAAAAAATGTTTTAGGTGAAGGTGTCCGGATTCAGCCTGTGCCTTGTGTGGGACGCTGTCAAAATGCGCCTGTGGCTGTGGTGGGTAAAAACCCGCTTGATCTGGCAACAATTGAATCTGTACAGAATGCAGTAAATAAAAAAGAAGTTCGTCCGGAAATCCCTGAATATGTGGGTTTTTCGCAATATCGGGACACCGGTGGATATCAGCTTTTTCAGGAATGCAATTCAGGAAAGCGAACTGCCGAATCTGTGATTGATGAACTGAAAAAATCTGGTCTGCGCGGTTTAGGCGGAGCAGGTTTTCCTGCAGGAAGTAAATGGGAAATTGTCAAAAGATTTTCAGGGCCTCGATTGCTGGCAGTCAACATTGATGAAGGAGAACCGGGAACATTCAAAGACCGCTTTTATCTTGAAACTGATCCGCACCGTTTCCTGGAAGGATCTTTGATTGCAGCCTGGGCCGTTGGGATTGATGAAATTTATATTTATCTCCGAGACGAATACGCTGCGGCAAATGAAATTCTGCTCCGGGAAATTAAAGAACTGCAATCTGCTTTTCCGGATATACTTCCACAAATCTATTTACGCCGTGGAGCCGGTGCATATATTTGCGGTGAAGAGTCGGCGATGATAGAATCGATTGAGGGCAAGCGCGGGATACCTCGTTTGCGTCCGCCGTATGTTGCTGAAGTTGGTTTGTTTGACCGTCCAACACTGGAACATAACATGGAAACTCTACACTGGATTCGTGATATTGTAGAAAAAGGCGCAAAATCATTTTCTTCTCACGGCAGAAGAGGACGCAAAGGTCTGCGCGCATTTTCGGTCAGCGGCCGTGTGCAAAAACCGGGAGTGCATCTTGCTCCAGCAGGAATTTCGATGCTCGAATTGATTGACGAATATTGCGGCGGAATGCTGCCCGGACACAGCTTTTATGGTTATTTTCCCGGAGGTGCTTCCGGAGGAATGCTTCCAGCTTCACTTGGAGACTTGCCGCTGGATTTCGATACACTTCAGGAACATGGCACTTTTATCGGTTCTGCTGCAGTGATTGTTTTTTCTGATCAGGATAGTGCACGTAAACTGGCACTTAACGCAATGAGATTCTTTGAACACGAATCCTGTGGACAATGTACTCCCTGCAGGGTTGGAACAGCAAAAGCCATTCCACTGATGGAACAAAAAACCTGGAATAAATCCCTTTTAGAAGAACTCTCGCAGACAATGGAAGATGCTTCAATTTGCGGTTTGGGTCAAGCCGCACCGAATCCGTTACGCTGTGTAATGAAATACTTTCCGCAGGAGGTGTAAAATGGAGACAATTTCATTTGAACTTAACGGACAAACGCTTGAGGCTTTGGTCGGCGAAACGATTTTGCAGGCGGCGGATCGTGCAGGAGTCGCAGACATTCCTCGACTGTGTTACAAAGAGGGTTACCGTACGGACGGCAATTGCCGCTCCTGTGTGGTGGAAATTGAAGGTGAGCGCGTACTTGCGCCGTCCTGCTGTCGTTACCCGCAGCAGGGTATGAAAGTCAACAGCAAGAGCGAACGTGCAGTCCATTCACAAAAAATGGTGCTGGAACTGTTGCTGGCTGATATGCCTGAATCCGGAAAATCGCCTTACACACCAAATTCGGAACTTGATGAGTGGGTAGAAAAATTAGGTCTAAGCAAGCCCCGATTCTCAAGGCGGGTCCAACCGGCTTTTGATAACTCACATCCTGCGATGTCAGTTAATTTGGATACCTGCATCCAGTGTACCCGCTGTGTGCGTGCCTGCCGCGAAGTGCAGGTAAATGATGTGATCGGAATGGCCTATAGGGGATCGCACGCAGAAATTGTTTTCGACTTCGGCGATCCAATGGGTGACAGTACTTGTGTCGCCTGCGGAGAATGCGTGCAGGCCTGTCCGACTGGTGCGTTGATGCCGGCAAATGATGTAGGCTTGGCGGCCCCAGACAAAAAGGTCGAATCCGTTTGCCCTTATTGCGGAGTTGGTTGTTTGCTGACTTATCATGTCAAGGAAGGGAAACTATTACGGGTCGATGGACGCGAAGGTCCGGCAAATCATGAAAGGTTGTGCGTCAAGGGACGTTACGGTTTCGATTACGTGCATCATCCGGATCGTCTTACAAAGCCGTT
>Ga0208571_1000623_pt1 | contig 12507 bp, 12 predicted proteins | sample DeeseametaMP0103_FD_184223 | JGI IMG/M metagenome (GOLD analysis project Ga0208571, IMG submission 184223) | Marine microbial communities from the Deep Atlantic Ocean - MP0103 (SPAdes) | ecosystem: Environmental > Aquatic > Marine > Oceanic | place: Atlantic Ocean | collected 2010-12-22
GGGTAGCTGAGGAATTTCCTTTTCATTTAACTTCAACAAATCAAGCCCGTCCAAGTATTCTTGGCACGCTCTTTCTTTCACCAGCGGAATTTGTCTCGCATAGAGTTCAGACCAAATTTGGTTCTCTTCGTCTGACCAATGGATAATGCCATTCTCGTCAGATTGTCTCGACTGGTATTGCGTTGACTTTGGCATAACTTCTGTAACCAATAAGAGTTGAAAAACTTGTCTATCAGTCTAATGAAATTCGCGACGTCGAAAAGTGTAAGCCCTTACGAGCGACTCGATTTTGCTGTAACAGGAATTTTACAAAACCAAGTAAACGCATTGTTTTATATAACAAAAAGCCGCTCATTACGAGCGGCTTCATTCAAGTTTGCTTGGTGCGCCATCGCCAATTAAAGACGGCTAATTTCTTTATTGAGTTGATATTCGCGAGACGTTACATAAGTTTCCATTTTACGAAGTCGAACTTCTGCTTTTTCAAAACGATTACGAATATCGTGAAACGCTTGTTTTGGTGGCTCGCCCGCCTGCCAAACTTTCGTTTTCACTTCCACTTTTGGGCTTTTTACCTGACCACCGTTGGGATTTGTCCATCCCTTACCTTTTGAGAAAACAGGTTGCGTTGGCGCATTTTTTAACCCAACAGGTTTTTTATCGAGAATGAACCAAGCTGCAATGTATGCAACAAAGATGAAAGGTCCGGCTAACAAGAAGAAACCTGTTACAACTAAAATCCTTACTAACCAAGTTTCTAAGCCGAAATATTCAGCTACACCCGAGCACACGCCTGCAATTCTTGCATTTTCTGGGTTGCGATAGAGCTGCTTACCGTTTCTCATGCTCTATTCCTCCACTCAGGTGCCTCGCTGTCTAAAATGGCCTCTAGAGTTTCAATGCGTTCGCTCATTTTCTCGGCTTTCTCGGCTAAGTCTTGCAAAGATGCGTGCTCTTCTGCACTCAATCCCTGATTCACTTGCTTCTTGCTTCGATAGTGTAATATTAGCCAAATTGGAGCAACGAATATTGAAAACACCACAAGGGGCATCACCAACATTGCAATCGTACCTTCATCCATCTCAATCTCTCCTACAAACTCTGATGTAATTACCCTCCTTCCGATTTCACATCCGGAGGGTACACCCTATTCTTATTATTCTGATTTTTCGGTGCTTGTGTTTGCACCTTTTACTTTCGCTTTAAGCGCAGCAAGTTCGTCTTCAACTTTGTCACTGGCCTCTAGTTCAGCAAACTCATCCTGTAACGTTTTCTTACCTAGATCGTAAGCTTCAACCTGCGACTCAAGGTCATCGATTTTACGCTCATATTGCTCAAAGCGTCCCATCGCATTATCTACTTTAGTGCTATCCAGCGTCTTTTTCACTTCAAGACGAGAGCTTGCGGTTTTCTGGCGCATAATAATCGCTTTTTGGCGACTCTTCGCATCCGCTAGCTTTTCTTGAAGCTGACCAATTTCATCCTGAAGTTTGCTGATTTGCTCATCAACAATAGCCAGCTCTTTACTTAACGCTTCAGCAGCTTCTGCAGACTTCTTCTTTTCCTGCAGCGCAGCACGCGCCAAGTCTTCTCTGTCTTTGCTCAAAGCAAGCTCAGCTTTGGCTTCCCAGTCACTTGCATCGCTTTCATACTTTGCAATTTGATTAACAATTTCTTTTTTGTTGGCTAAGGTCTTTGCTGATGCTGAGCGCACCTCAACCAATGTGTCTTCCATTTCCTGAATGATTAATCTAACCATTTTCTCAGGATCTTCCGCTTTATCTAAAAGCGCATTAATATTCGAATTCACAATATCTGTAAAACGCGAGAAGATACCCATAATAATTACCTCTTGCTAAAAATGGTAAATGTTTAAAAAACACCACACTTGATAAATAGGTTACTCTTGGTATTAGTTGTATTCAATATGCTTGCCAACTTTATAGCTGTGCTAACCTGCTATTTTTCATACACTTTTTATAAGTTCAAATAATACTCGTTTCTCAATATGTTTTGTTCTACACTATTAATTGGTCGAAATGACTAAATTTTGAGGGATTTAATGAGTAGGTATCGACAGCAAGACAATTTACTTGGCCAAGCGAATAGTTTTCTAGAAGTTTTAGAGCAAATTTCACAAATTGCACCGCTAGATAAACCTGTGCTGGTAATAGGTGAGCGAGGCACAGGTAAAGAGCTTATTGCCGCGCGACTTCACTTCTTATCTAAGCGCTGGGATCAGAACTATATTAAGCTTAATTGTGCTGCCTTAAGCGAAAGCCTATTGGAGAGTGAATTATTCGGTTATGAAGCAGGTGCGTTCACCGGTGCCTCAAAACGCCGCGAAGGTCGATTTGAAGTGGCTCACAACGGCACCTTATTTCTTGATGAACTGGCTAATACTTCTGGCCTTATTCAGGAGAAGCTACTGCGCGTTGTCGAATATGGCGAATTTGAGCGCGTTGGCGGAAGCAAGTCAGTAAAAACTGACGTACGCCTTATTGCAGCTACAAACGAAGACTTACCCGCGCTTGCCGATGCAGGTGAATTTCGTGCAGACTTACTCGACCGACTTGCCTTTGACGTAATTACCATTCCTCCGCTACGCGAGCGTAGGGAAGATATCATGATGTTGGCAGAAAACTTTGCTATTAATATGGCCCGTGAAATGGAAATGGAATTATTCAGCGGCTTTACAGAGAAGGCGAAGCGAACCCTTCTTGATTACGATTGGCCAGGCAATATACGTGAACTTAAGAACGTGGTCGAACGTGCAGTATATCGAACAAATAACCCTCATCTGCCCGTACATGAAATCGTTCTTGACCCCTTTGAGTCAGCTTATCGCCCGAAAGGTAGAGTGAAGACCAATGACAGAGTGAATACGTCCGACTCACCCGTTTCTCAATCCCCTTCAGAGACCGCTGCCACCAATGAACGCATTGAAAGTGCAGACATTACGCCACTGGCACCAGTGAAAAAGCCAGAAATTGTTGAATATCCCATAGATTTGAAAGAACGTTCTCAACAACATGAGATAGATATGATAAAACAGGCACTTGCTGACAGTCAGTTTAATCAGAAGAAGACTGCTGAAAAATTGAGCCTGACGTATCATCAGCTGCGAGGCTATCTCAAAAAATATAACTTACTAGATTCTTCCGCGGAAAGCGTCGAGGCGTAAAGCATGTCCCATGGTTTGGTAAAGCGTTTGTCATTATGTATATGTACAGCGCTTCTTGTTGCATCCTGTGCTAAGCAGAACAAACAAGCGTTTTACAATACGGGTATTATATACTGCTCTGAAAGCAATCCTGTTACCTTCAATCCGCAGCTAGATACATCAAGTACAACGTCAGATGCATCTTCACACCAACTCTACGACAGATTGCTCGATTTCGACCCTGAGTCTGGCCGCATCGTGCCTAGTTTGGCGAGTAGTTGGTTAGTGAGTGATGACGGTCTTACCTACGCTTTTCAACTGAGAAAGGATGTATGGTTTCACAATACGCGCTACTTCACGCCAACACGAAACTTTAACGCCGACGATGTTATCTTCAGTATAGACAGATGGCGCCTACGCTCCCATCCATACCATTACGTATCTGGTGGGCGCTATCCCTACTTCGAAAGCATAGGCCTTGCACAAAATATCGCGTCGGTAGAGCGCGTAAACGGCTACCGCGTTGAAATTACACTTAAGCGCAGGGATAGCTCATTTTTGGCAAATCTAGCAACCGATTTCGCCGTTATCTTATCAGAAGAATATGCTAACCAGCTGGCACAGACCGGCACGCCGGGCAAAATCGATGAGCTTCCAGTAGGTACTGGCCCCTTTAAATTCGATAGCTATCGCAAAGATCATTTCATTAAGTTCCTGCGCCACGACAACTATTGGCGTGACCAAATGGAAGATGCGCCTACGAGTGATGAAGCCCTAAGCGATAACAATACTGTAGAGAGTGCCAACCAAGAAGTGGAAAATGGCCAAGGTGGCGAAGATACTGTTCAAGATGGTACAGCACAAAACGGTGACGAAACGCGCCCTGTTGTAGAGCAGCTTATATTTGACATTACGCCAAGAAGCTCACTGAGACTGGCTAAATTAATGACAGGTGAATGTGACGCTACCGCTTTTCCTGCACAGACTGAACTTGAAGTGATTCGGGCAAAAGAAGATCTGACGCTAGCGGAAAAACCAGGACTAAACATTGGATTTTGGGCGTTTAACACTCAACGCCCTCCTTTTGATAACCCAGATGTAAGACGTGCGCTAGCGGCCGCAATCGATAAGAACACATTGCTAGAAGCGGTGTATTTTGACAGTGCTACTAGAGCTAAGACCCTGCTGCCTGCGGCAAGCTGGGCGTTTCAAAATGACGCAGACGATACCGCCTACAATCCAGTTCTAGCGCGCAAATTATTAGCTGACGCCGGAGTTAAGGCCGGCTTTTCTATGACGATATGGGCTATGCCTGTTGAACGCTCTTACAATCCTAACGCAACAAAGATGGCCGAGCTCATTCAGCGTTATTTGCGTGATGTAGGCGTAGAAGCAACCATTGTCAGTTACGATTGGACTACCTTCAGACGCCATCTTCAGGAAGGCCTGCACGACTCGGTATTAATTGGTTGGTCTGCCGACAACGGAGACCCAGATAACTTCTATCGTCCGCTATTGAGCTGTGGCGCTATACCCTCAGGTACAAATCGTGCCATGTGGTGCAGTGAAGACTACGATAAGTTACTCAACGACGCTCTTCAGACAGATGATATTGAAGAACGCACAGCCATATACCGGCAAGTTAACCGATTATTATACGAACGCCTTCCTCTTGTTCCCATCGCACATGCCTATCGCTATCAGGCATACAGGAATGAACTAGAAGGAATGACCATTAATCCCTTTGGCGGTGTACGCTTTGGTGGAGTAAAAAAAGCACTGTGATCCAGATCCTCGTAAGATACTGCACTTTATTTATATTAACGCTTTTGGTGTTAGCGATTATGTCGTTTTCACTCGCCTACCTTTTTCCAGGCGATACACTTGAAAACCTAACAGGACTCGTGCCGCAAAATGAAATTCAACGCGCGGCATTGGAGCGGCAATTTAAACTAGATCAGCCCTATATTTTCCAGTTTTTCTATTATGTAGGCAATTTGCTCACTGGTGACTGGGGATACAGCTTTACGTCAGGCCTGCCGTTAAGAGAAGAGGTAGGTATTGCGATGCCAGCCACAATAGAACTGGCAACCTATGCCATGTTGATGGCGTTATTCATTGGAATACCGCTTGGTTATTATGCGGGGATTCGCAGCTATTCAACGTCTGATCACCTAATAAATAGTGCAAGTATAACGACCTATTCTTTTCCTGTTTTTTGGTTTGCGCTCCTGCTTATATTGGTTTTCAGTTTGCAGCTAGACGCTGCACCGCTGTCGGGTCGTATCAGTTTGCTTTATAACATCGAACCCGTGTCAGGCTTTATTCTCATTGATATTTTATTGTCTGACGTAGAAAACAAGACCTTAGCCTTCAAAGATGCGTTATCGCACTTAGCATTACCTACGTTTGCCATTGGTGCTATCGCCACCGCTTCGATGATACGTATAACAAGACGTTCTGTAATAGACGTGAAACACCGCCCCTATATCGCTGCAGCAATATCTAGAGGCCTTTCAAGTTGGCAGATATTCTTTCGTCATATTCTGCGTAACGCGTTACTGCCCATTTTACCGCTAATGGCGATACAAATTACGACATTAATAACGAACGCGATGATTGTCGAAACCTTGTTTTCATGGCCGGGGATCGGTAATTGGCTGATTCAAGCTATTTATCAACGAGATTACCCTGCCCTTAGAATTGGTATGATGGCAGTATCCACGGTGGTAATTACACTCACGATTCTGGTTGATTTGTTTAACCGAATGATTGATCCAAGCAGAGAGAAATACGAACGTGCCACAGTTTAGTTTATACGACGAAGAATTCCATCCGTCGCCGTGGCAACGGACTTGGGCATCATTTAAAGCGAGCCACATCGCCATGCTTGGCCTGATTATGCTGGCATTGTTTGTTGTGTGTGCGCTGTTCGCACCAATCATCACTCCCTATGATGCCGTGGAACAAAATATCGACGGACTGTTGATACCGCCTAGCTGGTTAGCTAATGGCTCTATATCGCACCTTTTCGGTACTGATGCGTTGGGTCGAGACCTCTTTACCCGCATAATTTATGGGTGTCGCATCACACTAGGCTCCGCATTCATTACTGTTGTGCTTGCCATGTTAGTCGGCGTTAGCCTTGGGACCTTTGCTGGTATGCTGCGAGGTGTTCGCTCAAGTATCGTCAACCACTTACTCGATGCACTTATGGCCATTCCCACGCTACTTATTGCGATTATTATCGTTGCAATATTGGGTACTGGTCTGGTTAACAGCATGTGGGCAATTACCCTTGCGCTTATTCCACAGTTTGTGCACCACACAAGAAGTTTTGTGCGCGCCGAAATGAAAAAAGAATATATAGTGGCGTCTAAATTGGACGGTGCCAGTAGATGGCAACTTTTTGCTCATTCTATACTACCCAACATGACCGAAATGCTGGTTGTACAGGGCACGCTTGCACTTTCTATTGCAGTTATCGACATATCTGCACTCGGCTTTCTGAATTTAGGCGCACAGTCACCGCTTCCTGAACTTGGTGTTATTCTAGCTGATGGGCTAGATGTTGCTTATCTAGCACCGTGGAACGTTGCCGTCCCCGGCATGGCGATATTCTTCATGGTGCTATCTATCAATATTGTGGGTGACGGTTTGCGTTCAGCACTTAGAAAAAGAGTGAGTCATTAATATGCCAATGCTTGATATTAAAAACCTCACCTTGGAAATGCAGAGCAGCGATGGCGCAATTAAAGCGTTGGACAAGGTTAACCTGTCGGTTAGCAGCGGGGAAATTCGCGCACTGGTAGGAGAGTCAGGCTCAGGCAAAAGCTTGATCGTGTCCGCCATTTGCGGAGCCCTTCCTAGCCAATGGAATTTAACGGCTGACCGCATGAGTTGGAATGGTGAAAACCTGCTGAGTATGTCTGTGCAGCAGCGTCGTGAGGTAATGCGCCGAGAAATAGCGGTCGTGTTCCAAAACCCACAGGCAAGTTTAGACCCATCGGCAACGCTTGGAGAGCAGTTGGAAGAGAGCATTCCCGATGAATTTGTTGAAGGGAGCTGGTTCTGGCAACGAGCACAACACCGCAAAAAGATCGCAATAAGCACCGTTCACAAAGTAGGAATAAAGTACCACAAGCATTATTTAAGCGCTTTTCCTCATCAAATACCGGCTGACATAGGTCAAAAATTCATGATTGCGATGGCCTTGGTTTCACAGCCTAAATTGCTCATCGCCGATGATCCAACTCGGGGAATGGAACCTACAACAAAAACACAAATTCTGAAGCTCTTCACGCGTTTGAATCAGACCCGCTCGCTCTCGATCTTGTTTGTTAGTCACGACCTACTGGCAATTGCAAGTATGTCTCACTCTATGACGGTGTTGTATGCAGGGCAGACTGTAGAATCAGGTAGAATGAAGCACATTAAGAAGCGCCCTCTGCACCCTTACACAAAAGCATTACTAGACAGCGCGCCGAGCTTCAGAAAAGATTTACCACCGAAATCGCTGCTACCCACGCTTGGTGGCTCTATTCCCACACTACAGCATTTGCCTATTGGTTGCCGATTAGGTCCACGCTGCCCTCGTGCACAGCGCGCCTGTGTACAAACGCCAGCCGTGCGTAAAATTCACGATCACAATTACAGCTGTCACTTCCCTCTACATATGGAGAAGCTGTAATGGATATCATGCAGGTTAAAGATCTCACGTTTATTCATAACGAAAGGAAACGTTGGCTAAAACGCCCTGAAGTATTTCAACTTGGCCCAGTGAACTTAAGCGTAAAGCGCGGTGAAACCATTGCAATTATTGGTGAAAACCGCTCAGGTAAATCCCTGTTGGCTAAGCTCTTGGTAGGTGCACTGCCTGCTGATGCAGGTGAAATTGAAATTAACACACACAAATATTTAGCCAAATACCAGTCTAAAGATAGCCAGCAAAAACGTACCCATGACATTCGTATGATCTTGCAGCATAGCTCCGAGTCGATGAATCCATCGGTTCCTGTGGGAAAAATTTTGGATGAGCCATTGCGTTTGAATACAGGCCTAAGCGAAGCAGAACGCAAACCAATTATAGAAGATATGTTGGTGAAGGTAGGCCTCTTGCGCGAACACTATTACTTTTATCGACATATGCTTTCTGATGGACAGCAGCAGCGCGTAGCGCTAGCCAGAGCCATTGTGTTAAAGCCCAAAGTGTTAGTGGCTGATGAACCCTTTGCAGCGTTAGACCCTTCCATTCGTTCGCAAACGGTGAATCTTATATTGAAGCTTCAGCAGGAACTTGGCTTGGCGTTTATCTTTATTAGTCACAACTTGGGTATTGTACGACACATTGCAGACAGGATTATTGTGATGGAAGGCGGTGAAATTGTAGAAGAAGGCAAGACCGAAACTATCTTTAGGTGGCCCCAGCATACGCGCACTAAGAAACTCGTTACCGCATACCAATCTCTGGTGCCACAAAACACAATCCGAGAATAAAGCGCTTATCGTTTGGGTGGTATTTTCTTTGAGAAACGCACTTACGTACCGAACTGGCACGCTCGACTCGTCACAAAAAGAAAACCCTAGAAAGCCTTTTTTTGAACAAACGCCATGCAATAACAAAGGGGCAGATAAACTGCCCCTTGTACAGCAATGCATTCGTGCTTTCTAGCCAACCAGAGCCAACAGAATACCTGCGGCAACCGCACTACCTAGCACGCCAGCCACGTTAGGCCCCATTGCATGCATAAGTAAGAAGTTATGAGGGTTTGCTTCTAGCCCAACTTTGTTCACCACTCTGGCTGCCATCGGCACAGCAGAGACGCCAGCTGCGCCAATCAGTGGATTTATACTGCCACCAGACAGCTTACTCATAAGCTTGGCCATGAGTACGCCTGCGGCAGTGCCTATACCAAACGCGATAGCCCCAAGCCCCAAAATACCTAAAGTCTCGACCGTAAGGAATGCTTCAGCTGATAACTTTGATCCTACTGCTAAACCAAGGAAAATAGTGACCGTATTGATGAGCTCGTTTTGGGCTGTTTTGCTCAATCTGTCTACCACGCCACACTCTTTCATTAAGTTACCGAAGCAGAACATGCCGACAAGCGGCGTTGCGGCTGGTAAAAACAAGATAGTCATAAACAGCACAGCAAGCGGGAAAATAATCTTCTCTCGCTTTGACACAGGTCGTAGTTGACCCATTTTTATCTCGCGCTCTTCTTTTGTGGTCAGCGCTTTCATGATAGGTGGCTGGATAATAGGCACCAACGCCATATAAGAGTATGCAGCGACTGCAATCGCACCAAGCAAATCAGGTGCAAGCCGTGAGGCAAGGAAAATAGCCGTCGGCCCATCCGCGCCACCTATGATAGCAATGGCGCTCGCGTCTTTTAACGTAAACTCAAAGCCAGGTATAAGGTTTAACGCTATCGCGCCAAACAAGGTAGCAAAAATACCGAACTGCGCAGCTGCGCCAAGTAACAACATTTTAGGGTTAGCAATAAGTGCACTGAAATCAGTCATTGCGCCTACGCCCATAAAGATGAGCAGAGGAAATACCCCTGTATCTATGCCGATTTTGTATATGTAGTGCAGCAACCCACCCGCTTCTGAAAAACCAGCAATAGGGATGTTAGTAAGCAATGCACCAAAACCAATGGGCAGTAAAAGCAATGGCTCAAACTTTTTAACAATGGCCAAGTACAACAAGCCGAAACCCACTGCCATCATTATAAGCTGGCCGGCTTCAAAGTGCGCAAGCGCGGTACTATCCCAAAGTACCATTAACTTATCCATGTACTACCCCAATAAGATTAACGGTTGACCACTGGTTACGGCATCGCCTTCACTAACGGTAATGTCGGTGACCGTACCGGTGTATGCGGAGCGGATCTCTGTCTCCATTTTCATGGCTTCAAGGATCATCACCACATCGCCTTCTGACACGCTGTCGCCGTTTCTCACCAAGACTTTGAAGACGTTACCTGCAAGCGGTGCATCAATAGACTGAGAAGCGGTAGAGTCTGATGGCGCAGCGCTATTGGTTTGAGGCTGTGCTTGCGTCTGAGAGCCACTAGCAGGTGTAACGCTCGTCAGCGTACCTGAAGGTGCCACTTCTACGCGATACACTCTTCCATCTACGTTTACGTCGTAAGTTTCACTCGCGGTAGCCCCTTGTGAGCTAGACTTGGCTTCAGCAGGCTTAGGCGCACTCGAGCTTTGCGACTCTTGCGCGCTAGGTGCAGGTTCAAACGCATCAGGGTTGCCGCGGTTTTCGATAAACTTTAGACCTATCTGCGGGAATAAGGCATAAGTCAAAACATCATTAATTTTATCGTCTGACAGCGATAGTTGCTTTTTCTCAGCCAGTTCATCAAGCTCTTTACTCAGTGTATCCAGCTCTGGTGCAATATTGTCAGCAGGGCGACATGTCACGGGCTCTGCGCCATCAAGCACACGCGCCTGCAACTCCTTGTTTACTGGTGCTGCGGTAGCGCCATATTCACCTTTGAGAACGCCTGCGGTTTCTTTTGTAATGCTTTTGTAACGCTCGCCGGTGAGTACGTTAAGCACTGACTGCGTGCCCACGATTTGTGAGGTTGGCGTAACAAGAGGAATGAACCCAAGATCTTCCCGTACCCGTGGAATTTCTTTTAACACTTCTTCGAATTTATCTTCAGCGCCCTGCTCTTTAAGCTGACTTTCCATGTTGGTTAGCATTCCGCCCGGTACTTGAGCCAAAAGAATACGTGCATCTACCCCTTTGAGACTGCCTTCGAACTTGCTGTATTTCTTTCTTACTTCCCTGAAGTAACTGGCAATTTCTTCTAGTTCGGGTAGTGCAATACCCGTATCGCGCTCTGTACCTTCTACGATAGAAACCATGGTCTCAGTTGCACTATGACCATAAGTCATGCTCATTGAAGAAATAGCCGTGTCCAGCATATCAATACCGGCATCGATAGCTTTTTGATACGTCGCCGTACTCAACCCTGTTGTGGCATGGCACTGCATGGCAATAGGTACATCAACCGTTTCTTTTAATCCGGTAATCAATGCCTCGCACTCGTACGGTTTTAAAAGCCCAGCCATATCTTTTACGCAGATAGAATGAACCCCTAGGTCTTCAAGCTGTTTCGCCATTTCGAGCCAAAGCTTAAGATTGTGCACAGGACTTACCGTATAAGAAATTGTTCCTTGCGCGTGAGCACCACTGTCTATGGTCGCTTTTATTGCGGTTTTCAAATTCCTAATGTCATTCATGGCATCAAAAATTCTAAATACATCTACGCCACTTTCGTGAGCACGCTCTACAAAGCGAGTGACAACATCGTCAGCATAATGGCGGTAACCCAATAGGTTTTGACCACGCAACAGCATTTGCTGTTTCGTGTTAGGCATGGCTGCTTTTAGCTTTCTGATGCGCTCCCAAGGGTCTTCCCCTAAATAACGAATACAGGCATCAAATGTAGCACCACCCCAAGATTCAACTGACCAAAAGCCAGCTTTATCTAGTTTTTCCGCTATGGGAAGCATATCTTCAATACGCATGCGCGTAGCAAGAAGGGATTGGTGGGCATCACGCAGAACCAGCTCGGTAAGGGCCAGAGGCTTAGACATGGTAACTCCTGATTAGGCTTTATTTTTTAGAATTTTGGCGATGGGTATGAATTGCGGCAGAAATAGCTGCGATAACGTTTCCGTCTATTCCTGGTTGTACCGCTTGATTGTTTCGACTCAAATTAGCTGAAGGCCCTTTTAAATGAGCTGTAGGCTCTGCTGTTTCACCGGGAAAGGCTTCACAAAATCGGGCAATGAGATGAATACCCACAATAAGAAGTCCTAAGAATGAGAAAACAAATACCATTCCTATAAGCATAAGAGAACCTGCTTCAAAGAGCAGGCTAGCGACGGATCCCGAATCCATATTCAATCCTGTTGTTATTTTGTACCTGAATAAGTATCACGTGGTTTTTCAAAACACAACAAAGCAGCATAAAAAACCACTTTAAAATGAATAAAACCCGCCAAAATGAAACTTAATGCATTATTTTTTAATAAATTTGCAACAAAAGCATATTTTAGGAATTAGCATATGCGTTGCCGATGCCAGCAATCTACGTTTACGTTCATCTATACTCACGCCTTAATGAAAGCCTATATTTTCCGTAAAGTCACTGTCTAGCTGTTTAGCGAAATCTTTCGCATGCATCGCCAGCAATACCAATCCGCATAGATAATTACCCACTCAGAAGGCGCTGGCAAGTTTCCTAGCGAAGCGTGGGAATGCAGGAATGGCTGTTCCCTTTCAAATTCCCAGAATGAAGCTAGGAAGCTTGCCA
>Ga0208571_1000624_pt1 | contig 12496 bp, 13 predicted proteins | sample DeeseametaMP0103_FD_184223 | JGI IMG/M metagenome (GOLD analysis project Ga0208571, IMG submission 184223) | Marine microbial communities from the Deep Atlantic Ocean - MP0103 (SPAdes) | ecosystem: Environmental > Aquatic > Marine > Oceanic | place: Atlantic Ocean | collected 2010-12-22
TCTGGTATGGGTGGGCACAAAAATACCTATCCATAAATATTAGATGACTTTGATCTGTTTATATTTCAAATATAATTCACGTCCTACCCAGGCATCTGTTGCCGCGTACTTAATTTGTTTTTTAGTCAGTTGATTTGCACTCCAGTTTGATGTGCGGCCAGACTTTGAAATTCGAAACTTTAATAAATATGCTGCCAAACCACGGAGGCCATGATGGGGCAAACCTTTAGATTTGGCTATATCTCCGAGATCAACAAAACCAGCGGGTTCAAAATTTAATATTTGCTGTAGTTCAGTTAGGTCTTGATTAATAGCAACACCAGATTTAATTATATTGACATTAGATAGAAGAATAATGATGCTATCAGTTAGGCCGCACTGGCTTAATTGGAACAGGTATACAACTTTTGTTCCTGCCAGTTGTAATAAGGAGGGTAAATAAGACTGGCCTTTATTAAAAGCAGGACGAGTTTCGGTATCAAACCCCAGCACTTTTTCTTTGATTAATATTGCACATGCATTTTTCGCCTGTTCAGCGGTTTGAATAATACGGATCGCGCCATTGTAATAGCGTAGTGGTAATGAATTTATTTCAGTTTTTGATAATTTATTTTTATTTAGGGCTATTCCTGGCAAAAGTAAATTGTTTATGCTTTATTATCAGTTTCAATTCTTATCCAGCCCTTGATGTCATTAACACCCTTAAAGAAAAGAATTATTAATATTAAACTATACCACCAATGGAAGATCAGCGCCGCTCCAGCATAAGATATTCCCAGGCCAGCCAAATACAGTACTGCTACCGGTAAAAATGCTTTGATCCGCAGCTTATGTTTTTCTTTATCAAATACCTTACCCTGTGATTCAATCTTTTTGCGATAGGATTCTACCAGAAAATCAATGAGTTTGTCATATTTATCGCTTAATTGCTTAAGATTCATTTCTTTCGTAATTCAGATGTGTTGCAAATGAATTTTCTTTTAATATTGTTTAGTAATCTAACTTAAAGGACATGATACGTTCCATTTTATTCAGATAACCGATGGTTTAGAATATTCAAGGTAATCTATTATTGAATTAGCAAATATAAGTTAATATATGAATCTACTGCTTATTTTTTTAGCTGTTATCCTGTTTATTGTTATTGCAACAACCAAATTTGGACTGCATCCATTTTTAACACTATTGTGCGCATCATTTATTACTGCCTTCGCTTTTGGGTTACCTATGGTAGAAGTAGTGCAAGTAGTTAACACCGGTTTCGGAAGTATACTTGGTTATATAGGATTGGTCATTGTTTTTGGAACTATCATTGGTGTAATTCTAGAAAAGAGTGGCGCTGCAGTTACGATGGCTGACACTATTATCAAGCTGTTAGGCAAGCGTTTTCCGACATTAACCATGTCAGTTATAGGTTATATTGTTTCTATACCGGTATTTTGCGATTCGGGCTTTGTCATACTTAATTCTCTAAAAAGGTCTTTATCGCAACGCATGCAAGTATCCAGCGTGGCCATGTCTATTGCTCTTGCCACAGGGTTATATGCTACACACACCTTTGTTCCGCCCACGCCAGGGCCCATAGCTGCGGCGGCCAATTTGGGACTTGGTGATCAACTTGGTCTCGTTATTATAGTAGGTTTGATTGTATCAATTCCTACAATCCTTTCCGGGGTATTGTGGGCAAATCGTTTTCGAGATTATCATTTAGTCGACCAGGAAATTGAATCAGTCAACCCGCAGACTATCGATCAAAAAAGTACGGAATTAACTGCTCAAGATTACCCGAGCCCAGTACTAGCGTTTATGCCCATTATTATGCCCATTTTGATGATATGTATGGGTTCTATCGCAAATTTTCCGAGCCGGCCTTTTGGCACAGGCATTATATTTATCAGTGTGTTATTTCTTGGTAAACCTCTAATAGCACTAATTGTTGGACTGGTACTTTCGATCAGATTGATCAGGCTTGAGGAAAGAATAAAACAATTGGGTAATTTTGTAAGCCAGGGTATTACAGCGGCTGCACCTATAATCCTTATAACTGGCGCCGGCGGTGCTTTTGGTGCCGTTCTCAAGGCCACACCTCTGGGTGAATACCTGGGTCAATCCCTTTCTGAAATGGGTGTGGGTATATTGATGCCTTTCCTGGTAGCGGCAGCGTTAAAATCGGCTCAGGGTTCATCAACAGTTGCCTTAGTTACAACATCGGCCATGGTTGCAAGCTTATTACCAGAATTGGGTCTGGATAGCAGTATGGGCAGGGTCTTAACTGTGATGGCAATCGGCGCTGGTGCAATGACCGTTTCGCATGCTAATGACAGTTATTTCTGGGTGGTATCCCAATTCAGCAATATGAATGTTTCACTTGCGTACCGAGCCCATACGATGGCCACACTGTTACAAGGGTTAACGGGTATCACAATTGTTTATTTACTAAGTCTGTTATTGCTATAGTTCGCTGCTAATAAATTTTTCTTTTTGAATCATGAAAATAGTGATTGCTCCAGATTCATTCAAAGGCAGCCTGACTGCGGCGGAAGCGGCAGAAGCTATCGAAACTGGCTTTCGTGCCGTGTACCCAGATGCGGAATATGTTAAGGTGCCCATGGCGGACGGTGGCGAAGGCACTGTTCAATCTTTAGTTGACGCTACCTCTGGTACAATCATTACTCAATTGGTAAGCGGACCTATGGGAGACATAGTGGCAGGATTTTTTGGTATTTTGGGAGATAGGCAAACCGCAGTCATTGAAATGGCTGCAGCCTCAGGGATACACTGGGTAAGACCGAAGGAACGTGATGTTTATCTAGCCAGTAGTTTTGGTACAGGCCAATTAATAAATGCTGCTCTAGATCGTGGTTGTGATAAGTTGATCGTTGGTTTGGGTGGTAGTGCGACCAACGATGGCGGCATGGGTATGATGAAGGCTCTAGGTGCACAATTTCTTGATCAGGAGGGTGTTCAGTTAACGGCAGATGTGCGTGCATTATTACAATTGGAAAGGATTGATTTGCGACACCTTGATCCCAGGCTAGATAAAACTGAGATTGTCGTTGCTTGCGATGTTGATAACCCCCTTTGCGGCGAAAATGGTGCATCAATGGTTTTCGGTCCTCAAAAAGGTGCCACGGAAGAGGATATTGCCGTATTGGACCAAGCCCTCACCCGCTATGGATATATCCTGGCTGCTAATACAGGCCGGGATATTGCTTCAGAACCAGGTGCCGGTGCTGCAGGTGGTATGGGGGCCGCATTTATTGGCTTAATTGACGCTGTTTTAAAACCGGGTATTGATATAGTGATTGAAATTGTGGATTTAGCTAATAGTCTTGTTGATGCAAACCTGGTGATTACCGGTGAAGGTCGTATAGATAATCAAACTATCCATGGGAAGACACCGATGGGCGTGGCGAAAGTAGCAAAATCATGTAACCTACCAGTCCTATGCATAGCAGGATCAGTCGAAGATGGTGCAGACTTTACGCACCAATTGGGTATTGACGAAATCTATAGCGTAACAGAAGGAGATTATGATCTAACTGAAGTCCTAATTGAGGCAGAACATAAACTCACACAAGCAGCACAAAAAATTGCAAAAAGTTTAAATCTCTAAGTTCATTCTATAACGTTTGTTTACAATGCCAATCCTTATCAGCTTTATGATCAGGACCTTTTATACTGAAAAGTAATAGTTGCCTACTAAATAATTATTTATAATAATAGAAAAATAACTAATATTGTAAAGTATATTTATAGTAATACTAAAAAAGTATTGCATAATAGTAAAATAGTTTAATAATATAAATATGGGAGGTTGGTCAATTATACAATGAAAATAGATGATCTAGACAGAAAAATTCTGGAATTTTTACAAAAAGATGGTCGCATGGCAGCAAGTCATATAGCTGATGAACTGGATATTTCCACACCAACAGTAACTGATAGGATCAAGAAGCTGTCCGAATCAGGAGTTATACAGGGATTTCATGCAACTCTGGATCCCAAATTGCTTGGATTAGATGTTTCAGCAATAATTACTGTTATTTCAGAATCATCCGAACATTACAAAGAAGTGATTCAGGCAGCTAGGAATACGCCCGAAGTCGTACAATGTTATAGTACCACGGGGAAGGGTTCCCATACCTTAATTATAGTAGCAAAAAATTCTCAAGCGCTGGAAGAATTATTACGAAAAATTCAAAGCTGGCCAGGTATTTCAAGGACAGAAACACAAGTAATCTTGTCTTCCTACGCTATAAACCATAACACGTATGCAATAAGTTGAATCAAAACAATATCAAACAAAGGAGTAAAAACAGTGAGTAAAGTAAAAGCTGAGTATATTTGGTTAGATGGTTATGTACCAACCGCAAATCTTAGATCAAAAACAAAAATAGTCGATGGACCTGTTAATGGACTTAGTGATCTACCGGACTGGGCGTTTGATGGATCTAGCACAGAACAAGCGGCTGGTGATAATAGTGATTGTGCGTTAAAACCGGTATACTATGTTCCGGATCCAATTCGAGGAGGAGATCATTTATTGGTTATGTGTGAAGTATTAAATGGAGATGATACAATTCATAAAAGCAACACGCGGGCAGCATGTACTGATCTAGCAGAAAAGCACAAAGATCATGATTCATGGTTTGGCATTGAACAGGAATACACCTTTTATAATGGTAAAAATCCGCTCGGGTTTCCTGATGAAGGATATCCAGCTCCCCAAGGAGAATATTATTGTGGCGTTGGGGCCAAAAACATTTATGGTCGCGAAATAGTTGAAGAACACCTGGAATTATGCCTACAGGCGGGATTAGAGATTTCTGGAATTAATGCTGAAGTAATGCCCGGACAATGGGAATTCCAAGTTGGCCCTGTTGGGGCGCCAGAAGTTGGTGACCAGTTATGGATTGCGCGCTGGTTATTACACCGTGTTGCAGAAGATTATGGGGTTACCGTTAGTCTAGAACCAAAACCAGTGCAGGGTGACTGGAATGGAGCCGGTGCTCATGCAAATTTTAGTACAAAAGCCATGCGTGAAGATGGTGGCTACGATGTAGTTATAAAAGCTTGTGAAAAGATCGGAAAAAACATTGATAGACACATTAGTGTATATGGCGCAAAAAATGATGAGCGACTTACTGGTTTACACGAAACGGCAAAGATTACCGAATTTTTCTACGGTGTTAGCGATCGAGGAGCTTCAATAAGAATACCGATGGCTACTGCTAATTCTGGAAAAGGCTACCTTGAAGACCGACGTCCAGCCGCAAACATGGATCCATATCTGGTCTGTGCAGCGCTGATAGAAACGACTTGTAGCTAGAGTCTAGTTTGTTTTTCAACTTCAACGAGTACGTTAATAATTAGTAAAAAATTTTAATTTCAAGTTGCTTTTGATTCAAACCAAAGCACTGAGTCTAATGTTCTGAACTGCTTAGTTATCTCCGCTTACCCACATTGCAATTGAGGAATGTATTCGTATCGGGACTGGATAAAGAGGTTCTGTTGCGATTATATGAAAAATTCATTCCGATCATTCTTACATCGCATTGACCGTACATCACGCCTTTTCTAGGGCAATTTCTAGATCATGAATAATATCATTTACATTTTCTATTCCCACTGAAAGACGCACTAAACCATCAGTAAGTCCTCGCGCTAAGCGTTCTTCCTTTGGTACATCACCGTGAGTCATGGTCGCGGGGTGGGTGATCATGGTTTCTACAGACCCTAGACTCTCTGCTAGTTGTATCAATTGCACTGCATTCATTACTTTTTTACCCGACGTGATTCCCCCGGTCAATTCAAATGAAATCATGCCGCTGAAACCACTCATTTGCTCCTTGGCAACGTGGTGCATAGGATGGGATGGTAATCCTGGATAGGTCACTGAGCCTATCTTATGATGACCTTCTAAAAATTCAGCCACACTTTGAGCATTTTCTGTATGTTTTTTCATACGCAGATCGAGTGTTTTAATTCCCAGGATTGTCAGCCAACAATCAAACGGACTGGGCACGGCACCAATTGTTTTTTGAATAAACTTTAGATGCTCAAACAGATCTTCCCTGTTGGTAATAACTACACCGCCAATCAACTGATTGTGACCACTTAAATATTTAGAGGTGCTGTGCATGACCAGATCTGCGCCGAATTCGAGGGGGCGTAAAAAGACAGGCGTTGCGAACGTAGAATCGACACCATAAATCAAATCATGGTTTTTGGCGATTTTCCCAACTGCCTCCAAGTCAGTGACCTTCAGTAAAGGATTTGTAGGTGTTTCTATCCAGATCATTTTCGTGGTAGGCTGGATTGCATTTTCTACATTAACCGGATCAGAAGAATCCACATAGCTAAAGTGCAAATCATAATTCACAAGAACCTGGTTAAAGTGTCGAGATACTCCCCCGTACACATCATCAGAGCAGATCACATGATCTCCTGCTTTAAGCAGTTTTAAACAGCTATCCACTGCGGCCATACCACTTGCAAACGCTGCACCATATTTTCCATTATCGATAGCAGCCAAATGCTCTTCCATTGTTTGTCTTGTAGGGTTAGAAGAGCGGGTATAATCGAAACCTTTGTCCTGACCTACTTTTTCCAAAACATAGGTGGCAGTTTGGTATATTGGTGGCAGGATGGATCCAGTAGTGGGGTCCGGTTTAAGGCCGGCGTGTACAACTTTTGTGTCCAATTTCATAATGACTCCTTACGTTTCAAGTAAATATTCCTTCAGAGAAGAATATTGATTGGGTATCATTGTAGCATGTTTTTCTTTTGACATTGATTCTTGCAATCGTTCGGGCATGGGTACCTTTTCACTTATGATGGGCTCAATCACATCAGCAAATTTGCCAGGGTGTGCTGTAGCTAAAACAATACCCGTAAAGTCTGTACCGTTTTCTCGGCGGTAAGTATTTAAACCTAAAAGCCCTACAGCCGTATGTGGGTCTATAATATAATTGAAGGAATCTTTTGTATTATGTATCGAACTCCGCGTTTCATTATCACTGAAACTCCAGCTGGTCAACTCTTTTTGCAGAGCGCTCACATCCTGATTATACAATTTTAATATCCGGTCCAAATTACTGGGTTTTCCCACATCCATAGCATTTGAAATGGTATGCTTTGATGGTTGGGGTTTGATTTTACCGCTTTGTAAATATTTAGGGAATACATCATTCGCATTAGTAGCAGCAATGAATTTCTTTACGGGAAGCCCCATCCGTTTGGCTAGGATACCGGCATTAATATTGCCAAAATTACCACTGGGTACGCTGAACACCACAGAGTCGCCATTACTGACCTGTTTCCAAGCCCAGGCGTAATAAACGAATTGAGGTAAAAGACGGGCAATATTGATTGAATTAGCAGAACTCAATGCTCGTTGTTCACGCAAATTTTCATCAAGAAAAGCTTCCTTAACCATCCGCTGGCAATCATCAAAACTACCTTCCACTTCCAAGGCACTGATATTGTTTCCCAGTGTCGTTAATTGTTTTTCCTGGATCGGACTCACCCTTTTTGACGGATAGAGAATAACGACCCGTATATCTTTTAGACCGAAAAATCCGTTGGCAACAGCGCTACCTGTATCGCCTGAGGTAGCTACTAAAACAGTGATCTCATCATACAACAAATGTTCCATGCAGCGGGCCATGAACCTGGCTGCAAAATCTTTGAAGGCCAGTGTGGGGCCATGAAATAATTCCAGAACACCAAGTTTGTCATTCAAAAATATTAAGGGTATATCAAATGTAAAAGCAGATTTGGTAATCTTTGCCAATTCAGCTGTAGAAATATCTCCTGAAACATATGGATCAATCATTTCACAGGCCAATTCAGGATAACTCAAACCAGAGTTAAAAAAATCAAGATCAAACTCTGGAATGGACTCTGGCAGGTACAGTCCACCATCGGGGGCTAATCCTTTAAAAAGCGCTTCTTTAAAACTAACAGCCGCGCTCCTTTCTTTGGTACTGAAATACTGCAAACGGTTCAGTCCATGATCTCCGGGGACTTTTTATGGATAGACGATGAATAAGCAGTGCTATTCAATTCGTTTTTCTTGAATGCTTCTACCATTGCAAATCCCACTTTTTTGGCCTTTTCTTCGGAATCAGATAAAGCAAATAATGCTGGCCCAGAACCGGAGATTCCACAGCCAATTGCGCCCGCACCCATGGACGCCTTTTGGACAATGTGGTAACCAGGTATCAATTCAGCCCTGACTGGCTCGGCAAACAGATCTACCATGGATCGGCCCAACAAATTAAAATCAGCTTTGTGCAAACCATGGGTAAACCCAGCTAAATTCCCGGCCTGCTCAACCGCAGATTTTAAGGGTACACGATTGGGCATTATTTTTCTGGCGTCCCGGGTGTTGATAACAAAATCCGGCAGAACAACCGTACTGAATAAATTTTCCGGTACGGGCAATTGCAAAATATCTAAAGGATCATAACTACGAATAAGTATAATACCACCAAACAAAGCTGGTGCGATGTTATCGGCATGAAATCCGCCGGAGGCAACCGCTTCACCGGCCATTCCATGTACCAATAATTCTTCCAATTTCAACGGTTTACCCAATAATTCATTGACACCCACAACAGCGGCGGCGGCACTAGCTGCACTGGATCCCAATCCACTGCTGGGCGGAACACCTTTTTCAATGTGCACATTAAATCCTTGATCAATACCTAGGCTGTTCAACAATGATAAAATTGCTTTTCCTGCTGTATTATATTTTGCTGCAGCAGGTATAGTGTCAGCTTTCGATCCGGAAAGGGTAATGTCTACTCCCGGGGAATCTTTTGTTTTTATTGTTAACGTATCGGCTGGTTTAGCAATTGCATAACCGATACAGTCAAACCCGCAGGAAACGTTGGCTACCGAACCAGTGGCACATACTTTTAGGGACTTAACCGCCATTGATATAGCTTCTTATTAGTAATAGATTTGTCATAAAGTTAAAAGCTCTATTAACATCCAGTATTATTGGGTGAACATATAACATTAATTGCCTTTATAAGAATAATGATAAAAATATTAAATTAGAGTGGTACAATAAACAAATTAGTTTTTCAAGGCAAGCGACATTAAAAATAAAATAAATATAGCCCTGTTTGGTTTCGGCCGCATTGGTCGTAACATATTTCGGCTGGGCTATACCAATCCCCATCTAAATTTTGTCGCCATAAGTGATTTGGGACATGCTGATGTTCTGCACTATCTTTTAATGCGGGATTCGATATATGGCACTCTGAAAGATGAAGTCAAGCTGGATGGCAATTATTTTATCACTGAAGGTCAGCATGTGCGTGTCCTTTCCGGTGGCAAGCCTGGTACAATTCCCTGGGATACATTTGGTGTGGATGTGGTTATTGACGCAACCGGCCACTATCTAAAACGCGAAGAACTGGAACAACACCTGGAAGCAGGTGCCAAACGAGTCTTTGTAACCCGGACGCCGGAAGATGAGATCGACCGTATCGTAATCCCCGGGATTAATGAGGATCTGATCAAGGAATCTGATCAACTTATTTCTGCTACTTCATCCACAACACAAGTATTAGCCTTAATGCTAAAAATATTGGATCAGCACTATTCTGTCAAAAGGGCGATGATGACTACCATCCATGCCTATACAGCGGATCAGCCCCTTGCAGATGCAGTAGGCCTAGATCTGCGTCGCAGCCGCTCGGCGGTTGAAAATATTATCCCTAACACGACAGGCGCGCCAGAGATCATTGAGCAATTAATGCCTGAATTTGCAGGTAAGCTAGATGGTATTGCATTCAATGTGCCCGTTCCAAATGGTTCCTGCGTTGACCTTACTACTGAATTAGAGACCATGCCTGCGGTGGAAGAAGTTAATCAAGTCATGAAACAGGAAGCAGAAAATGGGTACGCAGGTTTAGTCGGGTATACGGATGACCCCATTGTATCCAGTGATGTGAACGGCCGGGAAGAAACAATGATATTTGATGCCAAAGCAACAATGATCACAGCAGAAAAATTGCTGAAGACGATCTGCTGGTACGATAATGGTTGGGGGTTTGCAAAAAGAATCCTTGATACAATACTGCTTTACGGAAATGAGGATGCTGCCTAATGCGGGTTGCAATTAATGGATTTGGCAGAATTGGACGTTCTGTATTTCGGGTCTTGGATCATCATAAGGAAATTGATCTTGTTGCCATTAATGATATCTTTGATAAAGATGCCCTTGTCTACCTTCTAAAGTATGATACTGTTATGGGTCGTTTCCCTGGCGACGTTGCGCTGGATGGGGACATACTCAATGCCGGGCATCAGCAAGTTAAGTTGCTTTCGGAAAGGATACCTGAACAATTGCCCTGGGGTGATCTTGGTATAGATGTTATCGTAGAATCCACTGGCATATTCAGGCAAAGAGCCCAACTAGAAAATCATCTGACGGCGGGTGCAAAAAAAGTCATTTTAACGGTACCGCCGAAGGACGAAATTGATTATATGGTAGTTCTAGGAGTGAATGATGATGGATTAACAGCGGATCACAGTCTAATATCTAACGCCAGTTGTACGACGAATTGTTTGGCCCCGATGGCCAAGGTACTACATGAAGCATTTGGAATTGAGTTTGGGGTCATCAATACTATCCACGCCTACACCAATGATCAACGGTTAGCGGATGTTCCGCATTCAGATTGGCGTAGAAGCCGTGCAGCCGCTGAAAATGTTATTCCTACGACAACAGGCGCAGCACGAGCTGTTGGAAAAGTGTTACCGGAACTGAATGGCAAACTGGATGGTATCGCTATGCGGGTACCTGTCCCGGATGGTTCAGTTGTAGATTTTAATGTACGTTTAGAACAGGATGTAACCCCCGAAAAGATCAATGATGCTGTCCACGCGGCAGCAGATAGTGGACCGCTTGCAAAGGTGCTGGAATATTCAATTCTCCCAGTGGTGTCCACGGATATTATTGGTAACAAGCACTCATCTATATACGATGCTCCATTTACTCGAGTAATCGGCGGAAATTTCATAAAAACACTGAACTGGTATGATAATGAATGGGGTTATTCCAATAGGGTAGTAGACCTTATGGGTCTATTGAATAAATTCGTTTAATTTTGTTTGAATAAGATTTTACGCGGCAATTCAACAATTGCCATTCAAACAGGATAAAAAAAACAGTCCTTGAGAAGAAGTTCTCTGAGACTGTCGTTTAGCGGGACCGACGTGGGTCAAAACGAACTTTGTTTGAAATAACTATAAAGTACTAATACATAGAGGTTTACGACTTTTTATTCTTATTCTTTTTTTCCCTTAAATCATCAAAAAGTCCTATTTTTTCGGCAGCTTTTATTAGTGCTGGGAGGTGGGGGGCAAGCTCCTTAGCAATTGCTTTTCGTTGTTCAGGTTTAAGTTTAAGATGAAGAACTTGTCCCATCTGCCGTAGTTGTATTGATGCTTTTGAAACAGACTGGCTAGCTCGACTTTGATTTAATTTATTTTGTCCTAATGGCTCACAAATCTTATTGGCCACTTCTTTTTGTGAAACTGGGACTAGTGATTTTATTAATATTACGATTACTTGAATTATTGCATAATCGTCTTTGCCAAGCTTACCCTTATTAAAATCAATAAACTCTTTCAGAAAATCAATTTCATTCTGCAATAGTCCCTTATCGCCTGGATACATCTGTCTTGCCCTGTCATGAGCCTGAAGGGCATCAACCGGATTATCCTGTCCGTAAACGTCTGACAAAATAGAATATCCAAAAACCACGGCGGATTTCTCTGAAGCTGAACGCCCCTTTGCATTATAGGTCATGTCCAAGGCATCAGACAGAGCATCATAATCCCCAGCTTTGATAGAGTGGTATATGGATTCGAATGTGTTTTTATTTTTCATCTTGCTTCCCTTCTTCACTTAATCTTTCCACAAGGCTAATCACAAGTTCTCTATCGGGTACTTTTAAATCATATATATTCCTTAGAAGTTTTTCACCTTCAAAGAATAATTCATCTGGCTTCTTCCGCTGCCTTCCTGCGACTCCCTCTATCCACATCATTCTTTTTTTAACTGCATCGATGTATCTATTGGGGAGCTCCAAGCCTTCAGGAATTTCTCTTTTAACAAATTCGCACTCTGACCTATCCCTGCTGTATTTCACTGTTAGACCAGCCAAGTCCGCCAAAGCTTCAATCTGTCTCTCTCTTACACTGCCGACACTGCCGTTGAGCCACCTATATATAGTGGGCAAAGAAACTTTCAGCTTGTCAGATAACCACCTTGGCGGCCAATCGTGTTCAATAATTAAGTTTTGTACTGCATTTAGTTTATTTTCCATAGTTGAATATACACAATATTATCATTAGAATTTGCATTGTATTATTTACTTGCATTAATATTAGTTATGTTAGTAATTTTTGCTATGCGAATAGTTATGTATATTATATATTGGTTTATAACGGTATTAATGACATAACT
>Ga0208571_1000625_pt1 | contig 12494 bp, 10 predicted proteins | sample DeeseametaMP0103_FD_184223 | JGI IMG/M metagenome (GOLD analysis project Ga0208571, IMG submission 184223) | Marine microbial communities from the Deep Atlantic Ocean - MP0103 (SPAdes) | ecosystem: Environmental > Aquatic > Marine > Oceanic | place: Atlantic Ocean | collected 2010-12-22
CCGAGGATATACAAAGGATCGATAAAATTTCTCCAGTTCCAATAACGCCTGAGTTTCCCGGAAGGAATGGTGGAAAACGGTATCTCAGCTTGCTCTACCATTTTTCTTTCCGGACCAAATTTACTGCCTAAGAAAAGAAATTCGGAGTTCTTTTTTAGTCCTCGGATTTCCTGTGCCAAAGCCAGCAGGGGTATGGTTGGACCACCAGAACCTCCCCCTGTGAATAAAACTCGAACAGTTTTATCACTCATAGCTTGCGTCTCTTTTCCTGTTAGTTGACACTTCCTTCCACAACGAGTGATTGAGCCTTCTTCAATTCTGCTTGAAGAATGCTGCTCAAACCTACTGCGTCATTGCAGAAAATCCATTCCACTCCACGGTTAATTTCTCGAAAAAGATTATTTTTAGACCTGGGATAACCAACTCCAATATTTTGTCCGCAGTCCAAATGTTGCTTTACTAATTTTCTGTGAAGTAACAGATAATGCCCACCAAGACCGGCATAGTTTTCATTTAACGAGATATTACTTAATATTTTTTCATTAAAAACCGCAACCAAAATTTTTGCTGAATTTTCGGTAAAAGTCACTAATTCCAACATTTCTGGAATCAGGCAGAGCAAATGAAAATCTTTTTGAGGTTTTAACTTAGAAAAAAGTTCTTTCAGTATCCTGTTTTGTTTTTCGGGTTGAGGATAATATTCTTCTTTGGCCTCCACCATTAAATGCAATTTCCCCCCGTAGCGCTGAAGTACTTCTTCCAGTGTTGGAATATGAGGGCAGATTCGATTTAGATCTTCCAGTTTTGTTTCTGAAATCCTGGTATTAGAACCGTACAATCTCATTAAATCCGGATCATGGGAAACAACTGGATACAAGTCTTTTGTCCAGCGAAAATCCAGTTCAATACCCCAAATCCCATCCGTTTCTAGCGCATGATCAAATGCAGTCAAAGTGTTTTCAAAAATTTCTTGGTTGTCATGCTGCCCGCGGTGAGAAATAATTTTACATTCCCCTAATTTTTCCAGAGTAGGAGTCTGTTGGGGTATGACAGCAAAGACCAAGTCACAAACCTGCATCAAGCGGGTTTCCAGCCAGGTTGGAAGTTCCATAAAAAATTAGAGTGCTATTCTTTTATTTTTTTGTACACAAACCCCTAAAATTTCCATACCACTAAACACTATCGGGAGATTCTTCCCAGATTTCCTTTACAAATTTTAATGGTCTCAACTTCTCAACTATTTTATGAAAAACTGGCCAGGAAACCGATTCAAGTTTTATACGAATATCTGCCTCTTTATTTTTCTTAGCGGCGGTTTCGGAATTAATTATTGCTACACCTGCATCCTTTATTATTTTCGTTATTTGAAAAAGAATCCCTGTTCCATCAATCACTTGGAAATGAATAATGTGAGAACGAGTTATTTTTTTAGAGATTTTCCAAGCCACATCAATTGGGATTTTGTTTTGCTGCAGACGTTTATTTTTACGAGTTAATTTGGAGCAGTTTGTGACGTGTATTTCAATTTCATGATCATTACAGATAAAACCTGTGATTTTGTCTCCAGGAATTGGGAAACAACAACTAGCCAATCGGATTAAGGGATTTTGAATATCTTCGATCAAAAAAATGTTTTTGTCGCCACCAAATATATTCCCCCAAAATTCTGAACCTATCATCTCTTTTATACGACCAGTATATTGATACTGAAGCAATTTATATTTTCTGAGAAACATTTTCAGAGGACGTTTTTGCAGTCCAATTTCCTGAAAAAATTTGTTTGCTGATATTTTTTCTGCTTTAAGTGCCTCTTTTACAGCCTTGGATTTGATCCATTTCTCTGTGCCTTGCTCATCACCATAATCTCGCAATTTCCGCTCCAATAATGTCCGCCCAGAATTTCTGGCACTGATTATTTTTTGTTGTTCCAAAGCACGTTTAATTTGGGCACGGCTCTTTGCAGTTTTGACTTGTTCAAGCCACTCCTCTCTTGGCTGAACTCCACGGTCTGTGAGAATCTGCAAAGCTTCCCCTGCAAACAACTGACGCTCACGAGGGACCCTTTTTTTTGTTGTTCCTACTGAAGAAGGATTTACCAGGGCACCAATGCAATGGTTTCCAAGTTCTGAATGAATCCCATAAGCAAAATCTAGCACAGTAGCACTTTTTGGAAAAACAAACATATCACCTTTGGGACTATAGACCTGTACCTGATCAGACTGTACATAGCTCATAACTTCGAGCATGCGAACGTCTTTATCACCAGCCAACTGATCAAGTTGATTGAGGTATATCCTGTAATAGTCAGCTAGCTCAGTTGGACTTCCCTGCCAATGAGCCATGATTCCATACTGATTTTTTTTCAGTATTTCTTCTGAAACGATCTCAATGCATGTTTGTTCACCCTCAATTCTTAACTCTGTCTGGATTCCTTCATAACCATTCCAGAGAGGGTTGCTGATGTAATCTCTAATTTTCAAAGGAATTACATAAAAACTTGTATGAACTATTCCAAGTGCTTTAAAACAGTCCAAGCTGTTTTTGACAATAATCCTGAAACCTTCCAATACATGGTCAATAGGACCTCTTTCCTGAATTCTGGAAGCAGGATGAACAAATAGCGGCTCGATCGTTTTATATGCTAAATTATTCTTTTCAAGAGTTCTCAGCAAAGAAATCCTCATGCCATTTATTGTTGAAGTACGGGCTTTTTTCAGTTCATCAATTTCTGTGAGTGTTTTATTATATCTCTTTGGGTACAGTAGTTTGAAACAGAGTTCGGTGTGTTCCCGGCAAATCTGTGTTAGTCCCAGTCTTTCGGCTATAGGTACATATACATTTAGAGTTTCAAGGCTGATTCTACGCTGTTTGTGGCGGGGCATGGCTTCCATGTCTCTCATGTTATCGAGTCTGTCAAACAGCTTGATCAGCAAAGCACGAACATCCTGTGTCATGGCTTTCAACATACGCTGATAAGTTGCGTCTAAATAATCTGCTTCTCCTTCTTTTGGACTTTCCGGATTTTTTATTTTAGTTAACCCTCTGACAATATCTGCATACCAGGCACCATATCGATTTTTGATGTCTTTGTGTGTAATTTTAGTATCTTCAATGATATCGTGAAGAAGGGCTGCTACAACTGTTGGGGCATCCAGTCCTGCTCGACAGATATAGTTTGCCACACGAAGGGGGTGAATAATGACCGGTTGTCCGGATTTACGTTTTTGATGTTCGTGGTGTTTCCGGATATCAGCAATGGCTTGTTCAAGCAACTCTGAATCTTTAACTGTACCGTATTCCTGAACATAGCTCCGAATTTGCTTGACTAACTTTGCAATCAAGGCTTTATCACTGGCTGAACTAGCTGTCTTTTTGGTGACAGGCATTATTGCTGTTTTGAGCATATTGTTATTGTGGTAGAAATTCTCGTGCTTGACCAACCCCACTGCAGTAACGCAAAGGGGTTTCAATTCGGATTGGCTTCCAACCTACTTCAAAGTTTAGATCCCACAAAGATTTTCTTATTTCACGGAACATTTCAAAACTGTCTGGATCAACCCAGAAAAAAAAGTAGTTTTCTTCCGGAGGATATTTTTTCATTAATTTTTTCATCACCCCATTACGCTGAGAAAACTGATGCCACCACTGTCCTGCTCTCGGAGAAGGAAGAAATTTAAGACAGTGTGCGTGTCCACTTCCGACTGTAAGTTCAATGGAAAATTGATCCAGATTGACGTGTTTTGGTAAAGGTTCACTACCAGAGAGATATTTTTTTAGCCTTTGATAAACTATTGTACGATCTAGGTACAATAAACGGTCACTCCGCAGAAAAATCAAAAGGATGTTTTTTTGTGAAACATGAGACCAGGGAATTTTCAGTTTTTCAATATTTTCTGTCGATTGTGTTTTTGAAATTACCTGCTCATTTTTTTCCAATAGTGAAAACATTGCCATGAACACAGCTAATATAACGAGTATTCCTACATTGTTGGAAACAATGTCAACCAATGAATCCAAGTTTAATAAATTATGAAAGTCGCCATTTAATCCCCGTTTTCTGTGCATCAAATTCCATCTTTCTGAGATTCATCACCATTATTTTTGCTTTGCTTCAACTCCTCACGAGCTTGTTTTTTTTCTTTTTCCAGAAGAGAATGCTGATACTTGTTAAACCAATCTGTTATTTTTTCAGTTAAATCAGGACGATTGATGCGGACGCAAAGGTCAATTAATTTCTTTAATGTGCTGTTTTGTGGTTCAATCTTGATTGCCTCTTGAAAGTAACGGATAGCTCCTTTGTAATCAGTCCTTTTTTCAGCTTCCTCTGCTTTATTGATTTTTTCCTGAACTTTACTTTGAATCTCTTTTCTTTTGATATCTTTCAGCATCTCCTCCAACTCCACTACTCTATTTTCATTTTTGAGCAGCAGGTTGATACTGATAGCTTTTTGAATCAGATTAATACCTGCGGCAATTTTTAGAGCTTTTTCAATTTTCACTGCTGCATTTATTTTGTCATTTTTTTTAAGAAAGTTTTCGGATTCAATCAAATATGCTGTATGAATTGATTTAATACCTTCACGAGCCTCTTTATTTTGACGGTTTTTACGAAGTATACGTTTATAAACTTCAAGTGCGCCATCCAATAATTTTTTATCAAGATAAAGCTTGGCGATTCTATGCAGCAATACTTCCGATGTGATTTCAGAAATAAGTGGTTCATAAATTTCGAGAGCTTTTTTCTTTTGATTGTTGTTGAAAAGTTTATCTGCATTTTCCAAACAGGCCTTCATATCGTAGTTCCCCTTAGACTGCTCAAGTAGCCTGAAAGTAGTGAAAAAACGAACTCGGGATTGCTGAATCATTCCTTTTCGTTTTAACAGGATCCCCATGTTTACATTGGTGTAGCGATGATTCGGATTTCGACCAAGTATGCTTTGAAAAGATTTAATTGCTTCATTTATCTTACCATCGATTGAAATTGCAAGAACAAGGAAACAACGTAAATCCACATTTTCTTTATCCCGCATCAGCAATCGTTTCAAAGAATATTGGGCGATCTTTGTTTCATTATTTTTCAAACAATAAATGCCAAGTGTGAAAATAGCTTCCTTTTCTTGTAAGCTTTCTGCCTCCAGATTGGAAGTAATGTATTTGAAAGTTTGAACAGCGTCAATACTGTCTAAATCATCATTATCATCATCAGTATCAGTATCATTATCATCATCAGTATCAGTATCAGTATCAGTATCAGTTTTAATTTTTATATTATTGTCTTCTTTAGCCTCTTTTTCAGGCAATACTTTTGTTTCATTTTTTTCGTCTGGACTTTGTTCTTGATTAACCTCAACCGTATCAACAGCAAAATTAGTTTGCATTTCGACTAATATTCCCATGCCCTCTTCAATGTCAGGAAGGACAAAGTCCTTCATATTTTCAAACTCATCAATGGCTGAGATAGCCATGCCATCTGCAACTTCAACTTTTGCTGTGGTTGCAGCCAGATTATAAACAGCGTTTTTATAATCAGGATGATACTTCAGGCAGTGCAAGTACATATTTTTTGCATGATTCCAGTCTTGTTTTTTGCGGTATGTATTACCAAGTTGATTGGCAAGATCTACGTTTTTAGGGTCCATTTTTAGGGCAATTGTACCCAGACTTATTGTCCCGTCAGGGTTGCCGCTACCTTGCATTTCCTGAAATAGTTTGGTTACAGTTTCTGCGGCAAGTTTTGGGTTCAGTGCAAGAGCTTTGTTAAATTCTACTGTTGCCCATTCATAGAAGTTTTTTTCAAGCAGACTTTTACCACGGGCAAGAATGGCATTGACATCCTTGTGGGAGTCTTCAGGACCAAAAATTTTTTTGAGTATTTCCATTAATATTGTGTTAGCCTGTGAGTCAGATTAACTCAAGTAGTAATACTGAACGGGCACTGCCAAGTTTAAACTTTATCATAACCGAAGGTATCATGATTGTAAATCCCTGTTTAAATCAAAAGTTAATCTTTAACAATGATATGATTATTATAAAAAAGTAGCAGGTTGATAGAATTTAAAAGCAATTCAAGTTTTTTTTATTAACTGAAAAATTGCTAAAATAATTACCTATTTTAAGAAATGACTTGCCAAAACCAAGCCGTATTAGGCGATTTGCTTGTAATCTTTTGCTATTGCAAGGTTTAACAAATGGCGGGTAACAAAATAGTAACAAAATCACAAAAAGGAAGGATAATCAAAAACAGAATTTGTTGCTTGTTTTGGAAGGAAGCCTGCAACCTAATGATTAACAGTCATGCACAGTGGGTAAACAGGGAAAGACTGCAACAAACAAGGATAATAATATCAGTAAGATGATAGCTCTTCATTATTGCCACATCTCCCCAAATATGGCCTGTTTTTGTAAGCTAATGGCACAAAATTGGCACAAAAAACCACCAAAAACCATTTCTAATTCTGGCCGTATAAGATTCTTAACTGTTTGCTTTAGTCAATTGCGCAATTTCATCATCATGTGCACCTTCAGCTAATTTCAGATAATCATGTAAAAGTGAAAAAGCGCTCCGGCTCGTTCTTCTTGATTATACTTAATGCCTCCGGCTCGTTCTTCTTGATTATACTTAATGCCTCCGGCTAGTTCACTGGTTGTGGCTGTATCCAAAAAACAGGCCAAAGATTTTGCCTTACTCATCAAATCATCAAACATTGAATTAGCTTCATAACTTACTTGAGTTTGATTAAGTGATTCCAGCCGGACTGTTGATAATGATGCTTTCATTTTCTACACCTTTATTTTGGTTGTGCTCAATTTACGTCATTTTCAAAACGAATGAATGCGGTTGATAATTGGAGTTTGAGCGGCTATTCTTATTGTATAACAAGTCTGGCCAAAAATACTAATCAATCTAAAATATCGGATGCTCAGATCGCCGCCTGCTTGTAGTACGAAAGCGGACCGCTGCGAACCCTAAACCCATATTTTTGGACGTTTAAGTTGAAGGTGTAACAGCTGCGTTGACTGTAAAGAATTAGTGGGGGTACTCACAGGAGATGATGGGGTTGGTTTATGACACCAACTTGAGTGTGATTTTACACGTCTTTACAGCCTGCCAATTAGCAAGTAAATTGCTGCCTTCTGCAAATTTATGATCGTCAGTCAGTGTACTCATGATGCTTTAGGCAATTAATCACTCCAGATAATGGTTTGTGGAAGTGCAAATTTTCTCGATAAGTTTCGGATTTCCCAGATTGAGCATATCAGCACCTGAATCAATGAGTTTCTTCAGTACACTCAGTTTGGAACCCATGTAAAATGGCATAGAAAGGATGTCTAATTCTTGACAATGTTCGAGTTCTTCATGTGTGAATTTCAAACCGTTGAATTCAATGACTTGAGGACTGTATCTTTCGATAGCATCTTTCAAAGTCTTGAAATCATAGCGGCGTGCCATCAATCGAACATCCTTGTTGAGTAAGCGCAATTGGTCCATCACTTTAATATCTTCACACCAGAAAAAACACTGTTCAAGCATGTCAAATCCTTGGACTAGCTCGAGCAGGATTTCAGGCTCTGCTTCTTTGATTTCGATGTAGACCTCTAAGTATCCTTTCACATGAGCCAAAACATCTTCCAATCGGGGAACTGGTTCTCCAGCAAAAAATGGATCAAACCAACTGCCGGCATCTAGTTTACAGACATCAGCACAATTCATTTTTTTGATCGCACCTCTCCCATTTGTAGTACGATTGGCCAAACTGTCATGCAAGACAACAGGAACACCATCTTTGGTTTGTCGGACATCGATTTCAACAATGTTGAAACCCAGACCTATGGCTAGATCAATAGCAGAGAGAGTATTTTCTGGTGCAAAAGTTTTAGCACCACGATGACAAACAATTTTTGGGTGTGGATGTTCTGAGTTAGAGAAAGTTTTTAATAATTCCGGCTGATTACTACAAATACCCAAAACCGGAAGTTGAAGAACATCTTCAAGTACTTCCTTACGTTTTTCAAGCAACAGCACTTTTTCTGGTCCTAATGTTTCCAGTTCCATTCTTAGGTCATATTTCAATATTTAAATTTGATCCTTTTCTTTGTCATTCAATTTTAATTCCATTACGAGTCCTTCTACGTAACAAAGCACATTCTGCTCATGGATTTCGTAAAAACTTTGAAGAAATACTATGCCTGTAACAATGGCTGAGGCCATAGTTAGTCACGTTTATAACTTGCAGGATAGGGTAAAGATGGAGGAAAACCGAAGCAGATATCTATCTTCAAGAGGAGTTAGATGAAAAAATGGTGGATGTTTGAAGTTGCCGCCCGATGACATGTGAAGTACTCAGCCGATGATGGCAATTAACACTGAACCAAAAAGAGTGTGATGAACATGCTCACCATAGTTATTTAAAATTATCTGAACAAAATTTAAATTTGACATGTTAATTTACATGTTATATAGTTACGTGCAGATCAATTTCCCTGATGGCCAAGCTTAAGTCCTACATAGAAAATTACAATTCTCTGTGTACTTGGTATGATCAGCATGTCTAAGAGGTTGGCTATTCACTTTGTCAACTGCGCTTTAGTCCCAAACCAACTGGGAGTTTATTCAATACATCATTAAGTGGGCCTCTTAGGAATCCTCACCACCTTCCTGAATTCTGCGGGAGTGAGTTTTCAGTTTTTTCTTTAACATTCTAATTTACTTTTATGCTTTTTTAGCTCTAGTTCAATTTTAGCTGATTGAGAAAGATGAAATGTTTGATAATTGCCGCAGGACAAGGAACCAGACTTAAAAAAAAGGGTGAAGTTAAACCACTTGTTTCTTTGCTTGGCGTGCCACTAATCGAGAGAGTGATCCGTTCTGCTATCGAGGGCGGAGCGACTGAGTTTTATGTGGTCACAGGATACCAGGAAATGCTGATCACTAACTTTTTAAAGCCACTTGAAGAACGTTTACAAATATCATTAACACTTATTCATAATGATGAGTGGCAAGCAGAAAACGGTCTTTCAGTACTGAAGGCTCGTGACAGAATTAATGATCAATTTCTATTATTGATGGCAGACCATCTTTTTGATCCGGATATTATCCGTTCACTGCGGGGCCACCCATTAAATGAAGGGGACGTTTTACTGGCGGTAGATACGGATACTCAAAATTCGTTGGTGGATATGGAAGATGTAACAAAGGTGCATATTCAAAATGGAAAGATTTTGAATATAGGTAAAACGATTGATGAATTCAATGGTTTTGATACAGGGTGCTTCCTTTGTACAACCGCTATTTTTGAAGCAATAGAAGAGGCTCAGAACATTCATCACGATACAACTTTGTCTGGCGCCATCCGCGTTCTGGGAGAGAGACAACACGCAAAAGCGGTTCCAACGCAGAAATTCTGGATTGATGTTGACGATGATCAGGCATTTGGGAAAGCTGAGCGATATCTTATGAATTTACTTAAAGGCAAAATACACGATGGTCCGATTTCACGTTTGCTCAATCGTCCTGTGTCCATTCGTTGTTCCAAAATTTTAGTCAACTTTAATTTTACTCCCAACCAGATTTCAATTTTTTCTTTTCTCCTTTCATTGTTTGCCGCCGCTTTCTTCGCCATGGGGGAATATAGATATTTGGCCTTTGGTGGGATCATGGCTCAATTAGCTTCAATTATTGATGGATGTGATGGCGAAGTGGCTCGTTTTAAATACCTGTCTTCTAATTACGGAGGATGGTTTGATGCGGTGTTGGATCGTTATGCGGATGCGTTTCTCCTGTTTGGCTTGACTTGGCATGTCTACAGTACCAATTTGTCATCGCTCGTCGTGGTGATAGGATTCATGGCAATGATCGGTTCTTTCATGGTGAGTTACACCGCAGATAAACATGACAATCTTATGAAAAACAAAATCCATAATGGACTAAGAATTGGTCGTGATATTAATGTCTTCCTGCTCTTTTTAGCCGCAATATCGAATCAACCTTATTTGGGATTAATGGTGATTGCGGTTTTAATGAACGTCGAAACTATTCGTCGAATAATCGTATGTCGTAATGAACAGTAGTATTGAATGCGCAAAAGAAAAAATACGTGAGGCTATTTCTAAATCAAATGTGCCTGAAGATCCTATTCATGCCGAGAACACACTGAAATGGGTCTTGTACCTCAAACTTGATGCGAATGATGCTTTACAGATTGCCGCGTTAGCTCATGATATTGACAGAGCCAATGAAAGCAGAAAAACGTTGCGTTCAGATTTCAGCGATTATGACGCATTCAAAGCATCTCATGCCCAAAATAGCGTAATAATTTTGGCCGAAATACTAAACACATGTCATGTGGAACAATCTATTATTGAGGAAGCCTGTCAGTTGGTGGCACAACATGAGGTGGGTGGAGATCAACTGTCAGATTTGCTGAAAGACGCTGACAGTATTTCTTACTTTGAAGTCAACATGCCCCTCTATTTTCAAAGAGAAGGATATGAAGAAACCTTAAAACGTTGCATATGGGGGTACCATCGGCTTTCACCTAAAATGAAAAAAAAATGTCAAAAGATGACCTATTCCGACTCTACTCTCGTTGGACTTCTTCAGGAAGCTGTATCAACTGCAGAAAATGAATTGGTGTGCTCCAAATAACGTTGCCCAATTTCATAAATGGTTGAGTATCTTTGTGAAATTCTGGGATATGATCAATGAACTGGTGTTTTACCCAGCAGAAATATCAAGAACAAACTGTCCTATGAACTGGACATGGAAGTAGTTAGGTCCTCTTTTAGTATTAGGAAATTAAAAACAAGTTGCTAGAGAATAAAAATGTCGAATACACCGAAAATTGCAATCATTGGATCTGCGACTATTGATAAAAATGTGAAAGGTTCAAGAAGCATAAGAAAAATCGGAGGTACTGTTACTTATGCCGGCATTACATTTCAAAAACATGGCTTGCCTACTGTCATTGTCTCTAATATTGCTCCACAGGATAGCGGTTTGTTAAGAACTTTGCGCCAACAAGGTCTAACAGTTTGTTCTTCTCCTACAGAAGTAACAACATCGTTTGTCAACCACAATGATGGAGATTATCGATGGCAGGAAATGAATTCAAAAGCCTCTCCCATCACTGTTGATCAGTCTCAGTCCATTATTGAGAAAGTCGATCATGTCCATTTAGGACCTTTACATCCTTCTGACATAGAGCCAGAGCTTTTCCTTCTTTTGGGGAAACAGCCCTGCTTTGTATCTCTAGATGTGCAAGGATACGTCCGTGAAATAAATCATGGACGAGTTCGACTCAAGGTCTCAGAAACTTTACACAAGGTATTATTTTCTGTTCAAGTCATAAAGGCAGATCACCTTGAATTAGATGCCATTCTTCAGTTTTACCAGATGGATTGTAAAACGCTAAAAGAATTTTATGGACTTCGAGAATTAGTGATTACCAAAGGAGATGAGGGGGGGTACATCATGGCTGACGAGAAGGTTTCATTTGAGGCAAAACCTGTGCCACGTATTATTGATACTACAGGAGCAGGCGACATTTTTTTCGCAGCTTACCTGATCTACAGATTCCACAAGCATCGGAATATCTCTGAATCCAGTCAATATGCCGCGTCGATAGCAGCCAGATATGTAGCTGGACAGTATATCCCTGTAGGACAATTAAAACTGCCTTCTTCTAGATTGAATTATGGTCACACTGCAGACAAATTTTCAGAGGAAAACCGACCTAAAGATGTGATCCTTGCTAACGGCAGAAGAATCTAGATTGGGCATTGATCTTGGCTGCGGTCCTCCATCTTAATACTGGCATTCAAGTAATTCCACTTGCCGGAGTCCCTTGTATCGGTGGGTGGGTCCACAGCGAGCCTCACTCCTCAAGTTCAGGCAACTCCTGCATCTGTAAGTGCCTGAAAAAGCTAGCTCCCCAAGCCGGACTCGAACCAGCGACTCGATGATTAACAGTCATGCACAGTGGGTAAACAGGGAAAGACTGCAACAAACAAGGATAATAATATCAGTAAGATGATGGCTCTTCACTATTGCCACATGTCCCCGAATATGGCCTGTTTTTGTAAGCTAATGGCACAAAATTGGCACAAAAAACTTACCTCGCTCGCGCGTCTTGCCGATTTGCGCATGCATGCAGTCACTGTGAGAATTAGAAAACAGAGTATTTATGTAATTAAAGTAATATTATTGGATCAACCCAACACATGTCATCAATCGATTTTTTTTACAAGAATAGTGAAATTTTACTTGGAGGGTGTCTGACTGTGAAGAATTAGTGGTGGTTACTCACAGAAGGTGATGTGAGTTACCTTGTCATTAGAAATAGTGTATGAAGAGGAAAATTCTTTCTATAATTCAAAAATGCGTTTTAATTCGTTTTCCTCGTGTGTGCGTGTAGTGATTTTTTCGTGCGGTTAATGTCATGATTATTTTAATTAACTATATGTGATTAAATATTCTGTTTGCAATTAGGTCTGAC
>Ga0208571_1000657_pt1 | contig 12131 bp, 7 predicted proteins | sample DeeseametaMP0103_FD_184223 | JGI IMG/M metagenome (GOLD analysis project Ga0208571, IMG submission 184223) | Marine microbial communities from the Deep Atlantic Ocean - MP0103 (SPAdes) | ecosystem: Environmental > Aquatic > Marine > Oceanic | place: Atlantic Ocean | collected 2010-12-22
CCAGGTTTTATCTTCCAATTTGTAACGGCGCAGCCCTCCGGCCCAGCTGGCTATCCACGCAAATTCATCAGAGAAAGCAATATCATAAGTAACATTTGCCTGGGGTACTGTGATAGGAAGAGCGACCACAAATCCAATATCACCAAAAGGGATTGTATCCGACAATTCATTGTCTATCGGTTGATCATAATAAGTCCAATTGATAACACTATCAGTTGCATTCTCTGCGTACGCAATACCTTTTCCAACTGGTATATCGTTTTCACTACCAGCAACAGCTATTAACATAACGCTGCCTTGGCCACCTACGGCCATTGCTGATATACCACCTTCGGGTAACAAAGTATTTTCTGAAGAGCCATCTATTAACTCAGTTGAACTCGGTAATGTTTCTACAGTAAGAGAATCACGAATAACGGACACACCTAGTCCAGTACCCAGCCAAACTAACTGATCTTTTTGTAGAATTACCTCCGTTACGACGTTACTTAGCATCTTATTTGAACTATTCAGAGAATCAGTGCTATCAGCAACTATGGATCGAAAAGAAAAATCAACTGGCACTAATTTTTGTGCCGGCAGCAAATGAATATTTACAAGGAAAATTCCTAAAATTGTGGATTTTCTCACTGTACAATTATCCTGTGAATCACGGTATCCGAATAGGTATTGGCCATATCCATGGCTTCAAAGATCCAATCGAATGTACCTGTCTTGGTCTTTAAAGCAGGGTCCGGGTTCCCTGGACCAAACACAGGGATCCTGAAACTATACGTACTATCATTTGCTTCCACATCACCGCTGGTAAAATTCGGTTCATAAATAATTACTTCGCTGCCATCATCGTAAAGATTTATAATATTTCCTTCATTTAAAAATGTGCTATCATCCACATGGTATGAAACAAAACCAACTCTGCGAATATCATCCAATCCATTCGCATCATGAACAGTGGCTGTAACCAGTTCAAATGTTACACCGCCACTATCGGGTAGAAATATCGTATCCGATGCCGATATGGACACAATTATTGGTATAATATTTCCCAAATAAAATGAATCTTGTACCATGAATGATGCATTATTTTCATAGGTCGCTTCAAAATCCAGATATACCCTTCCAGTATCATCATCAATTGGATTATGGGTTAACGTATTGTTGATAACCTTCAAAGAATACAAATCATCATTTTTTAATATATCACCGCTGATACCATCATCATTTAATAATAGATAATCAGCTGTCCTAGCACTGGTCGTGTCCGTGCCAAACCAATATACCACTGCTGTTTCCAAAGAATTCCCTTTAACATTTGGCGCTACATCAATCGCAAAATATAAAATCCGGTCTTCCTGTAAAAAGGTGAATTGTAGTTCACCTAATGGTGAATCTGTATCTGTCGTACTGGCCGAATCAGGACAACCCCAAAAAATCAATGCACACAGGAATAGAAAAAATGAATTCACCCGGGTATAACTATGAAACTTCACTTTTTACCTTCCATAAATATAATGAACTAATAGTGTACCGACTTGCCCCAAACTTTCGGCAGAGCAATTCTCAGGCAAGTCTTGGGTTGTATGCCAATAATTCGCATAACTATTTGGATAATTAAAATCGATAATGTCAACTGCTGGTATTTTCGCCTCAGCCCATAGTGGTACATGATCATCATAAATTGTATGTACTATACGTGATTCAAAAGCGTCCAGGCTTAATACCTTTGCTAAGCCCCATAATTTTTTCACTAGTTGCCTATTCTGTTGGTAAGAAAAACGTTCTATCGGAATATGCAATTCAGCATCGCCAATCATATCCAATATTATCGCTTCGTCAGGTTTCTCTATGGGTAAATCTTTGGCAAATGCCAGTGAACCTTGCGCATAGCTTTTTGGAATGTCGGATCTACCCATATCCTCTCCATCAAACAGAACGAGTGTAATACCAATTGGGGGTGGTGAATCATTTAAAATTCGCGCCAGTTCCAAAATCACCGCCACACCACTAGCACCATCATTGGCCCCAATTATCGGATCAAAACGTTTTTCTAGATCTGGATCCTCATCGGCCCACGGCCTTGTATCCCAGTGCGCTCCAATCAGGAGCTGTTGGGGTTCATCTGCTTTGAAGCGAGCAATAATATTGGTTAAATCATAAGTTTTTTCATTAACCAAATCATCCAGAACAAAAGGCTGCAGAAGAACTGTGTCTGCATATCCTGCAAGAGTTTTTTGTAGATAATCCAAGCATTGCTTGTAACCATTTGAATCTGGGTTTCGCGGACCAAGTTCACATTGCTCAATCAAGTATTGAAAAGCATTCTCTTGATCAAATTCAGGTACTGTATTATTGCAGTTTGATAGAAAAATGATAGTAGAAATGGTTAGGATTATTTTGATTTGAATTTGCATTTATCTAACCACTAATAGCGATATTAAGATCAAATCCAAAGTCACGGTCAATTTTTTTACCAGTGGTCATGGATTCATTTTCATGATAGCCGTAGATCATGCTACCGCTAACTTTGGCTGAGAAGGTATAGGTAATACGAATTCCCGCTTTCCATCCAGAATTATATGCCGTTTGTCCAAATTCCAGCCCGTCATTTTTACTACCTAATGTCTCGCTTTCATTCATATCAAAATTAAATTGAAAATTGACGGTATTTTGAATTTTATAATCTTCCATAAATGGCAATGGAATAGTTATACCGCCTCTATGGCTATAGTTAGCGCTCGATGTATAACTTTTATCGCGATGAACAGTAATACCTGTCGGCACCCTGTCCAGTGATTTTGATAAATTATGGCGAAAATTCATCGATATACCTTTGTGTAAATTTGCAGTTAATCCAACCAACGGTGAAAAATTAGTGTTGATTCTGGATGAACGTTCGAACTCATCAAAATCAGTGATGAAATTACCTAAATCCAATAATGGCATACTGGGACCAACAAAATTTTCAAATTGCCAGGCCCGCGTTTCTTTACCACTAAATCCGTGTTCAAATGAAAGAGATCGTAGATACTTATTCAATATCGGCAGTTTTTCCAAACCAGACCAACGAACACTCCAGCCCGGAAAGGGTAAGCCATTTTCTAATTTTTCTCCATACGCAAAATAATCACGTGACATGTTTCTTTGCTCGGTTCCCGAGCCACTTCTTGTTGTGGAAACATTTTGCGCATAATTAAAACTGGTGCTAATACTTTTTGTAAGATTTAAACCAGAACGGAGTGAAAAATCGCGTTTGTGATCCCACGCACCTATATCAGATCCAATTTTTTCTGAGTGATCCAAACCATGATCAGGTTGCCAACCAAAACGGTAACCCAACGGAACATCACCAATTACACCACGCCCCGTCCTGTTAAGATTTTCCGTATAACTAAAATTAATCGGGTTGACCCTCCTGATCAATCCATGTACAAAATTTAGAGCAGGTACATCTTTTTGTTTTTTCTCCGGTGGTTTTTCCTCTTCGGGTTTTGACCGCCGTCGTCGTGATCTACCTGTGGGTGCTGAAGCCTTTGATGGCGGTTTATAAATTACTTCAAACATATTAACTAAATTCAAAGCAATGCTTGATGAAAATCGCAACTGTGTTCCAATATTGGCGCCGCCCAGCGTGCTTTCTCTATCCTGGTTCCAGCTGTGTGCTGAAGAATAATTTATGTTGGGTCTTAGCCAGGTAAAAATTACTGGATTAAATGATGTGGTTAAATTCTCTGTAATATTTTCTACAACGCCTGGGTCCAAGTCTCTCATCGCCATCCATGCGTAGCCGCGATAATCCTGAAGATCACTTTTGACGGCTCGAGTGTATTTCGTTTTTAAGGCATCCGTTAGCGTATAATCCATAGACAAATTTCTATTTAATCCAAAATTATAGGAGTCAGGTGATCGGCCGCCAACACGCTTTGTCCTTTGGCTTAAGCTTTCACTGAAATTCATAGATGCATTCAGGTTAGAAGGTGTATAATAAAAATGTATCTCACTCAGTTTTGGTCCGATCCAGGGTATAGGTTTCGTCCATTTTAAAGGACTAATGTAATTATCACGGCCAAACGGAAGTGCATAGCTCAACTTACCTGAGTATTTTTCATTTAATACTTCTTTATTAATTTCATTTGACGAAAACGATTTACTAGCACTAAAACTTGGCTTCAGCTTATCCAAAGTATATTTAATAATTTTATTATCCGATTTACTCGACTTTGCTAATGATGTACTAAAATTCATACCCGTAGATTTAGTTAGAATCGAATCGGGAGCGTTGCCTTCACTTACAAGAATATCGGAGCCCGGAAAATATTTTGGAGTATTCGTGGCACTATTCATCATTAGATTTACCGGTACGCTTATTCCCCATGATTTAGGCAATAGTTTATGTATTTGCACATTTGTATTTAGAGAAAAGTTTTCCCCGGATTGGTTGGTACCAAGACGCTGCTGCAGTACATGAAAATCTGCATCTTTTCGACTGTATGTAAACGATGTGTTTGCTATATCGGCTAAACTAAATTTTGATGTAAGACGCATAGCAACACCACGATCTTTTTTTACACCACTTAAACGAAGTTCATCGAGCCAGACTTCACCACTTATCCATTCCTCAGATATATTTCTCACTCCAACCATAAAAAACTGGATCCTTGATAAGGCGGGTTTACCTTTTATATTGATTCGCTTACCAGTAGAAATACCATTCTCATCCCTAAATATATAAGATTTTATATTTGCTGAATCTGAAAAAGTATCTGTACCATTTAATTTTTTTACGCTCGTTGAATCTTGCAGTTTGAGCTGGGTCAACCAGTTCAGATCCAGATCGATCGTATTCCTTTCTTCGGACTCATCCCAACCATTATATACTGGTTGAACCAGTTCGTAATAATCTTCCCCCAGTCCAAAACGCATGAAAAATTCCACCTTGGTTTCAGTGCTTCCGATCCAAGGGCTATTGCCATATACATACATTTTCATCTTATCATACGTAAGATAACTTTTGGCCCTGTCACCGGATACGTTAACCAATGTTTTTAAAGCAGCACCTTTGTAGTGGGGATAAAGATTATCGAATTTTAAAACCAGCGATTGTTCTTTTGATCGTATTTCATTTATGCGATCGTACTCACCCTTTACACCCTGTGGCGGATCATAATTCGCATTATCCTCTGTGTTTATTACTGAGATAGAAAATACACTATCGGAATTGGTCTTACTGTATGAATCTGATGAATCAGGCGCTACACCCAATTCCTGCCATTCATTACCTACTAATTCTATTTTTGCGATCTGAACCCAAGCCTGTGTAGTGTCTGAAAGCCTTAACCTGCAAAATTTAATCTCGTTCCATTCTTGATTACCTGTACTGTCAATTATTTCAAAATGGCTTAGCGGGATCCGAAATAACCTCCAGCCAGTTGGTTGACCATTCTTGACAGTCTCACCAGAAAAATAGGTCGTATCATCTAACGTAAACGTTTTGGTGAAGTAATCATTAATTTTATCCAAGAATCCAGTTCGATCCAAATCTTCTGTATCAGGATATCTTCCAGCATCAAGTGCATTACCTTCAGTCCCGTTGATTCGCTTATAATCATTACTACCTTCATCATAGTTCCAATTATCACTATTTGGATCATTTGGATCTATGTCATCAGCGACATTGATCAAAATAGTGCTACCTGCTGCAAGAAGTTCATTATATGTTTCACCAAATTGTAAACATCCACCCCAGCCATCTTCCGACTCATCCGCACAACCATCTAACCCAATATCCTCTGCATCATCCAATAGTCCATCACCAATCATACCAGCTACCGGTATATCCTCTGTATTTAGCGAACCATTACCATTCCAATCTTCGCTAATTTTACCAAGATCAATACTTAACTCGGATTTTGATCCACTCTTGCTGCGAATCCAAATTTCAAAAAATTTAGTTTGCGTTTGGTCGTAATCTCCAGAATACAATGTTGTGATAATTCCTGCCCAAAGAGAATCTTTTGGCAGCTGGGTTTGGTTGATGAGTGGTTCATAATTCATAACTAGGATATCGGTTGTTTCATTTTGAGCACGAATAGATGTCTCTTGATTCGGCCATATATCTTTTGTTCGCCATTGAACGTACGGATTATACCAATACATTTTCGCTCGGTTACGATGACTAAGTGTTTTGTTTGAATGATAAATAAGTGGTGGTGATGACGATTTCCAGAACCGGCGCTGAATTGGAAAAGAAGTAGTACGTTTTGCTCCTTCAAAATCATCAATATACGCTACGCCGCTTGGATCCCCAGTTTCAGGATTATTTATGGAATTTGGATTTGGCATGACCTGCGCGATTTCACCTTCAATTGAAAATGATGATGCTTTTTCAGTATTAATGATCGGTAATCGATCAATCAATCTGGTTAATCCCTCTAACGGTTGTTCATAACGTCCATTTACACCCCATATGAAATTGCGAGTCGGTTCATAACCAACTTCGATTTTCTCATTGATCACTGACTGATTGAAATATAAAGCTGTAGCACCAATAAATGATCGATTCCCAAAATCCATTTGAGCCCGCGTACCAATAATCGTCTTTTTATCAAATGATACTATTTCATGCTTATCAAACAGTATTTTTAATTGTGCATTCGGATTTAAATCTTCATTCATAACGAGTGTACCTGAGAAATAATCTATCTGATAATCAACGCCGCGTTTTAGCTCTAACCCATCAACATATACCTGCTCGCTGCCTTCCACAATCATAAAGCCCAGATTGATATTAGCACTTTGGTTCGTGTATTCGATCTGCAGTTCAAAACGACTGTCATTATTAATCTCTGTCTGCGTTGTCGTGGTATACATTTTACCCTGTCCCAAAACAATCTGTAGCTCAGAGTTTTTATTACCACCCGCCAGTGAATCATAAGCAAATGGATGATATGTAGGGAACATCAATTCACCACTCACCATATTGATTATACTACTATTTTCCATGTCAATTAATTCATCTGATTGACGAATGCCCGCTTCGTTTAAACTATCCAATCCAAACTGTGTGATATATGGTGTACCGCCAAGATCATATTCAGATGGGGGGTTCTGACGCTGATTAACAATACGCACGGCAAAACCTTCCTTATTAATGTTGGATGCGCCCATATAGTAGACATTCTTAAACATGAGATCCCATGTTGAATGGCTAGGAGTTAATGAAATGGGCTTGATCATTTTCAGTATCAAACTCGATGTGGAATCGGTTGTAATAATTCCGCTGCCCACAGTTAATAGGGTATCTCCGGTTTGTCTATTCGCTAATACAAATGTACAGCCAAAAGCTTCATTAGTTGATCTATTCCGTAAGCGAATAAACCCCAGATCATTACTGATGGAGTAATCCTGACCCGGTTCCAGTCTTTTGTAGTTACCCTCTTGACTTTCTGAATTTTCTTTATCGTTTAAATCTGCGTAGGCAATACCTGGGTCCGTGCTAGCGTCATTGGCTGATTCCAGTTTATAGAGATCAAAATCTCTGATGATTACATTGCCAACAAAGTGCGTGCCTTCGTATAGGGGATAAAATGGCGGTATTCCGATATAGGTCCCATTGAAGGTGGTATCTATACCATTTCGAAACCACTTATGAATATAAAAATATTGGTTCTTTATGTAGTCACTGTCCTTGATTTTTACAACGGCCGATTCATTGCTGCCCTTGTATTGCTGTTGTTCCTTTTTCGTTTTCTCAATAGAGGCAATTGTGGTTACATCGACAGGCCCAAGTTTTGATATAGCTTTCAGACCAAAAAGGCCTTTATTTTGTCCAGAAAAAGTAACATACTGGGTCGCCGGCAATGATAAAGAAATATTCCCAGCCTCTACTTTTTGAAGAATATCATCTTCTTCACCTTCATATGATATACGGATATTATTCTCCCAATCAAAGTCTCGTTCTGAATCTCTATCCATTTTAACTGTTATACGATCACCAATTTTTCCTTCAATATTAACTGCCTGTTTCTGGTCAAATTCTAGGTGCGTATTTTGCGTTTCCCGTATACTGGAACGGACAAGTTCCTGATCCTGAAATACCATTTTTCCATTGATATTGATATTGCCATTAACGCGGAGTGACACCCGGCCAAAGTCACCCATATCCATGCCTACCATTTCTAGATACCGTCCGCCGCGACGTTCTGTGTAGCGTTGATCACCTTGATCCGGTTTTTTAAATGAATCAATGAAATTCAACACCCGGTTCACTTGGACCATATGATTGAAATACCACTCTACCGTGCTGGTGAAAGGGATTCGTAAAACCTCATCATCTATGTATTCAGTAAATGATATGTAGTGCCAACTACTGTCTATGGCTACATCAAGAATTCGCTCACCATAGGTCACATCTAATAGATACAGTGGTTGGTCTAGCGTATCTTTCATGAGACTAAGTGGTACTGGTATTTCCGGGAATGCAGTTACTACATATGCAGATCGCAGATGGTAACTGGGGGGCAAGGTTAAGGTAGAGCTATCCTGCTGGCCGTATAGAGAGAAAACAGTACCTACGGTCAGGAATAACGCGATAAGGACGTGCCACCCTTTTTTCAAAGGGATTCTCCTGTGTTGTTATTTGTGTCGGTTGGTTCCCCGAGGAACCATCATTCCGATAGCGGTAGGTTTATAGAGGATTCTCCTATTTTTGGTTCATTCACCTAGTTTAGCACATTTACGAGTATTTTACGAAGTTTTTGTAATGCGATCCCACGGTGACTGATTTTATTCTTTTCTTCGGTAGAAAGTTCCGCAAATGTTTTCTCTAGCTGAGGAACATAAAAAATAGGATCATACCCGAAGCCAGCATTTCCACGAGGGAATTCAGTGATTCTACCATCTATATGGCCTTCAGTCCACAATTCTTGACTGCCATCAACAAATGATATTACTGTACGAAATCTGGCCGAGCGTTTCTCCTCAGGGACATCCTCAATTAAGGATAAAAGTTTATTCAAATTATCCTCATAGGTTGCATTTAAACCAGCAAATCGAGCAGAGTATATTCCTGGTCCACCATCAAGTGCGTCGACTTCCAATCCGGTATCATCAGCTATTGCCGGATGTCCAGTTTTGGCAAAAACTGTACGTGCTTTCAACAGACTGTTTTCCAGTAATGTAGTACCTGTTTCTTCAATCTCTCCAATATTAGAATACTCTGATAAAGTTTGGATTTCCACATCCAGTCCTCGCAGAGAATCCTGCAATTCTTTTTCCTTATCCCGATTATGTGTCGCTAGAACTATTTTCATAAGTTTATCTCGATTAAAAACGGCCGAAAGTAGGCAATTACAAAAAAACCTGAAAGCCTAATAAAACAGTGGGTTAATCAGTTGCAAAAGGAGCATCCTGCTACTAATTTTCACGGCATTTTTGGCGGCTCGGTAGCTCAGACGGTAGAGCAGAGGACTGAAAATCCTTGTGTCGCTGGTTCAATTCCGGCCCGAGCCACAACAATATCAAGACTTACAGGGATTTTATTTAATTTCTGTAGGTCTTTTTTTCGACTACAATTAACTACAATCATCGTCAGTCAGTATCCATTCTTCTCTCAAAACTACAATAATGACTACAAAAGGAGTTAATTATGAATATTGGATTAATTCGTGTGAGTTCAATTGGACAAAAAGACAACACGTCTTTAGAAAATCAGAAGAAAATGATAAATGAATATTGTTCGATTTACTCAATCGAATTAGATGAGATAATTGAAGAAGTATATACAGGAACTACAAGTGATAGAGATGGTCTTAATTATCTTAAATCACTTATTGAAAAAGGAAGTGTTGAATCTGTTGTCGTTATGAAACTCGATAGATTAATGAGGTCATTTAGTGAAGGTGTTGTTTTTATAAAGTATCTGTTAGATAACGATGTAAAGATCATTTCAGTATTAGAGAAAATAGATACTTCAACTACAAGTGGTCGATTTTTTATGAATGTGTTGTTGAGTCTGAATGAGATGGAAAGAGATACTATTGTCGATAGAATGAATACAGGGAAACTCAGAAAGTTTGAGAATCATGAGAGAGTATCTGGAACAATTTCTTACGGATATAAGAAATCTGAAAATAGTCTTATTGTTGATAAAGAAGTATCAAAGATTATACACTACATTTATAAAAGATACTTAGAACTCAGAAAACGTGGTTTAACTAAAACTAAGAGTATGAGAGAACTGAGAAAATCTTTGAAGAAAAGAAATTATAAATACAGAGATCGTGAATTCACATCACCGACAATTAACTACATTTTATCAAACAGTTTTTATACTGGTGTTATGACTCACGGAAATAAAACAAATAAACATAAGTATGATACGATTATTAGTTCTCGTTTATTTAATCTTGTTAATCGGATATAATTCAATTGATAAATATCACTTTCGTGGGGTTTTGTTTTTTATAGAGTGATTGTATGTAAATTTCGTCTGATATGAAAAAAGACAAATATATAGAATATTACCCTAATGGAATGAAGTGGAGAGAAGTAACTCTCAAGGATGGAAAAGAAGATGGATTATGGACTCAATGGTATGAGAATGGACAGAAGAGGAGAGGAGTAACTTTCAAGGATGGGAGAAAAGATGGATTATGGACATATTGGTATAAGAGTGGACAGAAAAGTGAAGAAAGAAATTACAAGGATGGGGAATTAGATGGATTATTTACTAAATGGTATAAGAGTGGAGAAAAGAAGTCAGAAGGAACTTACAAGGATGGGAAAGAAGATGGATTATGGACTAAGTGGTATTACAGGAATGGACAGAAGGAAGAAGGGACTTACAAAGATGGGGAATTGGTTTCTTCAAAATGTTGGGATAGAGATGGAAATGAAAAAGAGTGTGATTAAATAAAATCCCCTAACCCATCCCAACCCCACATTCCGTGGGGTTTTGTTTTTTATAGAATAACATTTTGTAAATTTGGTGTGAGATGAGAAAACTGTATCTATTACTTCCTATCTTATTTCTGATTTATTGGGGTTGTGAAGAAACAACTGAAGAAGAGACCACCCCAACTGAAGTAACTTTGTGGGGAGAAGTTTATTCAGTAGAAGATACTGATAGTTTGGATTTATCCAATAATCAACTCACTGGTTCCATCCCACCAGAGATAGGTAATCTGACCAATCTGACTTGGTTGTGGTTAAATGATAATCAACTCACAGGTTCTATCCCACCGGAGATAGAGAATCTGACCAATCTGGATTGGTTGGATTTATCCAATAATCAACTCACAGGAGAAATACCAGAGAGTATCTGTGATTTGAATATTATCACTACGTTCATCATTGATTGGGGTAGTTGGGTATTCAACATCTCCAACAACCAACTCTGTCCCCCATATCCATCTTGTATTGAAAATTATGTGGGAGAACAGGATACGAGTGATTGTGATTAAACTGAATTAAAAAAGGTTCTATAATCACCCCTGATTATAAACTCAAATATTGTTAAACTTGAAGAACACTATAATACCAAACCAATCCACCACGGTTGAATGAGTTCTGTAAGTAGTTGGGGATAGTCAAGTCCTTGAGAGGTAACAAACCACATCTTTTGGTAAATTCCGTCACTGTCGAATAGTTTGGTTCTGATAAAAGGTGTCAATCCTGTCCTCTATTCAAAGAAAAAAGAACTCGTTGTCAGTGGTTTTGAGTGGCCGGACAATACAAAAAGAACATATTCAGGACAGGCCTACGCAACAGTAGACAAAGTCGGTAAAGGATCGATTATTTTATTGGCGGAAGACCCGGTTTTCAGGGTCACTTATACAGCAACAGCAAAACTGTTAACTAATGCAATCTTCCTGGGTCCAACTCTCAACTGATCTATCTGTGTGCATTAACCGGCTCTATCCGTTAGAGATACCAAACTCTAGAGACAGGAATAAAGCAGGGGTAATAAAATGAAATCACTTTCAATGATCGCAGCTCTATTGGCGGCTTTTGGTCTGCTTATCTTCAGTTATAAGCTCATGGAGTATAATCGTGAAAAACATAATTATGATCAGGATATACCTACTACAACTTATTCCGCTAGCAGTATGAATTTGTACCGGGTCCTAGCATTG
>Ga0208571_1000664_pt1 | contig 12068 bp, 9 predicted proteins | sample DeeseametaMP0103_FD_184223 | JGI IMG/M metagenome (GOLD analysis project Ga0208571, IMG submission 184223) | Marine microbial communities from the Deep Atlantic Ocean - MP0103 (SPAdes) | ecosystem: Environmental > Aquatic > Marine > Oceanic | place: Atlantic Ocean | collected 2010-12-22
TGAGTGAATCGATCGAATCCGTAAACTCATCCTTAAAGTATTTGATAAATCATTATCGGGACGATCAGCATTTGGCAGGGGTGGTCAGTTACAACTTCTTGATGATGCTCGGTACCTTGATTGCGGGTTGGCAGGCTGCGAGATCGGCCCAGATTGCAGTACAGCAAATCCAATCCGGTGCATCGGATCGTGAATTCTATGAATCCAAACTGGTAAGCTGCCAGTTTTTTGCTGAGCAGATTCTGCCCAAGGTTCATGCCTATGGAAAATCCATTCGTACCGGTTCAGCTGCGACGATGGCTTTATCTGAAGATCAGTTTTAGTCTAATTCAAAGACAAACCCAAAGCTTGATTGATCAAACCTAGGTAATTTTTTGTCAGTTCCGACCACTCTGATTGCAGCCATGGAGTATATTTTTCAGGACATTGATCAATGGATCTGGACAGTTCCTTGGTATCGATGAATTTCCAGTCAGCGATTTCAGTTATGTTGATTGAAATTTTCCCGTCATGGCGGCCTACAAAAACAGAGCACAATTCGTGTTCGCTGCCTTTTTGCTCAAAGGGTTCTCGATAGAAAAATTTATAGAGGTAATGCAACTCACAATCAATTGATAGTTCTTCCATCACCCGTCGATGTGCTGCATTTTCAATCTGTTCTCCCTGCCGGGGATGACTGCAACAGCTATTGGACCAGTAAAGATTCCACAATTCTTTGTCCTGACTTCTTTGTTGCAGTAAAACTTGGCCGGAAGAGTTAAAAATGAATATCGAGAAAGCCCTGTGCAACAATCCACTGCCGGTGTGGCATGCAGCTTTAGATGCAAAACCTAATTCATTGTCTTGACGATCAACCAAAATCAGCAATTCATCTGTATCAGAGGCAATATCGTTGTCCAGGTTCATTGTTTTGAAACAGTAAAACTGAGTGTTTCAAAGCCTTCTGACTCGATAGCTTCTGCTACTTCAGATTCTTTCTTGACCAAGGCAACCATTGCACCTCCTCCTCCTCCTCCGGTCAATTTTGCGCCCAATGCACCGGCCTCTCTAGCCAGACCAATCAACCGTTCAAGTTCAGGATTTGAGACTTGGAGTGCATTCAGCAAACCTTGACAAAAATTCATCATTTGCCCTAACAAAGCAAAGTCGTTGTTTTGAATGGCCGTGATAGACTTTAAGACCAAATCGTCAATGTCATCAAAAATCTTTTCGTACATGGCGGTATTTTTTCTCCAACCTTCTCGCACATTTCTCACAGTTTTCGCTGTGACTCCCTCGTGTCTTGAAAAACCCACCACCAGTGAAAAGCTTTCGTTAATGTTCAGTCGTTCAACCAATGGAGGTTCGCCAGTCCTGTAGATCAAAGGCTGACCAAATGTTGCCATGGTGTTGTCAATTCCACTCGGATTGCCGTGCGCAATTTTCTCAGATTCGAACGCCATTCCATTGACTTCTTCATCGGATAAGCCCAGGTTAAAATGGTTGCTTAATCCCCTGATGATAGCGACGGCTATCGCTGCTGATCCTCCCAAACCCATACCTCTCGGGATGTCTGGAAATACCTCAATACGCATACCTTTGTTACTTAAATTAAGTCGTTCAAGGATTGCCCCTGCAGGTTTTTCAAACGATTGTCTTTGTTCAATATCTTTATCCAACTGGTATTCAATTCCCCAAGATGGAATCATCAGCATCACACTTTCTTTGCAATCCTCTATTTTGACCCGGATAGTCTGCGGCACAGGAACTGCAATGGCGTGACGTCCATAGACCACTGAGTGTTCTCCCAGGAGTATGACTTTGCCAAATCCAATACCCTCAATGGCTTCATTGGACGAGCTTTTATTGGCAATCAAACCACTTGGTTTCCTGCTGGTTTTTCTCTGCAAGTCTTCAAGAATATCCCGTGCTTTCCAAACCTTTATGTCGCCACTGATTAGTAATTTTTCAAGAACTTGATCAAACAATTTTGTTGGCGTGCCAGCTGCTTTTACCACCGATCTGGCATGCAGCGTCATATGTCCTTTTTGAATACCTTCAGTTACAAGTGCTTTCAATGCCGAAAAATTCTGAGCCAAGCCGACAGCAGCCATTACCCTGGCCAGTTCCATCGCCGATTCCACATTGAGTATTCTTAAATTCAATGCCACTGCTGGATTGGATTCCATAGGTCCACCAACCGTTCCTACTTTGATGGGCATTTCAATTTTGCCGACTAAATTTCCCTTGCTATCTATGGACCATTTAGACAGAGCTGAGTAGCGTCCATGTCTCGCTGCGTAGGCATGGGCTCCAGCTTCAATTGCCCTCCAATCGTTCCCAGTTGCCAGAGCCACAGCATCAATCCCATTCATAATACCCTTGTTGTGAGTGGAAGCACGGTAGGGATCTGCGTGTGCAAAATCAGAAGCAATTACAATTCCATCCCTGACTCTTTCGCCATTGTAGTCAGCGGTTTCAAGCGCATCTTTTGGGATAATCACAGACGCCGAAGCTAGGGCTTTATCTGAAAGATTGGATAGGATTCTTAGGAAAACCTCACCCTCGGTTATCGATTCGATCAATGAGGCGATACCCTCACACATTCCATTGACTAGATTGGCTCCCATGGCATCCCTTGTATCAACGTGGAGATCGATGATTAACATATCTTGTTCAAATGAACTCATTGGATAGGTTTTAACGTTCAAATCAACCGCACCCCCACCTCGGGCGACCATTCTGGGGTGAAAACTGTTGGCAAGATTTAAAATCTCCTTCTTTCTGGACATAATTTCAGAGCGTGCTTTTTCCAAATTATTAATATTGACCACTTGAATTTGGCCTGTGAGAATTGGATCGCCCGACTCAGCTTTGAACCCACCATAATTCCTGAAAATTTTAGCTGCCGAACTCAATGCGGCAACAATGGAAGGCTCTTCAACAGCCAGCGGGATCACATAATCTTTTCCATTGATTAAAAAATTCAAACCCAGGCCTATCGGCAGTCCCATGACTCCAATGACGTTCTCAATCATTTTATCAGCACTATGCAAGTCCAATTGTTGTTGCTGATTTTTAAGAGCCAGATAATCTTCCTTGGAAATCAACCCTCGTTTATACACAGCTTCAACTCGATCTTTGATAGACAAGCGATAAAAGTTTGGAAATCTTGATTTGTCCATATTCTAATTATCCAATAAGGAGATCATGATGGCGATATCGGTCTTTTGATGCAACTTATTGGGTGAAAAAAAATTTATACAATGTAAGAATAAGTGATTGATTGCATTCGGTTAGAGATATGAGCACAGACAAACCATGGGTGAAAAATTACCCAGAAGGGACACCTGATCAACTGGAATTTGACCCGAAAACGTTGGTAACTCTTTTGGATGATGCAGAATCCGAATATCCGGAGTCTCCTGCTTTTGCTAATTTTGGCAAATCCATCACCACTAAAGAGGTTGAAATCAAATCCAAACAATTTGCCGCTTATTTGCAAAAGGATTTGGGCCTAAAAAAAGGGGATCGTATCGCTCTGATGATGCCCAATTTATTGCAGTATCCAGTTGTTATATTCGGTGCTCTCAGAGCGGGTTTGATCGTTGTGAACGTTAATCCACTTTACACCTCAAGAGAACTAAAACACCAATTGAAGGACTCAGGGGCGAAAGTAATTATGATTTTCGAGAATTCAGCTCATGTTCTGGATGCTGTTTTCTCAGAACTGGAAATCGAACACGTGATCGTCACAAAAATTGGTGATTTTTTAGAATTCCCAAAGGGCCTCTTCATGAATGTCGCGGTGAAGTACCTCAAAAAAATGGTACCACCCTACACGTTTCCCCGGGTCATCAAGTTTAAGGACACCCTGACCCGGTCAACAGAAGACTTTAAAGCGATCCCTATTTCTGTCAATGACATTGCCTTTTTGCAATACACAAGCGGGACAACAGGATTTTCCAAAGGAGCCATGCTGTCGCATGGCAATGTGACTAAAAACTTAGATCAATTTGAAAGTATGTTGATAAATATATTGGAAGATCAACAGGATATTTATATGAACGCCTTGCCAATTTATCATATTTATTCTTTGGTGGTTTGTGTGTTTGCTGGATACTCTAGAGGAGCATTAAATGTACTGATTACAAATCCCAGAGACACTGCAGCATTTATTGAGGAAATGAAAAAATGGCCCTTCACTTTTTTCAATGGGGTCAACACTCTTTATGAGAGCCTGCTCAATCACCCAGAAATAAAAAATGTCAATTTCGATTCGATGAAACTTTCAGGATGCGGGGGCATGGCAACCCTGAAATCTACTGCAGAGAGATGGTATGAATTGACCGGTAAAGTCTTGCTTGAAGGTTACGGTTTATCAGAAACATCACCCGGTGTGACAGTTTCACCGGCCTACACGGAGAAATTTACAGGCACGGTAGGGTTGCCCATTCCCAATACAGAGATCTCAATTCGAGATGATGATGGTAATGAAGTTGAACGTGGTCAACCGGGTGAAATCTGTATTAAAGGACCTCAGGTGATGCAGGGATATTGGCGGAATGAAGAAGCAACGGCTGAAGTCATCGGAGAAGACGGATTTTTCAAAACGGGCGATATCGGAACCATGGATGATGAAGGATTTCTTTCCATTGTTGATCGGAAAAAGGACATGATCATCGTTTCTGGCTTTAATGTTTATCCCAATGAAATCGAAGATGTAGTCTGCATGCACCCTGGCATAGTTGAAGCAGCCAGTATAGGGGTCACAGACGAGAAGACAGGGGAAGCTGTGAAATTATTTGTTGTTCTCGGGGGAGAGCAAAAGCTCGCAAAAGAAGAGATCATTGATTACTGCAGACAAAACTTAGCTGCCTATAAGGTTCCAAAGCAGATTGAGTTCATGGACGAGTTGCCAAAAACCAATGTTGGTAAAATCTTAAGGAGAGAACTTAGAGAATAACTCTTCAGCCACATCTGTGTGATTGGTTGTGGCTACGGAATCACTTTTTCATCGCCCAGCTGACGATTGGTCAGGCTTGTGATGGGCGGAAACAAATTTGACAGTTAATTAGGGGAAAGATTATGGGTGTATTGAAAGGAAAAATTGCAGTAGTTACTGGAGCGGGCAGAGGCATTGGTAGGGAAATCTGTCTAAGTTTTGCAAAACAGGGTGCAAAAATAGTTGTTAATGATTTAGGGGCAGATAGAGATGGTACCGGTGAAAGCAAGGTAGCCGATGAAGTCGTAAAAGAAATCAAAGAGTTAGGCAGCGAGGCTGTGGCCAATTATGATTCGGTAGTTACGGTAGAAGGGGGCAATAATATTTTCCAAACTTGCATAGAGGCTTTCGGTGCAATGGATATTCTGGTCAATAATGCAGGGATCTTGAGAGATAGAACTCTCTACAACATGGAAGAAAGCGAGTGGGATGGGGTAATCAATGTGCACTTGAAGGGACACTACAACTGTAGCCGTCCTTTTGTGAGGTACATCAGGGACAGCAACAGGTTAAATTGTCGTATCATAAATATGTCATCCGTGTCCGGTCTTTATGGGAGTTTTGGGCAAACGAATTATGGTGCTGCTAAAGCAGGCATAGCTGGATTTACCCGATCACTTGCTTTGGAAGTAGCTAAGTATAAATGCACTGTCAACACTATCTCTCCGGGTGCAGCAACGAGAATGACTTTTGATCTAATCGAGGTTGCAGGCGGAAAGTATGATGCAACTGATTGGACCCAAGGGCCTGAACAAATAGCCCCGGTGGTTACTTGGCTGTGTTCAGATGCTGCCGATGCTGTTACATCGCAGATAATTCACTCGCAGGCAGGGATACTGGGAATCATGCAACAACCCGCTGTCATAAAGTCGTTCACGACTGAAAAGCTTTGGACTGTAGAACAACTCGATCAATTGATGCCAGAACTAATTGAAGCAAAAAAACACCATGATGCTGAAGTATCGGAAAAAGGTGCTCCTAAAAAAATCTAGGGTATTTACCTTGCGTATGACTAGAAATTCAACCGAATAATGCATTCAGCAACGCAAGCGGGCCTGTCTTGATTTTCCACTTCAACCGAATACTGTTCTATTAATTCGATAGTGCCCTTGACTTCCTCCACAGAAAGCAGAGTGCAATTGGATCTGATCTTGCTTCCAGAAATTACCGGCCCAGGGAACCTCAATTTATTGATGCCGTAGTTGATGATGTTTTTTGCATCCGGGAAAGGAGGATTTAACGGATCCACAAGTCCTCTTAATTTTGGGTAGAGTGCAAGGGTAAAGTATCCGTGTGCGATGGTTGCCTGAAACGGTGATTCTTTGGCTGCTTTTTCTTGGTCAATATGAATCCATTGATGGTCATCCGTGGCATCGGCAAATGCATTAATCATTTCTTGACTGATTGTTATCCAGTTACTTTGATGGATTTGAGTGCCTATTTTGCATTGCAGTTGAGTTAAAACACTGTCTTTGCTCATCACGACTCCTTAAACAAAAGTTGATATTAGAGTCAGATCGTATCAAATTATGAAGGCATGTGACGAGCAGATATTAAGTTTTGCGTCCATTATTTCTTCATTATTTGTTGTTATAATCAAGAATGTTCTGCTGAGTTGTCTTGAGGTTAGAGGTTAGTAAAATGTTAGCAAATAAATTTTGTTCAATTTGTGCAGTCCTGCTAATCATTAGCGGTTGCGCCATGCAACAAATGGGTGGTGGTGGTAACCAGTCTGCAACTCCGTTGCCACAGCCCTCGTCATCCTCGTCCTCATCGTCTTCGCCATCGTCTGGATCCATGAGTTCCTCTGGTGGCTTATCTTCCCCATCTTCTCAACCGCAGTCCTCGGGTTCAGAAGGTGCCCAGGGGTCAAGTGCCTCCAGTACTCAAGGATCAAGTAGCTCCAGTGGCGAGCAATCTGGGTCTGGATCCGAACAAAGCCAATCGGACACAACATCAGGGATGGCATCTTCTGACCCATCTCAAGCTGGCTCTTCCCAAACAGGAGCACAGAACTCAAATATGGGTTCAATGTCATCGGATCAATCTGCATCCACTATCTTTAATGAGTCTCTGGGAGTGTTTGACAAAGAGATGGCAGGTGAAAGAATCGTCATTGCCTCTTCCGGAGAAGGTCCAGGGGGCATGAGTGGACAGGAATCGGCGGATGCGGCAGCCGTACAATCTGGAGTCATGGAGGGAGGTATGCAATCTGGGGATATGGCCGATGGTACAGAGATGGGTTCATCTGAGCAAGGTCAACAAGAGGCAACATCTGAAAAGAATGGTGTCAATGTGATTGACTGCAAAGATGAAGAAGAGTGTGCCGACAGAATACCTGATGATATTGATAAACTGCCTGTTGATGAAGGTACAGGAGGCATTCGGGGGGAAGATGTTATTGCAAGACAAATCAGGGAAGCAGCAATACTGGAAGATGATCCGTTAATTCGGGAAGCCCTGTGGAATGAGTATAGAAAACACATGGGGATCAAGTAGAATTTCAAAGTTATGTTGCATCTATCAAAAATAAAGCCAGCTTTTTCTTTGTTGACTCTACTCTTGTTGGCAACCGTCAGTTGTACATCATCAAAGACCATTCAATATGAAAATGTGCCTATTCAACGGGCACAAATTGAATTGACCGAAGAACAATTATTGGATGTTGGTATTTTGATTTTCGATCCGAATCTTCCGGAAGAAGACCAAGAGTTTATTTTCCCTGAAATAAGAAAAGCTGAAGCGAGGTACATTCCCTATCATCTCAAAACAACATTAGAAGACACAGGTTTCTGGGGCGGCGTTTGGGTTTTGCCTGAGAAATCTGAAGCCATGGACTTAATTGTTTGGGGCAGAATAGAAGTTTCAAACGGGCTCAAAGTAGCCGTACGTATTGGAGTGTGGGACATCACTGGTAGAGAGTGGATGAACAAAGTTTATGAAACGACCGTTTCAAGAAGCGCTTACAGCCAACAAAGGGATTACAGCCAGGACCCATATCAAAGTTTCTATAACAAGATTGCCAACGACCTGTTGAAAATTAGGAATTCTTTGTCGTCGCCCGAATTGAGAAGAATCAGTGAGATTGGTGATTTGAGGTTTGCTGCTGAGTTGGTGCCCGGTGTTTACAGCGATTACCTTATGCAAGACGAAAAAGATATATTTAGCGCCAAACGTCTGCCATCAGAAGATGATGAGATGATGAGTCGCATTCAGAATGTCAAAGAGCGTGAGTTTGTATTGGTTGACACCTTAAACGAATATTATGCAAAGCTTTACCAGGATATCTCGGTTCCATATGAAAATTGGCGAAAATTGTCCCGCGAAGAGATGCTCACCTACGAGGACTTAAAAAGAAGTGCTTTGAAAAGACAACTTTTGGGGGCTGCTGCAATACTCGGTGCTATTGCCTATGAAGGAAACAGCCAGACTAGCAGTTACGCGAAACAAGCTGCACTTTACGGTGGAATTGAAGTAATCAAAAGTGGTTTTGGCATGTCAGCCGAAGCCAAAGTTCACAAAGAATCTTTGAAAGAATTAGGAACTTCGTTTGATACCCAAGCCAAGCCTCTGATTATAGAAATTGAAGGTCAGACGCTGAGGCTGACAGGTACTGCGCAAGAAAAATTTCTCGAATGGCGGAAACTGCTAAAACAAATCTACACCGAAGAAACTGGATTTAATATCTCTGAAAATTCCGACCCGCAGGGTTAAAATCAATTTTCATGGATCACAAGACCTCTGAAAACGGCTCAGAAATCAAACCGGATTTGAAATCCAATCCGGATGAGCCATTGGTTAAGACCATCCAACAGCTGAATCTTGAAAAAGGGAATAGAACTCGAGTCAGCAAGACTCTCGCCTATTCATTGCTGGGTATATTATTGGCAATTTTGGTAATTGTCGTCTTTGTCCTTCCATCCTTGGTCGATGAAACCCAGGACCAAGTTGCAACTGTTGAAGAAGGCAACACCGTAACAACGCAAATTGATCGCTCTGTGTTGGCACAAAAACCCATTGCCCAAGCCCTGTTTGCAGAACTATTGATTAAAATTGATGAATTAAAGCTCTATGGCATTCAATTTTGGGGAGGGGATCAGTGGTCACAGGTTCTTCTTTTGCAGCAAGATGGGGATGATGGCTATCAATCAGCTCAATATGATTTGGCGGCAACAAAGTACCGGGAGGCAATGCAGATCTTGGCCGATATGGAAGTCAGTGTACCCGTTCGTTTGGAAGCAGCGCTTAACCAAGGCCTGAACGCAATTTTGGATGGAAACAAAGACGAGGCCGTTGCAAATTTTGAAATTGCTCTTGCTATCGATGGTACCAACCAAGAAGCCAAGCAAGGGCTGGAACGTGCTTTCAAACTCGATAAAGTTTTGGAGTTCACCACTCTGGGTCTAAATTTTGAAGCTGAAGGAAAATGGCAAGAAGCTATGCAATCCTTTGCGAATGCATTGGCTATCGATTCTGAGTGGCTGGAAGCTCTCAGTGGATTGGTAAGAAGCACAAAGGCATTCGACGCAGAACAATACCAGGGACTTCTCTCATCAGGCTATCAACTTATCAAGAAAGGTAAGTTCGATGAGGCTCGTACTGCCTTGGAGCAAGCATCGGCAATACAGCCCGGATCAGAGCAAGTCGCTCAGGCAATTGAGGAATTGGGTCTTCGGGAGAGTATGGCGAAAATTAAAACACTGAAATACAAAGCATTAAGTGCAGAGGTCAACGAAAGGTGGGCCAGTGCCCAAGAATTGTACGCAAGCATCTTGAAACTGGATCCAAATATCTCAGAAATTCAGGAGAATCTAATTAGAGTGAATCAAAGGATTGAGCTTGAAAACAACCTCATTTACTTTACCAACGTAGCTGACAAATTAAACGACGACAAACTATTCAATCAAGCCGTTCAGTTTTTGGCGAAAGCCGATAGCATTGTTAACAAAGGACCCTCTTTGGAAAAACAAATCGCTGACCTCAGGCAAATCCTTTCCATCGCTGCAATCCCGGTTCCTGTCACAATATTTTCAGACGAAATGACGGAAGTGGTTATTTATAAAATTGGGAGTCTAGGCGTATTCAAGCAAACTGTTGTTTCCTTACGGCCAGGGGTTTACATAGCTACGGGTTCAAGATCAGGCTATCGGGATTTTCAATTAAGGTTTAAAGTATCTGGGAGGGCAACAAACCAAGTCATTCGAGTGGAATGCAAGGAACCGATATGAGTCAGATTTCAATCCGCCAAGGGGAAGATTACCGACCTTTTGAGTCTGACAATCTTCCCGTTAGGATAGGCACAGACCTAAATGCAGATATCCGTATTCTGGGGCCACTATCAATCGGCGTTGTGGTTCTCCTTGACTTTCTGGATGGGCGTCCTTTCATCCAAGTTGTTAGCGAGAAACCAGAGGTTTTGATCAATGGTCGGTTGCTCACAGGCAACCATTGGATCCGTAACAATGACCGGATTGATATCGCAGATAAATCAATTTCTTTTGAGCTTGACGGGGTTAATCAACTGACATTGACTGTCTCCTCGAATGAGGATTCATTGCAGCCCACACAGTTTCAGCAAAAAACTGCCGGATCAACTATCTTTGGAAGCAAGATTTTCAAGTTCAGCAGTGCAACTTTCATCCTGGGTTTGGCATACTTTCTTTTTTACCTCTTTACCGCAAATGCAGTTCTTATAAAACTTCAGCCTTTTGAGTCGGAAGTCAGCATCATTGGCGGTTATTTTCCACACCTCAAAATAGGGGGTCGCTATTTGTTGCGGCAGGGCGATTATCAATTGGATGTTTCACATCCGGGTTATTATCCATTGTCTGCAACCATTGCCATCGATGAAGATTCAAGTCAGGAAGTCGCTTTTGACTTAGAAAAACTTCCCGGTGAATTGATTATTAACACTTTGCCTACAATCGATTCGATTGTTTCGGTGGATGGTGATGTGGTGAAACCAGCTTTGGCAGGGGGCTTTATCATTGCTGCAGGTCCGCACACCGTAAAAATTACTGCGGACAGATACTTCGCTGTTGAGCAGGACATCCAGGTCGAAGGCATGGAGCTTACTCAAGAGATCGAGGTTGTTCTGACACCGGCATGGGCAGAGATTTCAGTTCAGTCTTCTCCGACCGGAGCGAACATCTTGATTGACGGGGAACTTTCAGGCATCAGCCCAAACACTTTCGCGGTTCTAGAAGGTGAGCATACAATGATTCTGAACAAATCTGGCTACAAGCCATTTGAACAATCGTTAATTGTCAAAGCAAGCCAAGCGCAGTCTCTGGATTCAATTGAATTATCCAGATTGGACAGTAAATTAAAAGTCACTACCAATCCAAACGGTGCGGCAGTAAATATCAATTCAATCTATCAGGGCTTGTCACCAGTGATGGTGGAATTACCGCCACTCAAGGCGCATGTTGTGGAAGTCTCCAAACCAGGCTATCAATCCCTAACTGAAGAAATAGTTTTGCAAACCAGAGAAGAGATGCAAGCATCCGGAGCAAAGGATTTTCTGGAATTCGCAACAAACCTTAAGCCATTGAAGGGTTTCATTAGGGTGACTGGGACAGAGGGTGCAAGCATCCTTGCCGATGGAAAACAAGTTGCAAAAATTCCATCAACAATAGAATTGTTGGCCAAAGCACAAACCTTGAGCGTCCAAAAAGAAGGATACGTAACCCAGGAAATAAGTATCCAGCCAACACCTGGGTATGAGCAAAATCTAAAAATACGCTTGATGACACCGGAGGAAGCAGTTTTGGCTGCAATGCCAACAACCATTAAAACTACTCAAGGTTTGCTGATGAGGCTGGTTTCCCCAGGAACTTTCGTGATGGGTGCGCCAAGAAAAGATCAGGGCCGACGTGCCAATGAAACCGAACGTTTGATCCAGATTACCCGACCGTTTTACGTTGGAGTTCGTGAGATTATTAACAAGGAATTCAGACAATTTAAGCCCAGGCATACCTCTGGAGCAGAAACTTTTAGAGAATTATCAAATGGGCTCCATCCTGCAGTTATGCTGACGTGGGAAGATGCTGTGGATTTTTGCCAAAAACTCAGTTACAGGGAA
>Ga0208571_1000676_pt1 | contig 11988 bp, 7 predicted proteins | sample DeeseametaMP0103_FD_184223 | JGI IMG/M metagenome (GOLD analysis project Ga0208571, IMG submission 184223) | Marine microbial communities from the Deep Atlantic Ocean - MP0103 (SPAdes) | ecosystem: Environmental > Aquatic > Marine > Oceanic | place: Atlantic Ocean | collected 2010-12-22
CGACTTGGCTTGCAGAAAATTGTTTTTGGGCCGTCTCAAATTTTACGGACTCTCTCCTGGTTTGATACCATCGAACTCAAAGATCCAACGGGTCAAACGGATGGTGTGGAAGCATTTCGGCTGCGTGTTTTTCCATCTAATTCATTATCTATCTGGTCGTGGTTGATTAACTCCAATCAGGATACGATTTCATTTGGGGGACGAGCAGAACTATCAACTGGTTTCGGGGAGTGGGGTTTGACCTATCACCAGGATCCAACAGTGACACCCCAGTCAGCAGGGCAGTTCCCGGTCATTATTTCGGGACCTCATCAGCGTGTTGCCATGGATCTTCGCTATGATGGATATATTGGATCATGGATGGAAGGAGCCTATATTTTTTCCGATAATTCTGAAATAAAAATGGTCACCATGGGTGCCGATTACACACTGCCCCTCGCCAGCGGAATTCTGATTATGACAGAGTCTTTATATATTGACCAAAAGCAAAATGGTTCAAATACTTCTCAAACATTTACCGCATTTATGGCAAGTATACCCTTGGGAATGATACATCAGATTATGTTGATCTCTCAATTAGACTGGGATGAAAATCGGGCTTACAATTATCTGCGGTGGAGCGCAACCTATGATCATTATAGCTTAAATTTGATTTTGTCGCTGAGCCCAAAAAGATCTGATTACAATTTTACGGAAGAATATTTACCAAAGACATTAGCCGGATATGGTGCCGGGTTACAATTCATGTTTATTTATGATCATTAGGAAAAATTATGGCAAATAATTCTGTTGTTGAAATTCAAAATTTGGTTAAACGGTTTCCTGTGGGTGGTGATTTTTTCACTGCTCTTAAGAATGTGAACCTGATCCTGGCCGAGGGTGAATTCACCGGCCTGGTCGGGCCCTCCGGCTCCGGCAAAACCACCCTGCTCAACATTATTGGCGGACTGGACTCCCCCAGTGAAGGACATGTGAGTGTGCTGGGCATGGCCCTGAACAACACATCCCATGGTGAGCGCGCCAGGTTGAGACGGAAGAGCATGGGCTTTATTTTCCAGAGCTACAACCTACTGCCGGTTTACTCCGTATTTGAGAATGTAGAACTTCCCCTAATTTTGAACAAGGTGGATCCTACCGAACGGGAAAAAAGGGTCAATCAGGCCTTAGAATGGGTCGGACTCAGTGATAAGACAGATTCCCGTCCGGCAATGCTCAGCGGCGGCGAGTGCCAGCGCACGGCCATTGCCAGGGCTATTGTTCACCAACCGGCACTGATACTTGCAGATGAGCCCACAGCTAACCTGGACGCGAAGAATTCCCACCATATTATGAAAATCATGGTGCGGCTGAACAAAGAGCTTTCCACTTCCTTCATCTTTGCCACCCATGATGAAAAAATCATGGCCTACCTGCGAAGGATTATCCACCTGGATGATGGGCAGATTACGGAAGATGAACAGATTGATAACCCGAAGTCTGGTCAATAGAGATGCTGTTTAAAATCGCCATGAAAAATCTCCTAGGTGCCAAGCTGCGCACCTGGCTCAATGTCTTTGTTACCGCAATATCTTTTTTCATGATCATCTTCATCTCCGCCATGTACGACGGCATGCGGGAACACGCCATGCAGGTCTCCATAAATACGGAGATTGCCGGCGGTGCCTACTGGCATCCCGAGTATGATCCCCTGGATCCTATGACCTTTGAAGATGCTCACTCTGTTCCACCGGATGCCGTCAGAGCACTTGTGGATCAGAAAAAAGCTATACCGGTACTGGTGAGCCAGGCTTCAATCTATCCCAATGGGCGCATCATGCCGGTGATCATGAAGGGGATAAATCCAGAACAGAATATTGTCAACATGCCTACGCAAATGTTGGCCAATAATGATGCAGTCACTATCCCGGTGTTGATCGGACAGGGCATGGCCAATGATGCCAAGCTGAAAGTGGGCGATTCCTTTACCATTCGCTGGCTGGACGCCGAACGCACCTACGATGCTGATGAAGGTATTGTGGTTCATATTATGGACACGGAAAATTTCAAGTTGGACAAAGGTCATATTTGGGTACCGCTGGAGAAGGCCCAGACCATGCTAGCCATGGAAGGGGAAGCCACCTATGTAACCTATGCTGAAGGATTGTCAATTGTAGAAAATAAGGGTGACTGGGTTCCCCGTGATGTGAAATACCTGATCCGGGATATGGAGGCCCTCATTAAAGCAGATGAGCCCAATGCGGCAATAATGTATATTATACTTCTTGCTCTGGCAGCCATGGGAATTTTTAACGCCCAGGTGTTGTCTATTTTTCGTCGCGGCAAAGAGATCGGTACCCTCATGGCTCTGGGGATGACCCGCTCCCGGGTGGTGGGACTGTTTACCCTTGAAGGTGGACTCAATGCTTTCTTGGCCGTCATCATGACCGTGATTCTTTTTGGACCGGTGCTCTGGTATTTTGGAGCTTATGGGATCAACCTTGGTATTGATTATTCTGAGGGGCAAATGGGCTTAATTATAGCGAAACGCCTAATTCCTGTTTATTCCATTGGATTACTCATCACCACAACTATTATCGTATCCATCATTGTGCTTATTGTGAGCTATATGCCTTCCCGCCGCATCGCCAGGATGAAACCCACTGATGCCTTGCGTGGCAAGGTAGCCGTATGATCACATTTTTAACCAAAGGAATACTTCGGGACCGATCCAGGAGTCTTTTTCCAGTTATTGTGGTCACACTGACTGTGGCCATGATTATTTTATTTCAGGGGTTTCTCACTGGTATTATGAACAGCATGTTTCTTGATTCTGCCGTGGTATCCACAGGCCACGTAAAGGTCATGACCAGGGCCTATCATGAAGAAAACCAGCTTCTACCCAATGACCTGGCCCTGCTAAACGCGGAACAGTTGGGCCGGGAGCTGAACCGGGAACACCCAGATTATTTCTGGACGCCGCGGATCACGTTTGGCGGACTCTTGGATGTACCAGATGAAAATGGTGAAACTCAGGCACAGGGCCCTGTCTACGCCCTGGGGATTGATTTCCTTTCACCCGGCTCACGACAAATTGAAATCTGGAAACTTGAACGACGCTTGGTGGATGGAAGGTTGCCTGAGAATGCAAATGAAGTATTGCTCGGCACCAAACTGGCCAGCCGGCTGGGGCTTTCCTGCGGTGAGATTGTAACCTTAATCGGATCCACCATGCACAATGCCTTTACCACCTACAACTTTACCGTGGTCGGCACCTTTAAACTGAATTTGGGTCCGGTGGACAGGCATATGATGCTAGTGGATATATCAGGTGCCCGGCTGGCACTGGACATGGAAAATGCCGCATCAGAGATTTTGGGTTATAGCAACACGCTTTTTTATGAAGACAGAGACGCCGTTCTCCTGCGTAATAAGTTTAACACCAACCACAGCGATAGTACCGATATTTTCAGCCCGATCATGATAGCCCTGCGAGACGCCAACCAGATGGGTACTATGGTGGATTGGAGTGATGCGGCCATGGCCATTATGCTGGTAATATTCTTGGTTATTGTCATGGTAGTACTGTGGAACATGGGTCTCATGAATGGTCTGCGCCGCTATGGAGAGATCGGTATGCGCCTGGCCATAGGGGAATCGAAAGGTCAGGTCTATCGTTCTATGATTGTGGAGTCAGTCATCATCGGCTTCATTGGCACTGTCATTGGCACGGCCATGGGGCTCGGCCTTACCTATTATATGCAGGAAGTGGGCTTGGATTATTCGGAGGCTATGGAAAGTCTGATCTCAACCGATATTATTATGTCCAATGTTATCTATGCCCAGGTGACCCCGGAACTTTACTTTATTGGTTTTATTCCCGGCGTCCTGGCCACTGTATTGGGGACTATGATGGCCGGGCGCGCCATATACAAACGAGAGATGGCCCAGTTATTTAAGGAACTGGAGACATGAACAAAATTCTCATCTTGATTTTGTCATACTCTTTTCTAATGGGGCAATCAGATGACATGACCGTTCAGGATATTATCAAAGCCATGGATAATAATCTCAACGCAAAGAGCCGTGTTATCACCAGCAAAATGATTGTTCATGGACGACGTTCCAGCCGCACCATTGAATCCCGGAACTGGGTTGTGGGCACAGATCAAGCCTTCACTGAATATCTTTCTCCGCCCCGGGAAGCAGGCACCAAAATGCTGAAACTGGATGATAAGCTCTGGGTCTATTCGCCCCAGACTGACCGGGTGATCCAGATTTCCGGGCACATGCTGCGCCAATCCGTTATGGGTTCAGACATGTCCTATAATGATATGATGGAAGATCGCCCGCTCGTTGAACTATACGAAGCCACATTGGAGGGATCAATAGAGATCGATGGACGGGATCATTGGATCATGCTTCTTGAAGCAAAAGTGAAAGGGTTATCCTATCCAAAACGACGGGCCTGGATCGATAAGGAATATTTACTCCCCATGAAAGAGGAACTCTATGCCAAAAGTGGAAAACTCTTAAAAACATCCACAATGGATGGGATCAGAAAAATACAAGGCCGTTGGTTTCCTTCGCGATTTATTTTTAAGGATGCACTAAAGCGCAACAGCAAGGGCACGGAATGGGTAATCGATGATATCCAGTTTGATGTTGAAATACCGGAACATATTTTTTTAAAGGCGGCACTCAGAAAATAGCTCTGGAAACATGGGCTATTCAGGCGATTATGGGCTGGGTGGAAAGACGGAAAGAGAAATGGGTACACTCTTTTCATAAATCCGTTAACTTCTCGCCTGTTTTTACACCCCCTTATGCAAAAATTTCTAATTATTCAATTATCCATTCTGTGCCTGTTAGGCGCTCAGAGGAAAGATATAAGTGGCCGCACGATTGATGCCAGTGATGGTAATCCCATTCCTGGTGTAAATATTATAATTAAAGGAACCACAGAAGGCACTGCCTCTGATCTGGAAGGGAAATTCACTTTTTCCACTACACAGGATTACCCTATTACATTGGAAGCCACCCATATCGCCTATGATTTGAACATAGTTGTTGTAGCAAAAGATACATTGATCCATATTGAACTGAAACCTACTGTTATAGAAACCCAGGAGATCTATGTAATGGGTGTGCGCAGAAAGGTGGAGTTGGATGTTGCTTCAGCAGTGGACCGGATTGATATTGAAGCCATAGAGCTGCAGGGAGCGCGCGATATTGGTAGTGCCCTGCGACGTGTTTCCAGTTTGCAGTTGAACTATACCAACAGTGGTAAACAGACTATCAGCATCCGCGGCAGCAATGCGACCGATGTGGCTGTATTTTTGGATGGGGTGCGTATCAATGATGCCAATACCGGCGTGGCCGATCTGTCTTTCATTGATTTGAATTCCATTGAGCAAATTCAAGTCATTAAGGGTGGGGGTTCATCATTATTTGGCAGTGATGCCATTGGCGGAGTTGTAAATATCGAAAGCCGTAAAGCAGTGCATAATTCAGTTTATTTTACTGAGGGCATTGGTCAAACATATAATGATGATCTGGATCTATCATACGGTGCAACGGGTATTTATGGTCCTGTAGGCGTAGGTGGCCGCTACACAGGAAAGAAGCGCGCTTTCGGCGGCCGAACCATTACCACGTCTATTTTTAACAATATGTTTGGAGGCGTAGATGTTCTTTCCGGACGGGTTGATATTAGCTGGTATAATTTGGGTAAAACACTGGAATTTGAATCAGGAAGTGTAACAGCTGATGATGGCTTGGAAGTGGTTAGTGCAAAATATGAAGGCCCGATTTTAAAAACACAAGATTGGTCATTCATGGCGGGACAACGCTCCTGGTATTTAAACCAAAACTATTTCACCAGTGTCAATGAAAAACTAAAGGATGGCTCTAATATACTTCAAGTCTCCAAGGGATTTTCTATCCGAGATATAAAAAACACAATTCAAATTGAATCCGAAGAACAATTTTTTAATGGTGACCGCTCTTATTTTGATGTGGATGGTTTCCAGACAGAGGATCATGTGGCGGATATGTCCAGAACCACCCGAGCTCTGGCTCTGGTTTCCCGCTGGGCTATAGTGAGCGACAGCCCTATTTTGGATCATATAAATTGGGAACTCGGTCTTAGATATAACAAAATTAAAACTGTCCTTGATGAAACCTATAATTATTATGCTGGAGGACTACCAACAGGAGAGCTGGATGAAGATTACAATGAATTAAACACAGTTGTTACCAGCAAAAGACTCGGGGTTCATGTTGATGGTCAAACCAATAAACTGCGTTATTCATTGTTTGTGAATCAGGGCAACAATTCCCGATTACCAACTTTGAGTGACCGCTTCCGTTTTGCCCATGCCGTGTTCGATAGTTCAATGGACACGGTGCTTACCCGCGAGCATTTATCTGCTACAGAAGTCAATTTGAACATGACCTTTATGGATGTCCAGACAGAATTACCCATTTCTGAAATAAATTTGATTCTTGGTGTTTTTATCAATGACTACACAAACAAGATCGCGTATCGACCTGTTGAGGTAGGACCCCCGGTTCCATTTAACGATCTGACAGCCGATATCCGCGGGTTTGAAGCAGCACTGAAAATGGTTATGTTTGATGGCAAATTTTCTGTTAGCAGTGCTGGAACCTGGTTAGGCATAAGCAATATTTTGGTGTTCCCCAACAAACCTGAATATCGCTATGTTTCCACAGCTGAATTGAATTTGGGCTGGCTTACGATGAGCTATGATCATTTGAACGAAGGCGAGCAGTATTATTATATTGCCGGTTATGGCGATGGAGTACGCAAAGCACGGGAGAATGCTAATCTGAACATTACAGTGCAAAAAAAATTCTGGAAATTGAACTGCAGTTTATCTTATACAATCAGAAATATGATGTCCAAAGAAGAATTAGATCTAACGTTGGAAGAAAGTATCCGACAAGGATTTAATTATTTTGAGCGCTACAGGGAAATTGTCACATTCAAGATTAGCTTATAAGATATGAAACGTATTTTATTATTACTTTTTGTTTACCTTGGATGTGAATCACCTTTTTCCACAGAACCCACAGATGATGATATATTTGCAGTGAGTCACAATTATAAAAGTGAAAAGATATACCATCCTGCCCCGGTTACTTTGGAATGGTCCAACATCACCATAAAAAAATTCAAAGAATTTTTAGTTGAACGCTCTGCAACTTACGGCGATAGTGTTGTATGGATAGAACTTGCCCATATTCAGGATTCCTTACAAACTTCATATACAGACACCATAGATGATGACGTCACTTTTCAATACCGTGTACGAATTGTTGATCAGGACGATCAGTTCATCCATGCTCTATCCGCTCCGTTTGTAGTGCCCAATGTGACATCATTAAAAGTTCCCAGCCATTACGATGATCCCCAAACAGCATTTGATTCAAATTTTATAGATAATGGCGACACGATAAAAGTGTATCCAGGCCTTTATCGTGGACATTTTCAATTTTTAGATAAAGATGTAACCATCAGAGGTATTACCATACCGGAAATAACCCTATTCGGCGGTCTGAATGAGATGGGTTCTGTTGTGGAAATAAATGGCGGGAAATTAAATGGACTGACTATCATCGGTGGAGAAGCTCTTTATGGTGCCGGTATTTGGGCGAAAGGAAATACAGTTATTCAAGATTGTATCATTCGCAACAATCGTGCAAAAGAAGATGTCAATGCCAATATTCAGATCTATCCAAACGGTATGGGCGGCGGCGTTTATTTGCAGGATGAAGCACAAATGATTGAAAGTAGAGTTACTAGAAATTTCTCTAACCGGGAAGGCGGCGGCGTGATAACTGATGGCAACAACAAAATTATTCGCTGCAAAATTGATAAAAATAATATCTATGCTCGTTTTCCTGGCGGTGCATATGATTGTGCAGGTGTATATCAATATCAAGGGAATCTGATCATGCGGAATACAATCCTGCGCAACAATAAGACCCAGGGGCATGGCGGCGGCTTGGGGGTTGACGGCACCGCAGAAATATATAATTGTCTATTTATGAAAAATGGTGGTTATGCTGGCGGCGGCGGTTTTGTCGTGGGCACAAACGGTGTTGCAACAGTGATCAATTGTGTGCTGTATAAAAACAGATCTTCAACCTCTAGTTCAGGCTGGTGGGGCGGGTCTAATGCATCTGGATCAGCAGTGAACAATGGAATTTTATCCATTGTCAATACAATAGCCTGGTCGAATATCGGTGGGGTGGATAGCCGCTTTTTTCCTCAGTTAGCTATCTACACAAACAGCGATGAATTTCAGTTCGTATCTGGAGAGGGAAACTTGAAAGAGGACCCGATGTTCGTTGATTCGAATCGCGGCAATTTTGCACTGGAATTGAATTCTCCCTGCAAAAACGCCGGTAATCCTGATGATATATACAATGACACCAACAGTTCACGCAATGATATGGGTATTTATGGCGGCCCTTATGGTGATGATTGGTAGGAAAGTAATAAAGCATTAATTTCTTGATCATGGCCAGGAAAAAGAAAAAGCCATTCAAGAAAACACTCACGTCAAGTTCTCATCCCATTCCTCCAAAAAAGTTAATGGTAAAATGAATAAACAACATTTATTCATTTTACTGACTTTTACCGTAATGATTGTTGGTTTGTTGTTTACTCAGCCCAATAGATCAACAATACCCTCTTACAAAAATCTGGATTCTTCTGTTCAATATGTAGGAGATGAAGAGTGTGCCGCCTGCCATGCAGATATTTATAATAGTTTTATACGCACCGGCATGGGCCGTTCATTTTATCCGGCGGGAAATGCGGAAGCAATCGAAGATTTTAAAAACAATGCACCTATTTATGATGCCAATAATAACTTTTTTTACAAAGCATCATTACAGGAGGGGAACATTATCCAAACAGAATATCGGATCAATGCTGCTGGTGAAAAAATCCACGAATTAAACCGCGGAGCAGATTATGTCATGGGCTCCGGAAATCATAATCGTACTTATGTGACAGTACAGAATGGTTTTGTGAAAGAATTGCCTCTTACGTGGTATGTAGATAAAAAAAAGTGGGATTTAAGCCCCGGTTATCATACTACAAATATGCGCTTTTTTCGACCTATTGTTGAAGAATGTATGCATTGTCACAATAGTTTTACCGACTTTGAGCCCAACTCGCAAAACAAGTATAATACACCCCTGCCGCATGGTATTGGCTGTGAACGCTGTCATGGACCGGGCCGGCTGCATGTACAATCGAGAATAGATAACAAAAACGAACTAAAAGGCAATATAGATTATACAATCGTAAATCCCAAACACCTGCCTTTCCAGGAACAACTTGATGTATGCCAGCAATGCCATTTACAGGGTGAAATCAGTGTATTTCAGCCAGATAAACAAAGTACAGATTTTCGCCCCGGAATACAATTGAGCTCAGTAAAAAGCATATTTATGGAAAAAAACCAAAAACCGAATGAATTTCGCATTGCCAGCCATGCAGAACGTTTGGCCAAGAGCGCGTGTTTCCAAGAAAGCAGATCTTTAACATGTATCACCTGTCATAATCCCCACGTACCGGTGCAGGAACACAGTCGCAGATCTTTTAATGATAATTGTTTAGCCTGCCATGACCCAAAAACATTAATAGTAAAGAACATTGAAAACCATAAACAAGATTCAGACTGTGTTAAATGTCATATGACACAAAGTGGCACAGCAGATATTCCTCATGTAAATTTTACAGACCATAAGATTCAGATTCCAAAAAGAATCCAGCCCACCACCACACCGATCTCTGGGAGGATATACAATGCACCCATTGAGTTAGTGAACTTTTTTACTATAGAAAAAAGCCCTAACGCAATCCAAACAGGAATTGCTTACGTCCGCTATTTTGAATCAAGACATCAGCACAAAGATTATTTAATTAAAGCAATTGCAATGTTAAAAAAATCTCTTCAGGAAAATGAACATCAAATTGCAGGATGGTATCATTTGGGCAGGGCATATCATTTGACGGGGGATTTGAAAAATGCAGAATCGGCTTATTATCAAACCATAGCGCAAGACCCAAATCATACTCTGGCCTTCGCACAACTAGGTGTTCTAGCTTTCGCAGATGAAAGATTAACACAAGCACGGTCATCCTTTCGGCGTTCTATTAATAGCTATCCTTATAATCCTGTTGTGTGGAATAATTATGGTCATGCGCTGCTATTTTCTGATTCTACTAATGCAGCCCTTGCTGCTTATACAATGGCCATATCGTTAGATCCAGACTATGCCAATGCGTTTAATAATCGCGGAGAATTGCTGTTATACAAACAAACTGAGATTAGTAAAGGCAAAAATGATTTTTTATCCTGCTTAGCGCTTGATCCGGACCATATTTTTGCCCTGCATAATATGAGCAATATTGCTTTGTTAGAGGAGGACCTGGAAAATGCGGAAAGATTTGCTTTGCAAGCCCTAACAATAAACAGTGATTTTGTACCGGCATACGGTACTTTGGCTACTGTATTTCAGCGTCAGGGGCGTCTCGACGAAGCTAAAAGAGTCCTGTCGAGGATAATCAAGCTTGACAAAAATAACGCAGATGCAAGAAAAATCCTTGATTCTTTACGTGATTAACCTAAATTCATCCGAAGACAGGAATAATTGTATATTGTCGTGTATGATATTTTGTTGATAGTAGCGCTATATACAGTTAAACTCCGAGCCCTTTTATAGCATGCGGAGTTTATTTTAAATCCTTAACGGTCCGAGAATAAAAGATAAAAGATTTAATTAACATGGAGAATGGTTATGTCAAACCAATCAACTAAGCTATTTAAAGCTCTTCTTATCATTGTATTTCCAATGATGATTTTTGCCGGTGAAACAGGAAAGGTCATGGGTACAGTAACAGATAAAGCGAATGGAAATTTGTTACCAGGTGTTAACGTAGTCCTGGAAGGAACCGGCATGGGTGCTGCCACAGATGAAGATGGTGATTTTTACATCCTGAATATCCCCCCCGGGTTGTACAATGTAAAATTGTCTTATATTGGTTATGCGGTGATAACGATCGAAAATATACGCGTCACTAAAGACCTTACAACCAACTTATATACAGTAGAACTTTCCTCAGAAGCAATTGCTGGGCAAGAAATTACAGTTATAGCTGATAAACCCCTTATTGAGATCAACGCCACTAACGAGGTACGCGTAATACGGTCGGAAGATATTAAGAACCTTCCTATTAGAGGGGTTGCCAATATTGTGGCCTTACAAACAAGCGTTGTCCAGGATGGCGGCAACCTGCACGTCCGTGGCGGTCGTGCCGAAGAAGTAGGTTTTTATGTGGACGGTGTAAATGTAAGTGATCCTTTTAGTCTGACCCGCACAGGCAGCATTCCCAATATTAGTATTGAGGAAGTATCCTTCCAGGCCGGTGGTTTTGGTGCAGAATACGGTTCAGCGAATGCAGGTATTGTAAATACTTCTACAAAAACAGGAAGAGATAGACTGCAATTTACTGGGGAATCCCTTTCTGATATTGGTGCCACAGCGCCAAGTACAGATAGAGATAAATTATATTCTTATGGAAATAAACTTGTTTCCGGTTCACTGGGCGGCCCCATTCCCGTTTTGAATTTTATTCGCTATTATGGGGCGTTAGAATATACACAACAGGATGATAGTCCTACGGCGGGCTTATTCCCATTATACGATACGGACAAACTGAATCCAAAGAATGGACTTCCTGATAATGGCGAAGATTTCACAGATCAGAACGGCAACACTATTTGGGATACAGGTGAACCTTGGACGGACATGACAGGAGAAGGTTATACGGATGGTGAGTATGATGCCCCCAGTTATCTTAAAATTAACACAGATGATATTTCATACGTTTATGGACCGCGGGCCAATAACTGGTATAATCGGCTCTCAGCTAACTGGAACCTGCTTTTTGACTTAAATAAATTCTTG
>Ga0208571_1000708_pt1 | contig 11580 bp, 8 predicted proteins | sample DeeseametaMP0103_FD_184223 | JGI IMG/M metagenome (GOLD analysis project Ga0208571, IMG submission 184223) | Marine microbial communities from the Deep Atlantic Ocean - MP0103 (SPAdes) | ecosystem: Environmental > Aquatic > Marine > Oceanic | place: Atlantic Ocean | collected 2010-12-22
TTCCGGTAAACGTTGCTCCAGTTGCCCCCAGTCTACCAATCTGCACATTATCCGCATTGACAGCTGTGCTGGTAGTAATGGCAATATGATACCAACGATTTACAGACCCAATACTTGTTACGCCCTGTACGCTATTTACATAAAAAGTTGGGGAATCGATATTTGATTCTATAGTTCCACTATTAATACGAACATATTCGCTATTATTCAATCCAATTATATTAACAATTCCCGCTCCAATATTGTCTGCTTCCAGCCAAAACGAAATTGTTTGAATGCCGTTAAATACATTTCCAATATCCACATAGTCATCCCCATCAAAGACAAGAGCATAGTCTCCAGCCTCATTCCCTTTTGCGTCGAAACTATTTGACATAATTCTTTCCATGGTTGCATGAGCAAGATTACTTGACTTGGTCATGGCAACCGCTTGGTTTGCTGTTCTACTAATATTACTAAAAGCATTCGTAAACTCAATAAATCCAATAGAAAGAACAACCGTTGCAACTAATACTTCTGTAATTGCATAGCCAGGTTGTGCTCGAAATTTACTGGACATAAATATATCCTGTTGGGGAAACGAAAGTAATGGTTCGTTCGTCTGTATTAATGGTAATTGTTTTTGTTGCGGTTGGTTCACCAAAAATATTGAATTCCAAATCGGTCCCAACTGTAGATGCAGTAAAATCAACATAGTTTGGCATAGTAAAAACATTGCTGGTTTCACCTGGCAGATTAAGTGCTTCTTTGGCCTCTTTATATTTTAATGTATACGTATCATCATCTGTATCTACACTTAAAAAAAACTTCTCATTGGCAGCCATGCAATAATCTCGCGCTTTTCGAAGGGTTCCCAGCATGTTCAGTACTTGTTCGTTTATATCTTGCCATTTATTATAATTACTATAACTAGTAATAACCGATGTAGCTAATATGGATGCAATTACCATAGTAGCTATGAGTTCAATCATAGTAAATGCTTTTGAGAATTTAGACATAAAAAAACGCCGATAAATTTATCGGCGTTTTAACTAAGATATTTATTTAAAACTAAAAATTAATCTCCTACCAGAAGAGTAAGATCAGTTATTTCTAAATCATCAGAAGTTTGAGTGGTTGTTCCAGCAGCAACAACATCATTATCAAATTTTAATGCATTTGTCATGGTAGGACCCCCCTGCCACGCAGCCATAACATAGCCATCTAAAGTACGACCTTTAGCAGTACCAGAGGTTGATGTTCTTGGTGCATAGTAAATCCAATAGAAATCCTCCAAGCTACCGCTACCGCCACCAACCACTAATCCTCCGTCTCCTTCAGCCCATACAACAGTACCATTCGGCTTTCCATGGGGATGGTACATAAACAATACTGCCCCTGTATTAGCTGGCAATGCATCAGCCCGATTTTCATACCCATCTGAAGAGCAAAATGATGACCACATATCGGGATCATAATCATCTACCCACTGATTTAAATAATAATCTAAAACTAGTTCGGCAGCCGCTTGGCCAGGGTTAGGGTATGTTTCTAGATGCCCTGAAGGGCCACCACTCATTGCAGCTTTTACTGCCTGGGCATTAACTTCATTCTTTATTAGACCATACATATTGCGAACATTTGACTCATAGGCACCGGAAGTTATGGTGGTTATCCTTGGGATAATCACTGCTGCAAGGATACCCAGAATTACCATAACGGCAATCAACTCAATTAATGTAAAACCAGATTGTGACGTTTTATTTTTCATGGTATTACTCCCTATGTTTTGTTAATAATATCAAAATTCTTTATCAATTCGCTTAATATATTCCTTAGCATCATTATACCGCAAGTTAATTATTTTTTAACTATAACTAACATGCTTACATCATATTGGTCATATTCTCGATCATAGGCATGAACACCGCCAGCACAAATATAGTTACAAATCCCGTTATAATCAGCGTGAGGATCGGTTCCATAGCTCCCATGACCCCTTCCATCTTCTCTTCCATATCCGATGTAAAATATTCAGCCACCCCTTCCAGCATCTCACTTAAGGCACCGCTGCGTTCCCCAATGCTAATGAGGCCAATTGCCATATCCGGCATATACTTGCTCGTTAGAGCCACGCTCATTGGTATCCCACCCAGCACATCCTTCTTGGCCTTTTTCAAGGATTTTTCAAAAACCTTGTTGTCTACTGTCTCCGCAGCAATCGACAGGGCATCTACCACCTGGACACCGCTAGCGGTCAGTACATTCAGCATCTGGGAAAAACGGGCTGTCACGCTGGACCGGATCATGTCCCCAAACTTTGGTAAATTAAGTTTCAGCAGATCAAAATTATAGGCCCCATCTGGAGTGCTAATATAATACTTCAAAGAAGCGATCCCCACAGCCATACAAACAAAGAATATCAGTCCATACTGAGTAGCAAAATCGCTGATACCCAGCATAATTCTTGTTGGTAGGGGTAGGACTTCCATATTGCTGAACAGCGTTTTGGCCATTTTCGGTAAAATAAACGCAACCTGGGCATAGCCAGCTATAAATAAAGCGCCAATCACGAACATGGGATAGCGTAACGCTTTTTTTACCTTGGCCCTGGCTTCTATATCCCGCTCTGTAAAGTCTCGTATCTGGGCCAAAATCATGGGTAAAGTCCCGCTGGCCTCTCCAGCCTGAACCATCTTCACATAAAAATTACTGAATACTTTACTTTGCTCCTCCATGGCCGCTGACAATTGCGCTCCTCCGGTCACGCGCTTTTTCAGTGTTTCAACTACCTTTTTGAGGTTGTCTGTTACTGCCGCCACTTCCAGGGCATCCAATGCATCTAGCATTGGAATACCGGTTTGGAGCAGCATTTCCAGCTGACGAGTGAACATACTCAGGTCCTTGGGTGGCAGTTTTTTGGCTTTACCCTTTAACCCCAATAGTTGATTGATGTCCATGTCGAGACTCAGGTTGAAGGCTGGTTTTTTTGCTGAAATGAGTCGTTCACCACTCCTGTCCATGATCTGATAGAGCTCTCCCATAGACTTGGCAGCGATACTGCGCTCCGTCATGGCGCCGCTGCTGTCAACTAGTTTACAGGCGTAATTTGGCATTACAGGACGCGGTTGATTTCCTCAACGGATGTTAATCCATTAGTGACGTAGGTTCGCGCAGCGTCTATCAACATACGCATTTTGTTATCCTTGGCAATCCGGGACACCTCTTCTGCAGACGCTTCATTTTTCACCGCTTCGTTGATCGCCTCATTAGGGATCAGCAGTTCGTATAAGCCGGCCCGGCCGGAATAACCATCTTTACCGCAGGACTTACAGCCTTTTTCATTGGCATGATAAATGAAACCGTCAAAATTTTGCATACCCAGCGTTTTCAAATCTTTTTCAGTAGGTCTGTATTTCATTTTACAACGGCTACATAGTTTGCGTACCAGTCGCTGGGCCAGAATAGCACGGATGGTGGTGGTCAGCAGGAAAGGGTCGCAACCCATATCTGCTAAGCGGGTATAGGAAGCCGCCGCACTGTTGGTATGTAAGGTGCTGAATACCAGGTGGCCCGTCAGGGCAGCCCGGATAGCCAGGTCGGCCGTTTCCCTATCGCGCATTTCCCCGACCATGATCACATCAGGATCCTGCCTTAGCATTGACCGTAAAGCTGCTGCAAAAGTCATTCCTGCGCGTTCATTCACATGGCCTTGAATAATGCCTTCCAACTGTCGTTCTACAGGGTCTTCGATAGTAATAATATGTTCTTCCACTGTATTAATGCGGGTCAATGTAGCATACAAGGTAGTGGATTTACCGCTTCCCGTTGGACCGGTAACCAAGACAATACCGTTGCCGCTGCTGTAGGCTTTCTTCCAGAGCTTACTGGTCTCTGGGTCGAAGCCCATTTTATCAATACTAACAAGCCCCTTGGATTGGTCAAGGACGCGCATAACGACCTTTTCTCCGTGCGGTGTCGGGTAAGTCGATACACGAACATCCACTGGTTTACCTGGTTCTACTTCTGTCTTAAAGCGGCCGTCTTGGGGTTTCCGGGATTCGGCAATATCGATACCGGCCATAACCTTGAAGCGGGATACCAGGCCCGGTGTACGAGAAGGCGGCATGGTCGAGAATTCAAATAGTACACCATCAACCCGAAGTCGTACCCGCAAATTCCTTTCTCCGGGTTCAATATGGATATCACTGGCACCACCCCGGACAGCTTCCAGCAGTATATTGTCTGCTACCTGGATATTTTCTTCATCAGAAACCGCTTCCTCCACCATCGCTTCATCGCCGTAGCCATCTTCATCGCTGTAACCGGATGTAGAAACATAGCTTCGGTCAATGGCCAATTCAATATTCTTTTCCTTGGCCAGGACCATCTGAATACGTTTGTTGCTCATTTTGCGGATCTCATCCACGGCAGTAATGTTCAATGGTTCGGCGGTGGCCACCGTTAACGTATCCTCAATGACGAACAGCGGTATCACTTTCAAACGCCGGGCCCGATCCTTGGGGATGAATTCCAGGGCCTCAGAATCAATATTGAAGTTGGAGATGCGGATAACGGGCATGTAGAGCTGGATACCCAGTACTTCCATCACCTGCCGCTCGGTTAAAAACCCCAGTTCAATACAGGCGGCGCCAAAATGACAGCGGTTCTCGTTCTTGAAATTGACCGCTTCGTCAACCTGCTCATTAGTGATCAAATTCTCATTGACCATTATTTGTCCTAAACTGCGATTCATATTAGCGTCTCATAAAAATTTTCATACTGTATTTACGCAATCGCTGATTCTTCCCCTGCCGGCGGAGCCAATAAAGTAATGATTTCCTGGGTCAACTGATCTGCCACAATGGGCTTGCGCAGGAATAGATCGCACAGGGCCCGTTCGGACTTGATCACGAAATCCTGACTGTCATTAGAAGAAACGAATACAACAGGAATATGCTGGTAGCGGTCATCGCCCTTCAACAAGCGACAAACCTGGAAACCGTCCAGGTTTGGCAGTTCCGTATCCAGGATCACGACCCCCGGTTTTACCTCTTTGGCCATACGGTAACCTTCTATTCCATCTCCTGATGAAACCACCTCAATCCCAATACTTTTAAAGTAGCTGCTCACGGTCTGGATGAAGGTTGCATCCTGGTCAATGATCAATATGCGATTGCTATTCATAATAGTGTCATAAAATTACGATGACACGATGGTCGGAGTAATAAAAATCAGTAACTCATTCTGGGACTTCTTTTTCGAATTCGTCCTGAAAAATTTTCGGAAAAAAGGCAGATCACCAAAAAATGGTAATTTCCCGACGGTTAAGTCATCCTGATCAAATATCAAGCCACCAATCAATAGTGTTTCACCGTTTCTTACCATAACATTGGTGGAGGTCGTACGATTGGACACAATGGGACGTTGTTCCGCTCCAACGTAACCGGTGATAGCCTGCACAGCTGCCTGAATGCTCATGGATATTAATTCATTTTCATTGATCCTGGGCAATACTGTAAGAGAAACATTCACATTCTGATCTTGATAGGTGTAGGGTACAGCACCAAACATACTGCCTTCTGCCTGGGGAACTAATACCGGTATAGTGGTACCAACCGTGATGGTTGCGGGGGAATTGTTAAAGGTGGTGATCTGTGGTTCCTGCAACAGTGTCGTGCCGGCATCCTCGGACAATATCTGCAGCATTGCCGCAAAGGTCACGGGTGTTAGTGTTGCCAGGTTTACTTTTGCACCACTATGACTGATTAATTCTCCGAGCCCAAAGGATAAGCTCGTATCAGCGCGCATCGACCAATTGATCCCCATTGCTTCATCCTGCTTAAGCGTTGTTTCAATAAACTTTATCGATATATTGATCTGGGCATTTTCCTGATCCAAGGTTCGAATAATACGTTCAATCAGTTCAAAATTGGTCGGCACATCCGTTACCATTATCAGATCCATGCCAGCGGCTTCACCGCCAATGGCGCTGGCTGAAGACAGGGGGACAGCCTTGCCCTGACTAGTGAATATTTCCGTAAGAGCAGTGATAATCATACCGGCATCAAGGAAATATAGCTGGAAAATACGCGTCTCCAGTTCAGCGCTGTGTGTAATCTCTCCTGCTGCTGTTTTGACCAGCAGGATATTATCATCAATAAACCAGGTAAAGCCATTAGCCTTAAGAATTAAATCAAGGGCTTTTTCCAATGGTACTTCCTTTAATTTTAGCGTTATTTTTCCTGTTACCTCTTCCCCTAAAATCAGGTTTAGTCCATGCTGCTCGGACAACAATCGTATTACATCTACCAAGTCTGCGTTTTTGAAATTTATACTTACTAAAGCTGGTTCAATCCGTTTATAGGGAACAATAGGACCCCGATCAGCTTTTATGTCCTCCTTTTTAGGCCATGATATTACCATAATGTTACGTGGGACTTCGGGCAGATCTGTCTTCAATTCAATTTTGTAATCAGGTATTTTATTAAAATCCAGCCTGACTTCCAGCGTATGGGTACGACCCCGCTTATTTTCACTTTCTATTACATGCCTACTAACGGGCTCTCTTACGCTATATTGATAGAGCGGGTTGACGCCGGTTTTCCTCTGAAAATCTCCCCGTGTCCAACGTACATTTACAAAACCTATTTTTAGTCTTGGTGGAACGAACTTTTCGGTGGTAACATAGGCAATATCCGAATCGCTAAACTCTAAAATAACTGAATAAACGCCCGCTTCATCAACAGTATATATATCCAGCAATTCAGGGGGCGCAGCAGTAATGAAGCACACCATGCCCAAGGTTAAAAACAAGGATAGTATGTGAATTCTTTGTTTCATTTTATTAACTCCAAGGTAATTTTATCTTTATTTTTTATCATGTGTACATGATCATCCTGAATCTTGGTCACGGTAAATCCCAGCATGGTGTGGCCCTCTTTTATGATCTGTTCATTAATTATGGCCATATAGCCACTGGGTCCTTTTGAAATACCTGTTACCCTGAACCAGGATTCAAAAACTCTGGTGCGGTCATGAAAAAAATCGCTTGACCATTGGTCTGGTCCAAAAGCCAGGGAATCAGCCCCTGCCCCATCCAACAATGCCTGGATGGCACTGTAATCAATTCCTTTGGCGGCAGAGGGCTTGGACAATGACGGCATGGATCCTCCTGTTTTCGTAAATAGGGAAAGCACTGTATCTTTGAAAAAATAGCCCAGGCCCAGCACCATAACAACCAGTAGTATAACTTGACGGTTCATTATGATTCTTCCTCCATCCGGTACGTATAATACACCACCTCCGCAATCACCTTCTTGGCTGCATTCGGATCCAGTGAAAACTTGTAGCTGTGCAGGTTCACTGACTTTATTTGTTTTTCCACCGCATCAAAAAATGGCCCAATATTAAGGAATTCTCCGTTCAATCTCAGATCGATGCGCTGCCGCTCCAGTGGAACCTGCTTTACTTTTGTATACTGGTTAAGGGGCGGAAACGTGTCACTGGACCTAAGGTTCAGGTTCAGGACAACAATGTCATGTTTTTTCGCCAGGTCACGCATTGTAACAGCAGCCAGTTCATACTCCCGCGATGAATGGACGACGTCATGGTCCAGGCTGGATAGCATATCCCCTCTTCTCGTTTGGGCATCTACTATATTCTGCCGGACCTGATCCTGGACCCGTAATTCCCTGTCCAGGCCGCTGGTAACGCCTTCGGCACTCTTGATCTCTGATAAAATACCGTAATTATACCAGCCAAAACCGACGATGACAAATACAGAAATACCTATAATGACGAAGAAACGAATTCTGGGGTTCAGCGCGCTCATATAACCAAGATCATATTAAATATTGTTTTACTACCGGAAGTGGTTACAGAAAGATAGACTGCTTGAATATTACCATTAGACTCGAGCGTATTTTTGAAATCACTTAATATGCTGCTAGCCTGCATAGAATTTATTTCCAGTAATCCATCTATACGCAGGCTCAATAAGATATCTTCTGGAATTTCAATCTCCTCTTCAGTTTCTTCTTCCATCTCTTCTTCATCAAACGAAATTGCAGCATAGGGATCATCGATCAATGATAATCCTGTGACCTCCACATCAGGCGGTGTTACCTTACTCAAATATTTTAGTATGTTTAATATATTATCTGCCATAATACGGTCATCACTGCGCAGCTGATGAAACCCGCTTAGCACACGCAGGTCAAAAAGGTAATCATTGTATATCTCGCGGTGGATATTGAGCCGGGCCAGCTGTTCTTTTTTCTGAGGCAGGGCGGCCTGCAATGGATCCAGACTTCTTGTATTGCTGTAGGTAAACAGCGAGAACACAACCAGCAACACCAGCATGGCGCTCTGCAGAAAACGTCCCGGGGCGTAGAACTTGTAATCAGCACGATGATCATCAGGCAAGATATTCAGCTTGGCCTGGGCATCTAGCAGTAAACCAAGATTGGCCATGTAATTGGAGCGCATCGGATCCTTGCCCACGCCCTTTTCCCGGACAAAGAACTCCTGCACGCTGGTGAGATCTTTATTCATCGTTCCTACTGCATGTTTATTCTCTTTCAGTTTTTCCCTTTCCTTATCCAGTGTATCCTGAGCAGTGTTCAGTTTTTTATCAAATTTTTCAATCTTTTTCGGTCCGGCAATGAGTGTTTTATTCATTTCCTTAACCATGATGTCGGCCTGTTTGATAACCGCATCCTTAGCAACAACCTCTTCCTTAATAGATAACTGAATCTCCTCCAGCCATTGTTTTTCCTTCACGTATTCATCTTCTTTTTCGGCCATCATCAGCTGGATAGCAGAATATATCTGCTGCAGGGCGTCTACTTTGTCTTCCTCGAGGCGCAATTTTTCGGATATCTCCAACTCCCTGTTTTTCAGCTCCAGCATTGCTTGTTCGTTTTGTTCCAGCACCTTGTTGATCAATTCCCGTTCTTCCCTGATGGCCGTTTCACCATCATCAATCTTGATATTAAGTTTTTCCAGATCGATTTCCTGGCTGTCATATTGCTTATCCAGGGCCTTTAGTTCTTTCTCATTTTCTGCAATATCACCGCGCTGCAACTTGACATATTCTTTTAACGCTTTGATCTTCTCTTTCAAACCGGCAATGTTCTCATTGATATTATTGAGCTTATCCCTGTACTCCTCCTGATCGTTCTTAAACTCAAGAGCCATATCCTTCATACGCCGCTTATTATCATAGATCATTTGTTCATAGAGGTTGATCTTATTCTGTTTATCGCGCTCGCCGTTCCGAGCCTGTTCCATTTTTTCCGTAAGCATACTATGCTCGGAAAGTGCCGGTGTGAACCGTTTATTGATATCTTCCACCTTTGCTTTGGAAACCTCCAGTTTTTTCTCCAGGTCACCATTAATTTCCTGCAGGGTCTCTTTCTCGGTCCGCAGCGTGTCGCGAGTCATTTTAAATAATTCATCATTATCATGGATCGCTTTCTTTTCGATTCTTCCTTGGGTTTCCAGTAATTCCATTTCCCGGGACATCTGGTCACTTTCTTCATCCATAATAATCATTTTTTGCTGAAGATTTTTTATCCGTATCTGACCATTGGTCAATTGTTTTTCCAGCCGTTGCTGCTCTTTATGTTGGGTTTCTTCACAGGCGCCGATATCATCATCGATCGTGTAAAGCGATTCCAGCGTAAGGTCCATCTGAACCTGTTCGTCCTTGATCTTTATTTCCAATGTTTCTAATATCTTTTCAATCGTCTGTTTTTCTACCGTTAGCTTCACCAGCTGCTTATTGTGATCCCGAATGGACTTCACCAGTTTTTCCAGGTCCACAGTATAATCCTGCTTATCTGCGTTAAATTGGGCAATAGACTTTTTTAGGGAATGTATTTGCTTATTGAACGCTTTTTCCTGCTCCAGCATTCCAGCCAAGCGCTTCAAGTTGTCCTGATCTGTACTCAGCATCGCGCTCATTTTGTCCTTTTCATTCACCAGTTCACTATGGGCTATCTGCAGGCTTTTTTGCATTTTATTGTAGGGGGCATAATTGTAGGCCCGGGTCAGTTCTCGTTTATCCACCTGTCCTTCCACTAGTTCCAGCTCGCGGTTCAATCCCGTAGTATCCTTTGGCTTCATGATCAGGCTATTATCAATCATGCTATTCCTACTGCCAACAACGGTGAACAATTTCTGGGCAACCTTATTCAGTTTTTTATACCCTTGTTTCTTGTTGGTATACTTTTTCCTATGCCGCCGCAGAGACATTAATATTTCATCCAATACTTCTTGCTCAGCGCGGATCTGATCTTCCAGGGACATACGCTGATCGTCTGCATTCTGCTGTTCTTCTGTACGAATGGCCATGTTCGTAACCAAGTCCGTGATATCCTGTTCCAGATCGGAAATCGTTTGTTCCTGTTTTTCCCGCTTTACAGTTAATTCTGTCAGAACATCATTGAGCAGCGCCTGTTTGGCTGCAAACTGGGTATCCTTTTCATTCAGGATATTTCTTTCAGTCTTGTTTTTCACGCGCAGTTTATTCAACCGATCGTTCAACCTGGAAATATCCGCTTTACCGCCGGGGACTTTTTTGTGCACATCTTTAAGCCGTACTTCCAGTACGGTAAGATCCTTATCTACTGTTTCCTGCTGGTCTTCCAGTTCGGTCAGCTCCTGGTCTTCCCTTTCTAACTTTGTTGTATAGGATTTGGCCCGCTCATTAAAGGCACGCTTTTCCTCGCTGGCCTTGATCTCCAGTTTCTGCAGTTCGCGATTATTATGCCGCACCTTTTCCCGATTGGTTTTGGCCGTGTTTGTAGCCGCACTTACCCGTGCTTCCAGATTCGCTATTTCCTTTATGATGGCCACATTCTGTTTCTCACCACGGTTTAGATTACCGTCGATCTGTTTCAGGCGCTTGGATAAAGCGGTCAATTCTTCCTTCAAACCAGCAGTGATCTCCGTCAAGAGTACTTTGTGTGCTTTTTTATAGAAAGACTGCTTGACGGTTAACTGCTCCAGGGTCTGCTCCAGCACAATATCCACTTTCTTCAGATTGTCCAGGTTTTGTTCCTTGAAACGCTGTTTACGGGCCGCAATTTCCGCCAGCCGCGATTGAATGGTTTCCTGGGACCGAATAAAACTGAGATCCGATTCGTTGTGCTCCCGCTCCGTTTGCCGGTAATACCGATCCAGTTGATCGATATGGCGTTCCAGATCTTCCTTTTTATTAATCGCACGGCGGTGTTCCTTTTTCATCTGGCGATGTTTCCTGATCAGCGCTATTTCTTCATTTTCTAAATTGCGGATGTCCGCATCACTAGCAGACAGAGACTTTTTATAGGCTTTCATCTTATCGCCACTGGATTTTATGGCATCCTTGCTGATCAGTATACCCGCCCGGTTGGCCTGCAGCTTGGATTCCAAGCGTCGTATTTCTTCTTTTAAGGTGTTGGCTTCATGGGTTGGCACATCATAAAAGCCCGCCAGCTTAAGTTTTTGATCCCGGATCTCATCTTCCAGTCCTGGGATCTCATCTTCATTAAAGACAATGTCTTTTTTACTACTGGCGATGGTTTCTTCAAGTTTGGCCACTTGCTCCTGCAA
>Ga0208571_1000716_pt1 | contig 11519 bp, 11 predicted proteins | sample DeeseametaMP0103_FD_184223 | JGI IMG/M metagenome (GOLD analysis project Ga0208571, IMG submission 184223) | Marine microbial communities from the Deep Atlantic Ocean - MP0103 (SPAdes) | ecosystem: Environmental > Aquatic > Marine > Oceanic | place: Atlantic Ocean | collected 2010-12-22
TAATTCCCATTACAAAATTTAATAGTGCAACAATCGTAAAATATACACCCAGTGTGGAAGGCAAAACATAAATAGTATTATGCGTTAAAGTGATGCTATTTTTTTTGTGCTTATTTTTTAATAAAGTCGTTAAAATTGTACTTTTTATAGCATGAATAAAAGTAGGGCGTTTTAATTTTAAAATACCCATTGATCTAAACGGGCACTAAAACATGTTTTAAAATGTCTGCAATTTGGTTGTTGCCAGACTCACTATGCAAACCTAATCGATGCTGGCACACACTAGAAAATACCGCTTGTACATCTTCAGGTAGAACAAAGTCTCGACCTTCAATATAGGCCCATGCCCTTGCAGATTTTGCCAGCGCCATACTGGCTCTTGGTGAAAGCGAAGCAGCTAACGATTGAGTCTCACGTGTGTAAGTCACTAATTCAATTATATAATCAATAACCGGAGCACTTAGCGTAATATTAGCTATAGATTCTTGTATTTGTTTAAGTTGTTGCTGGTTAATTCGCTGTGGTAATTGGGAGTAATCGCGCTTTTGATTGTTTAATAGTAATCTTTTTTCAGCGTTTTTAGGTGGAAAGCCTAAGCTTATACGCATTAAAAAACGATCTAATTGCGATTCTGGCAGCGGATAAGTTCCTGCTTGATATAAAGGGTTTTGAGTAGCAATAACAAAAAACGGAGTAGGGAGCGGGTACTTTTCTCCATCTACGGTCACTTGTTGTTCTTCCATGGCTTCTAATAACGCACTTTGGGTTTTGGGACCCGCACGATTTATCTCATCAGCAAGTACTACTTGGCTAAAAATTGGGCCTTTATGAAATGAAAAACTGTGTTCTTTATTATTAAATATATTGGTGCCAATAATATCAGCGGGCAATAAATCGCTGGTAAATTGTATACGCTGATACGATAACCCCAGTACTGCAGCTAATGCATGCGACAAAGTGGTTTTTCCCATGCCGGGTAAGTCTTCAATTAGTAAATGGCCTTCACTAAATAAACAGGCTAACGCTAATTTTATTTGTTGTTGTTTACCAAATATAACGGTAGATAGGTCATCAATTATTGTCGTAACAATGTGCTGCATAATTTCCTTTAATCTATGAGTTCTAAACGTTTCATTACCGCATCAACTTTTTGCGCGTTAAAGGGCTTAGCTATAAATTCTTTTGCGCCTAGCTCCCAGGTATTTTGCACTGTTTCAAAGCTATTGTGGCCTGAACACATAACAACATGTGCATGAGGGTGTTCGTTGTTAATCGACTCTAAAATTTCAATGCTTTCAGAATCAGGTAAATCAACATCTAAGAATATAACGTTGGGTGATTTTTCAATAAGCAGAGGTTTAGCACAATTAAAATTATCGCACTCAATAATGTCATCAAAACCTAAACCGGCTAATACTTGGCTTAAATCAGCGCGGATCTGTTTAACATCATCAATAATTAAAATTGGTTCGAGTGGGCGTACAAATTCCATATGAATACTTCAACATTTTTTACGGCTTGTGGTTTAATATTAAGCCAAGCATTAAGGAACCTCAAGGTGATAACTATGAATAACCATAATAGTTGTTTAAAGCCACCTAATGTCCGATACCGTCTAGTATTGGACTTAGTGGGCTTGAAGCTTTTAAAATAGAGCGCTGCTTATATATAGGTACATTACTACCTATAATTTATATTATGTTAAATAAGGTAAAAATGTACTTAATCAAACTAACTATCGGCAATTACGTCACTTATAAACATGGTATTTTAGCCCTTTTATTCGCACATTATTTATTTATAGTAATATGCTCTACTTTATTAAATATAAAAACGTTGTAATGACATTTTAATCAACCAAACTATTTAGCTAATCAATTAATTGCTTAAGCTGTTTAGTTTCGTCGTTTAGCTTTTGCTGATACTTTTCAACTTTGTCATGCTTACCTTGGCGCTTAGCTTTTTTAAGCTCGATTTTATATTCTTCAATTACTGAATTTGTATCATCTATTTTTTGTTGTAACTCTGCTTTTAATCCATCATTGGTACAATATGCGTTTATGTTATTAAGTGCTTTATTGAGACCTGCAACTTTGTGTGAATTACCTTGGCGAATAACTCGAGGTTAACTTCACAGGCTTTTTTCGCACATCCCGTTAAATCTGCACAATCATCTTTGGCCAATACGACTGTTGAACCGGCTAATAATAAACTTATTGAAATACCTTTAATAATTGTCATTTTATAGTTTTTATTATCTCGCATTGTTCATTACTCCTACTTAATTAGTCGTTAGCGGCAAAATACAGATAACAGCCCTTGCAGCTCTTCATTTATAACATGTTGTTTTACAACATCTTGCATAGGAGTATTTGATACTTTGTTATTTAAAATACCCACCATTTTAGCGCTTTCTCCAGCACATAAAGCCTTAACACTGTGTACGCCTAATCTTATTGCTAACATACGATCCGCTGCAGATGGATTACCGCCGCGTTGTAAGTGCCCTAGCTTAGTTACGCGCAAATCTATACTGGGATTAACGGTACTTATTTTCTCACATATATGCTCAACGCCAATTTCATCACCTTCAGATACCACCACAATAAAAGCATGCTCACTGTGATAATCACTAATTTTATTAACTAAATAAGTTATGTCTACATCACTTTCAGGTATTAATATCGAATCGGCGCCAGAGGTTAAACCGGCATAAGTGCCAATATAACCAGAATCACGTCCCATTACTTCAATAACAAACACCCTATTATGTGATTCTGCAGTATCTCTAATATTATCAATACATTGCATTGATGTATTTACTGCTGTATCAAACCCTAAGGTGTAATCTGTACCCGCAATATCATTATCAATAGTGCCTGGAATGCCTATATACGGTATGTTAGTAATTTGTGATAACCATAAACACCCTCTAAATGAGCCATCTCCACCTATCACAATTAAAGCGTCAATATTATTATGTTCAATTGTAGCTAGTGCTAGATTTCTACCTGCGTCACCTCTAAATCTTTCACTACGCGCTGTTTTTAACACAGTACCACCTAAGTGCATGGTTTGTTGTAGGCTTTTGCAATCAAGTGTCACTAAATCATTATCAATTAAACCCTCAAACCCTTTTCGAACGCCCGACACTTTTATTCCATGTTGTTGAGCGGTTTTTACTATGGCAAATAATGCGGTGTTCATCCCAGGCGCATCGCCCCCTGAGGTTAAAACGGCAATGTGTTTAATTGGTTGCATCGGTTCACATCCTTCGACAAGCTAAACTTTAATAATTCATAATAGCTGTTTATGAGTAGGCTGTGTAAAGTAAGCGCAGTAAAGTTGATCTACTTAGGGTTTATTTGATTGTTTAATTAGTATGAAGGGAGCAGTTATAAATTGAAAAGTTGGTATGTTACTTTTGCTTTTAAAACAACATACCGTAATTTTTAATGAAGAGCCGCTGTAAAAGGAATGTTTTTACAAATTTCGGCTTCTATTGTTAGTAGCTCGTCTAAGCGTTCGTCAACTTCTTGCTTATCAAAGTATTCGTAGGCGAGTTCCACAAATAAATTTTTATGTTTTTCTTCTGATTTAGCAATTGCGACATAAAAATCTTTTTCTTTTCCTTCAGGTAGTGCCTCGGCAACTAAAGAAAAACGTTCATGTCCCCTCGCCTCAATTACCCCACCTACTAATAGTCTGTCCATTAAAAAACCGTCACGACCATGCCTAAAGTGTGCACGAATTTGTTTAATGTATGGATCTTTTTTATCATCACCCAAATTAGTATCGCGCTCAATTAATAGTTTAAGCACTTGTTTAAAATGAATTAACTCTTCAAGAGCTAAGTCAGTCATGGCTTTAACTAATTTACGCTTATCCGGATAATGTGAAAGCATTGACATAGCCATGCCAGATGCTTTTTTCTCAGCAGCAGCGTGGTCTTGTAAAAAGGTTTCGAAGTCAGCTAAAACAACTTCGGTCCATTCAAATGGCGTGTGGTATTTTAATTCAAACATAGGGATACAACTTATAAAATAATGCGTGGATTTTAGCGTATTTAAAAATAAAAATCTTTGATCGCGATTTAAATTTAACTTTCATAAGGCAAAAACTTATCAATCCGCCCTTTCGACGTTGACTCAATTTTTAATGGGTGCTTTATATCATTCCATGCAGTGACTTTACCGCCCATGTTCATTTTTTCAAAGCCAGCTAAGCTGCTGGTAATATTTAAAAACTCACATAGCTTATTAAAACTCTCGGGATTTGCTATGTCAATGGCTAAAAAATCATTAGGCCGGTCAGCAAAATAAGCATTAGCACTATTAAAATGAGTGTTATAACAATTAGTTAAATATTCATCCTGATTAATGTTTTCGAGTGAAAAATCACTAAACGTATTTAAGTAACAGCGCTTTAAATGAATATTAAAGCCCCCATCAGCACGCGTTAAATTAGTATGCATACGCACTAAAAGCTGTTTGATTGAAGGCAGCCACGCGCTAAGTTCTCGCTTTAAATATACAAATTTAGAACCTGGGTAATATTTATCTAATGTTTGATAATCGTTAAATACAGGTGTGTCTGCGATAGCCACCGCATTTTCAAAACAAGCGTTAGTGTAAGCAGTATGGGCAGTAGGTATACCAAAATCTAAAAATGCATTACATACGCTAGTCGTCCCAGTGCGTGGTAAACCAATAATAAATATTTTTTGTGTCATGGCGTTTTAAATGTCTTTTTCTGAAAACCAAAGTGATGCATCATTAAGGGGTGTTAATGCGGGTAACTGATTGTTTTTTAATTTAATGATAATTTTATTTTTTATATCTGCATGCTCAATCGCACTGCGATGATAAGCCTTAAACAAACGATCAAACTCACCGTTTTTACGCATAATAGCTAAGCCTTTCTCAACCGCTTGCGCTATTTCGGGCTTTTCTTTACTAAAAAAGAAGTAGATTGCACTTGGGTATTGCAACAATAAGTGCGGCACTATCGTGAGGTTAGCAACGGCTTCATCTTTAAAGGTATTGAGCTCAGTTTCAACCTCTAACACAGAACGAGGAAATACATCACCTCGGCCTTTTATCAACATATTAAATAACGAACTATATTCGATTGATGTCGATACAGTTAAACCGTTATCCTGCAGTATTTGTGTGTCAGGCCAATCATGCCCTTGAATAAAGTGTATGCTTTTAAAGTCGCTAAGGGTATTGATGTTTAATAAGGTATTCACTTTATCCTGTGTAGTTACCAAAACACGCCACCCATATAACCCCTTAAATATAGGCACTCTAACGGGTAGTAATTGTTGCTCACGCTGTTTAGAGGTCATGGTCCAAGCTACGTTTATTTCATCATTATGAAGAATTTGCTTTAACGCGCGGCTCTGTGGCATCGAAATACTTGAGGGTTGTAATGTAAAATTTTCTCCGCTGAATTGCAGAGCTGTTCTTAATAGTACTAACGGATATAATATTTCATCTTCACCACTGCGCATTGTTTTGGGGTATACAACATGCAAACTAGAAACGGTGTTTTTGCTATTATTTTCTATTGCCCATGCAAATGATGTCAGCGAACTGAAAAAATAAACACATGTAAAAACAATAACTAACCGCATAATCGTTTATCTACTTAAAAGTAATAACACCGCGCTTATTATCACAATAGCAAAGGTGCTCATCATGCTCAATCCACGTGCCTTTAAATTATTGTTAATAATGGCAGAACCATGAACAACACGGCTGATAAATAATAAACCGCCTAGTGCATGCACATAATGACTAGCTAACCCTTGATACTCCAATAAAAAAACTAAAATTAAGCTAATGGGCACGTACTCAATAAAATTACCATGCGCTCGGGTTGCACGTTCAAGCGCGGTATTACTGCCATTACCTAACGAAATCCCTTCGGCTTTACGTATTTTTATAACATTAACACTCAAATAAATATAATAAAGGGCCAATAAGGCCGCATAGCTAGATATGATCACAGTATAGTCCATTTAATTTTTCAGCAATAATAACACATAAGTTAAGCGGTAAATCAGAAGCTTTATCATGAACTATGCTAGAGTAATTTATACATTGGAATAGTAACAAGTAAGGATAATATGTATTTAAGAACAAAAATCACCAATCACTATCGTGAAATAATAAACAGTATTGGCTTTTATCCCTCACTCCTGTCTGTTGCGTTTTTAATTTTTGCTGTACTCACTATGTCTGTTGAGTATTTAGCCCCTATTGAGCAATTTAAATCATTAATCTCATTTGTATTAGTAGACAGTGCAGAAAACGCACGAACCATATTAAGCACCTTAGCTGGCAGTATTATTTCGTTAACCGTATTTAGTTTTTCTATGGTGATGGTGGTTTTAAATGCGGCCAGCGCTAGCTTGTCACCCAGAGTCGTTCCTGGGCTTATTACCCGTAAATCGCATCAAATGGTATTAGGGTTTTATTTAGGCAGTATTATTTATTCTATTATAATGCTCATTAATATTAATAAGTTAGATAACGGAAATACGGCAATACCCTCATTAGGGGTACTCTTTGCGTTAATTTTTGGTTTGATTTCTTTGGGCTTGTTCGTTTTTTTTATTCACTCTATTTCAAAAGCAATTCAGGTTGATAACGTATTAAATGGTTTATTTAGACAAACCAAACAAGAGATCCAAGACATCATCAACAAACAAGGCGATAACCCCGTTGATAACTTTCCTGAATTTTCAAATTGGCATTCAATAAAAAGTACTACTGAGGGTTACTACAAAGGGGTTCACACAAATAAGCTGTGTGCTATTTTGGCTGAAGAAAAAATAGAACTTTTTATTACCGTTAAGCAAGGTTACTTTACCGTTAAAGGCTACCCGTTCTTAAAGTGTAATAAAGACATTTGTGAAAACGAAGAGTTAATAGAGAAAATTTTAGACTGCTTTATTTTTTATATAGAAGAATACATTAGCGATCATTACCGTTATGGATTAACCCAAATTTCTGAAATTGCTGTAAAAGCAATGAGCCCAGGGATTAACGATCCGGGGACAGCGGTTAAAGCTATTGATATGCTGAGTATTTTATTGATTGCTCGCCTAAAGATTAATGCGATTAACTACGCGTGTTATCAACCAGAAGAAGCCCCTTTACTCTATTTTCATGAAACCAGTTTTGATGAATTACTGCACGATAACTTCACTCCTTTGCGCAATTATGCCAAAGCAGATGCCTATGTAATGACCAATGTTATTGAAGCATTTAAAAATATTTTGTTTATTGCCAACGAGGATGTTGAAGCTCGAAACAGTGTGTTTAATTATTTAGGTGCCATTGTTGATGATATTAATCAGCACATTTGTAATGAGTATGACCGACGAGAAATTAGAAATATGCTACAAGCAATAGTGCGAATTAGTGAGTTACAAGGTAAGCAGTTGGTGGCACGTTTTGAGCAGCACCGACCTATTAGCGAGTAAGCTCTGTAGAGCTATTTATTCTGCCGAGGGACTAAGAGTTATCGCCCTCGGCAGCGCCTATTTGGCATTGAAAGATCATCAAACCCTAATCTATATAATAAATTGCATAGCTTGACGCGCTAATTGTAATTTCACCCGCATGATAGGCATCAGGGACATAATTACCAGGTGCACTGTCTGCCATCATTACTTTTTCACTGCGCATGTACGGTGTAGATGGCATATCAAGCGGGGTTAACGACGCGCTATATAAGCCTTTTAACTCTACATCAAAGTCGTCACTTAGCTCTTTTGCCGCGACTTTGGCTTGTTTAATTGCCATTTTTTGTGCTTTTTTATGCAGCTCATCGTAGTTGCTAGCTAAAAATTGCGTTTGTCTAATTTCATTAATACCATTATTAACTAAGCTTTGTAGTAATTCAGGGTATTTATTAATTGCAGAAAGTTTAATGGTGAGCGTTCTTGATACCTTAAAGCCAGTAAACTCTTGTTTACCTGTTTCACGATTATATTGGTTATCACGGTATATAGAAATTTGACCGGCATTAATATCCGCATCATCTACCCCTAGTTTTTTTACTAAACTTATTGCACTGGCCATAGTGGTATCGGTTTGTTTTTTTGCTGCAATTAAGTCTTTATCTATTTCAGTAATGCCCACCGTTAATAAAACATGATCCGGCATCGTCGTTAGTGAAGCTTCACCTTTAACATAAATATGCGGCTCTTCTGGGGCGTTGCTTGCATAAGCTGATGTACTGAGTAATGCGGCGGTTAAAATCGAAAGCGTTTTCATAAGTCTATCCTTTTAAATTTGATTGCCTCAGTTAACACCTTATGCGGTTAATTAAAGATGAACAAGCATAAAAAAACAGGCAAAAGCCTGTTTTTTTTAATCTCTACTGTAATTAAATGCTGCAACGCTTGTAGTTACGGTATTTTGGTAACCAGTAGTTTTTGTCGATGGCTGCCCACAGCGCATCGTCTGAAATTTCAAGGGCAACGCCCTCTTCAATTGCCTTTTTAGCCACTGCAAACGCAATACGTTTACTAAGCGTTTCAATTTCAGTCAGTGCCGGTAGTAAGCTGCCTTTACCTGTATTAGCTAAAGGTGACGACTCAGCCAACATTTCGCTCGACATAATTAGCATCGCATCGGTAATACTCGTTGCTTTAGCGGCAATTACACCTAAACCAATACCTGGGAAAATATAGCTGTTGTTACATTGAGGAATTGGGTAAGTCACGCCGTTATAAACAACTGGGTCGAATGGGCTGCCAGTTGCAACAATTGCTTTGCCATCGGTCCATTTAATTACATCTTCTGGATACGCTTCAACTTGCTTAGATGGATTACTTAACGGGAAAATAATTGGCGATTCACATTTAGCATGCATAGCGCGAATGACTTGCTCGGTAAATAAACCAGGTTGGCCAGATACACCAATTAAAATATCTGGTTCAGCACAGTGCATTACATCTAATAATGACGCGTATTCGCCGCTGTAAGTCCAATCTGCTAGGCAGCTCGTTGGTTGCGCTAACATTTGTTGGAAGTCGCGTAAGCCTTGCATACCATCTGTTAATAAGCCAAAACGGTCAACCATAAAGACTTGGCTACGTGCCTGTGCTTCACTAATACCCTCAGCAACCATAGTGCTAACAATTTGTTCAGCAATACCACAGCCTGCAGAGCCTGCGCCTACAAAAACAACTTTTTGAGTTGATAATTTAGCACCTTTAACACGACATGCTGCTAATAAAGACCCCACAGTAACCGACGCAGTACCTTGAATGTCATCATTAAAGCTACAAATTTCATTACGGTAACGCTTTAATAATGGCATTGCATTAGGCTGAGCAAAATCTTCAAACTGCAGTAACACATTTGGCCAGCGACGTTTAACTGCTTTAATGAATAAGTCTAAAAACTCATCGTATTCGTCTTGTGCAATACGTTTATGGCGAGCACCCATGTACATTGGGTCGTTTAATAATTTTTCGTTATTGGTTCCCACATCGAGCATAACCGGTAACGTATAAGCTGGGCTAATACCGCCACACGCGGTATACAAAGAAAGTTTACCAATTGGAATCCCCATGCCACCAATACCTTGGTCGCCAAGACCTAAAATACGCTCACCGTCGGTAACAACAATCACTTTTACTTTGCCTTTTGTGGCATTACGTAAAATATCGTCAATGTGAAAGCGATCTTCATAGGAAATAAATAAACCACGGGCACTGCGATAAATATCAGAAAACTTTTCACAGGCATCACCCACTGTTGGGGTGTAGATAATAGGCATCATTTCTTCGATATGATCGCGCACTAAACGGTAATAAAGCGTTTCGTTATTATCTTGAATGGCGCGTAAATAAATGTGCTTATTTAAGTTGTCGTTAAAACTTGAGTATTGTTGGTAACAACGCTCAACTTGCTCTTCTATTGTTTCGTAACGAGGAGGAAGTAAACCAGCAAGATTAAAGTGTTCACGTTCTTTTTGGCTAAAAGCACTTCCTTTATTCAATAGTGGGGTTTCAATTAGGCCTGGGCCAGAATAAGGAATATAAAGATAATTTGGATCGGTATTTGTAGTCATATTTCCAAGCTTTACTGAATCTTAAGTAATGATCTGCCATTATCATTGTTAAAGGCTAAATTGCAATGACATTTAAGCTTGTCAGACCATTGAAAATTTACAAATACAAGCGCTACTTTAGTATAAAGCCACTCATATTTGGTGAATATGTTAGCTGGCTGTTGTGAGTTTATAAAAATTAAAACGGGCATTAGACCAGCGTTTGCTGTGTGCAATGATTACAACAGTGTCAGTTATTTTTAGGTTTGCTAATTTTTTACGTTAGTTAACATACTATTTTCAATCAAATAATCATTAACTATTAAGCTGTTACATAAATAACAGCAGGTAATACATTAGCTGCAAACCTGCTGTTGATTATACATGTTTTAGAATTTAAATGAGGCTTTATTATTACTTAAATCCGATAATGCCATCCCTTCCCTGCGAGGATCGGCGGCGCCATACAAACGGTTGTTTTTAACTTCTACCGCATGCAGCCCAGAGTTTAAGTCAATCACGCGCACATCATGGCCGCGCTTTTTAAGCTTTGGTACCACCGCTTCAAGTGCAGTGCCTTTTTCTACGCTGGTGTAGTCGTTGCGATTAGTGGTACGCGGTAAATTAATGGCTTGTTGCGCGTTCAAATCCCAATCTAAAACGCCAATAACAACTTGTGCAACATAATCAATAATACGACTGCCACCAGGAGAGCCGACCACTAAACGTAAGCTCCCATCTTGATTAAATACCATCACGGGTGACATTGAGCTGCGCGGACGTTTATGGGCTTCTACTCTGTTAGCCACTAACTTGCCATTTTTACGCGGCGAGAGTGAAAAATCAGTCAGCTGATTATTTAAAATATAACCATTAACCATCACTGTTGATCCAAACGCCATTTCAATAGAGCTGGTCATTGAAACAGCATTGCCTTTGCTATCCACAATTGATACATGCGAGGTAGAGGGCAATTCAAAAGAATCATCATTTGCATAGCTTAAGTGATCAACAGGGTTGCCTGGCAATGCTTTTTGATCTTTTTCAGTAATTAATTTTGCGCGGGTGGCAATATAGTCTTTATTTAATAACTCTTGAGTAGGTACTTGGGTAAAGTCAGGATCGCCTATGTATTTATTACGATCGGCAAACGCAATACGTGACGCTTGGCTAAAGTAATGAATTGCCTCGGCACTATTGGCTTTAATGTTTGCCATGTCTTTGTGTTCAAGCAAGCCTAAAATTTGTAGTACTGAGATACCGCCACTACTTGGCGGCGCCATCGAGCAGACATTATAAACTCGGTATTTTATACAAACGGGTGCACGCTCTTTACTGCTGTAATTAGCAAGATCTTGCTCAGATAATTTACCAGGCGCAATTTTTGACTGTTGTATTGCTTTTACCATGGCTTTTGCATTATCACCTTTATAAAAAGCATC
>Ga0208571_1000717_pt1 | contig 11498 bp, 9 predicted proteins | sample DeeseametaMP0103_FD_184223 | JGI IMG/M metagenome (GOLD analysis project Ga0208571, IMG submission 184223) | Marine microbial communities from the Deep Atlantic Ocean - MP0103 (SPAdes) | ecosystem: Environmental > Aquatic > Marine > Oceanic | place: Atlantic Ocean | collected 2010-12-22
ATCTTCACTACTACGAATAATATCAATTGGGAAACCAAACGATACCGCAGTAGATTGCGCCGACTTTTCTACAATCGTGGCATGGTGGCCTTCAAGCTCTGGCGCATCAGGAATACTTAAACGGCTTTGCTCGCCTTTAGGTAAGGTTGCTAAGTCGCTCATGATTTCGGTTTTAAGCGCTTTTGGCACAGCGCCAATTAAACCCAGTGTTAGTTTAGATTGGGTAAGCTCTGTGTTGTAAAATGCTTTTACATCATCAAGCGTTAGTGCTTCTAAATCCGAAATATCACCGTAATTGTAGCTTTCGTATGGGTGATCTTTGTAAAGTGCGCTGTAAAGCACTTCTTTACCTAGCTCTTCATCGTTAGAGGCTTTTAAGCCCGACTTAATACCGTCGATCATTTCTTTTTTAAGGCGTTTAAAGTCATCGTCTCTAAAGCCTGGGTTAAGTAACTGATCGCTTACAAGCGCATACCATGTGGCAGCGTTATCTTTATGAATGCGCCCTTGGAATGACAGCATTTCTTTATCTATTTGATAACCAAAGCTGCCAGCAAGCGGATAAAGCGCTTTTTGTATGTCTTTGTAACTCGTACTTTGCGAGCCACCTTGAGCAAGCATAGCGGCGGTGAGCGCAGCAACCCCTTTTTTACCTTGCGGGTCTGCAGCAGCCCCTGTATTGAATAAAAAGTTTACATCAATCAGCGGCGAGCTATTCGTTTTATCAAGCACTTTAAATACGGGTGCCTCTGGCGCTTTATCACGCTTAGCTACTAATGCGTTTAAGCTTGTTTCTTGTTCAAACCCTGGCGCTTTATCAAGTGCCGACATAGTTACGGTAGTACGCGCGTCATCTACAAAATATTTATTAGCCACAGCTTTAATGTCTTGTGCTGTGATGTTGTCGGCCGATTTATAAAGCTGGTTAATAACCTCTGGGTCGCGCTCAAAATGCATATAACTTGCAAGGGTTGATGCAATCGCTTGTGATGAATCTAAGCCGTTAATAAAGCTGTATTTAAGGTTAGACTTTAAATCACTTAGTTTTTGCTCATCAACAAGTTCGGTACGTGCTTTTGCGTAAGTGCGGTTAATAGCATCGCGTGCTTTTGCTAAATCATCTTCGTTTTCTACTTTTACAAACACATGCAGTAAGCCAGGATCTTTTGTCTCTGGATTGTAGGTAAACATTTGACTCGCTATTTGTTTATCAACAACTAGCTCTTGGTATAAATCGGAGTTATTAGAAAAATAAAGCTGTGAGATTAAATCAAGTGCGGCTCTGTCCTTTTTAGCAGGCTCCCATGCAGCACCTTTGTAAGATACAAGCAACCAATGACCAGGCAAACCTTCGTTTTTCTCATGTACATATTTAGGTGCTTGCTGCGCAGGCTCAGCTTTAATATCGGCAACGTAATCGCCTTTTTCCCAGCCACCCCAATGTTTTTTAACCATAGCCATTGTAGCTTGTGGGTCAACATCGCCCACAATCACTAGCGATACATATTCAGGCTTATAAAACTTATCAAAAAATTCTTTACCGTAAGCCATTTGATCTGGCATGGCTTCTATATCTTCAAAAAAGCCCATGGTGGTATGTTTATAAGTGTGCGTATCAAACGCTTCTTCGCGTACTGCGCTCAATAACTTACGAATTGGGCTGGCGTTATTTTTTAAATATTCCCCTTTAACCGTTAGCGCTTCGGTTCTAAATTGCTCTTCGGTGTAGGTTAAGTTTTGAAAAATATCGGCTTCAATTTCAAGTACTTTATCAAGGTGCTGCTTTGAAAAGTTTAAATGGTAGTTTGTGTAATCGTTAGTGGTGTAAGCACGGTTATCGACCCCTGCATTTTTAAATATGGCAGTGTATTCGTCTTGCGGAAATTTTTTAGAGCCTTTAAACATCATGTGCTCAAAAAAGTGAGCAAAACCGGTTTTACCTGCTTTTACTTCATTACGCGAGCCAACCGAGACCGGAATTTGCAGCGAGACGACATCGGGGTAATCAGTTTTAACAACCATTACGCGTAAGCCGTTATCAAGCTCTTCGATTAAGTACTCTTGCGAAAATACACGTTCGTCAGCTTTTGTTGTTTGCTGTTGTTGTGCCGTTTGGGTGTTTTCGCTTTGCTGTGTTGCGCAGCCTGTTAGTGCCAGCGATACCGCTAAGCTTGTTGCTAGTAATTTAAATTTCATTGTTATCCCTTTTTAAATTGAGCAAATTTGTTATTAGGTTTAATACTAACTCGCTTAGAGTATGCCCCAAAGCCACTAAATATAAGAGTCCATCGGCTATTTATAATGTAAACAACTGTGTCAATTCCCTATTTTAAAAACATTTAAGTATGAAAAAAGCTCAAGTTGATTGAAAAACTTTCACTAAATAAATCTATCTAGACGTCTAAATGGCTGCTATATTAAATTACATACATTGGACTAAGCTGGAATGAGGATTATGGCTTTATCACTACAAGAAAAAATAGAAGACACCAATCAAGGTGTTTATCTTATTGGTACTACTCCACCTAAAATTGGTACTGATAAAACGCAACTAAAAATCATTGCAGAAAAACTACTTGCTCGCTTACACGAAATTGAATACGACGGCGTGATAATTTACGACATTCAAGATGAAAGTAGCCGTACAGATAAAGCACGCCCATTTCCGTTTAAACAAACTGTAGACCCACGTGAATACAGTCACTTACTACGTAATTTATCTGCTCCAGATGTCATCACTTACAAAAGTGTGGCACAACGTGGTGTAGAGGAGTTTAAAGGCTGGTTGGATGAAACTAAAAACGACTACGATTTAAAAAATGTCGTTTTAGTGGGTAGCCCCTCATCGGTAGGTGATATAAAACTAAGCTTGCCCGATGCCTATAAAACATTGGCAGAGCAAAGTGATGACTTCTTTTTAGGGGGCGTTACCATTGCTGAGCGACATTCAAGTAAGCGAAATGAACACGAGCGCCTTATAGAAAAAACAGCACAAGGTTGTCAGTTTTTTATATCGCAAGCGGTTTACGACGCGCAAGCAACTATAGAGCTAATAACAAGTTACGCGCGTACCTGTAAAGCACAGGGTATTACACCAAAACGGATTATTTTAACGTTTACGCCGTGCGGTGGCGATAAAACCTTAGAGTTTATGCAATGGTTGGGTATCTCAGTGCCAGAGGCCACTAAATGGCGCATGCTTGATGCAGACAATACCTTAAGTGAATCTGTACGTATTTGCCGAGAAAATCTCGACCTAATACTCAAAAGTTGTGCGCACCTAGATGTGCCACTGGGCTTAAATATTGAAAGCTTAACAAACCGTAAAGAAGAAATTGACGCATCAATAAACTTATACCGTTTATTAAAAGCCATTATGGAATTAAACCTAGCCGAAAAACAAATCGCTTAAAGCCTAATTATCCCCGTTTATAGCAAGCCTAATGGCTTGCTTTTTTGTTGCTATGTTTAAGTGTATTACTTTTATTATTATGCTTTTTTAACCAATTTGTACGCTTGTTTATTTTTATACATTTGGTGATCGGCCAAATTTAATAACGTATCAAAAGGTTGCTTTTGTTTATTAGTAAAACTTTCGCCTATGCTGAGTGTCAGCGCGCATACGTTGTTTTCTAATAGTGCGTTTGTATACTCAATTTTTATTTTATCAATAATATGGCTAAGCTTACTTCTATCACTAATTTGCATTACTGCTACAAATTCATCGCCGCCTAAACGACCTACTATATCAGCCTCTCTTAAATGTGTTTTTAAGGTATTTGCTAAGAGGATTAACGCTTGATCGCCTATTTCATGGCCATAAGTGTCGTTTAGTTTTTTAAAGTCGTTTATATCAATAAACAAGCAACACACATCAAAACCTAAACGCAGCGCTAAATTAAGTTTGTGTTGGGCAAGTAAGCTAAGTGCACGGCGATTATAAATATTGGTAAGCGGGTCGAGCATGGCTATTTCGCGCATTTGCTCAAAGCTATAAATAAGCGCTAAATCGTCTTCAATTAAATCACGAAGCTGCTCTATTAGCTCAAAATATTCATCGGTGTAACTGGTTTTTTTTGAATCTTTTAAACACAAGGTGCCAAATACTTCACCTTCAGGCCAGTGAATTGGCAAGCCTAGGTAGGATTCAACGCCATCTTCAATAACCTCGGGCATGGTATTCCACTGCGTATCGCTGCGGGTATCGCTAACATACAAAGTGTTGTTGTTTTCGGCTACATATTTACAAAATAAGGGAGTTTCGGGAGGGAGTATAGGGTTGGTTTCAAAGTGTGAGCCACCTTCATTAGCTCTAATAACTACACGATAACCTTTACTAGTAGCCTGAACTATATAACCAGAGGGGGCCGAAAAAAGCCCCGTAATAAGATCAATGGTTTTTTGCCATTTATGTAATGATATTTGGCCATCGACACCAGAAAACGCCCATTGATCTGTTTCAAACATAACTATACCTCAGCTATTTAGTGGCCTTAGTATAGCCAAATAAATATGTTTAAGGCTACTTTCTGCGGCGTTTACTTGGTGCTCTTTGCCCGGTAATGCGCTTTTTATCGCGATCTTTACGCGCTTTGTTGGTGTTTTTACGGTTATCTTTAGGGGGCTTGTTTAAATCAGGCTCGTAACCTTCTAGCCATTGTGGTGCTAAACGGGTATCCAGTAGCACTTCAATTTCTTCCAATAACCATTGCTCGTCAATACTTACCAGCGACATGGCAAGGCCTTGCTCGCCAGCGCGCCCCGTACGGCCAATTCGGTGTACGTAATCTTCTGCTATGTAAGGTAGCTCAAAGTTTATTACGTATTTAAGCGCTGGAATATCTAAACCGCGGGCAGCTACATCGGTAGCAACTAAAACCCGCGTTGTGCCTTCTTTAAAGTTTTGTAATGCACGGTCGCGTGCACCTTGAGATTTATCGCCATGGATAGACTCAGTTTTTAAGCCGTCTTTACACATTTCTTTGGCAAGTTTATCGGCCATTTGTTTGGTACGTGTAAATATAAGTACTTGGCGCCAGTTTTTCATGCCAATCATGTGCGATACAAGCTCACGCTTTCGCTCTTCATCAACTGCGTAAATAACTTGCTCTACTTCAACGGCGGCTGAGTTACGTTTATCAACTTCAATCAGCTCGGGGTTTTTAAGTAGTTTTTTACTCAGCTCAAACACGCTGTCATCGAATGTGGCTGAGAACAATAAGGTTTGGCGATCGCCTGGAATGTGGCGCAAAATACGTTTTATTTCATCAATAAAGCCCATATCCAGCATGCGGTCGGCTTCATCAAATACTAACGAATCAACACTTGAAAGCACCACACTGCCTTTAACGATATGATCAAGTAAACGCCCAGGCGTTGCGACTATCACTTGCGCCGTTTTAAGCGCTTTAATTTGCGGGCCAATACTTGCACCGCCATACGCTAAAGCGCCTTGAATATTTGTGCCTTGGGCGTATTTTTCAAAGCTTGCAAACACTTGCTGAGCAAGCTCACGCGTGGGCGTTAAAATAACCACTCGAGCTATGCCTGGCTCATCTTTTTTTGGTGTATTTAAAAGCTTATGTAGTAGTGGTAATACAAAGGCGGCTGTTTTACCTGTGCCTGTTTGCGCGCTGCCCATTACATCGCTGCCCGCTAATATGTGCGGAATAGTTTTAACCTGAATTGCGGTAGGCGTGGTGTAATTATTTTGCTCAATTGCGGTTAGTAATAACGAATCGAGTTTAAGAGATGAGAACGATGTGGCAGACATAGGCTTAGCTTTAAAATAACAAAGAGCGCTATTGTACGCATATTACGGTACTGCGTAAATTAACCAGCTCAGAAAAGTATTCAGCTTAGTTGTGTTCCCTACACCAATAAAAAAGGCGCTAAATAACAATGTATTTAGCGCCCTTTTTATACCAATCCGCTTAATTAAGTGGTCTATTTTGAGGACAGATAAACGTGTTGATAGCTAGGCAAAAAATTCGCTATTTAGTTGTTCTAAATGAGAATTTTTTAACGCAGATAGTAACACTTTTAGCCCCTAAAAATGATTAAGTATTATTGCGGATAGGTATTATAATTTAATAACGTTTTAAACCGGTTTTAAGGTGGCTTTTCGCTCATTATAAAACGCGATTAAGTCATCGACCGTTGCTTGGCAGTATTCACGAATACCCGACACCACCATGTGCTTTTCACCAAAACCCACTTTTTCGCCGTTTTCTAGTAAATTAAAGCGCAAGGTAATTTTGCCGCGCTTACCCGTGTACTCAAAACTTGGCTCAGCAAACTCAAGCGTTGGCGCTTGAATATTGATGTTATCAAGGTTAATGATCATCGACTCGTAAATAACCATAGGGCGCGCTGGGTTAATCATTACATTTTGCTTACCCATTAGCGGAATAATTACGTGCGGAAATGCAGCACCAGAAAACTCAACATAGTTTTTTATTAAGCTGTTTGTAAGTGTTGGGCATTTGCTGGTTTTACCTTCGCGTTTTACCTTTAAAATTACTTTGTCGCCGTTGGTTACATCAAACTCGTCATCCCCTTCTGGGAAATTAAGTTTGGTGTTTTCATCAACCATACCGGCAAAGGTAAATTCCATTCGCTCACTTATACCGTAGCGGTCTAACACTAAAGAAAAAAGTAAGTCTCCTGGCGCGCAAAACTTTTTGGCATCTTTGTCATGAAGTGGGTTGTAATCATCGGCAACGCACTTTGCGAAACGACACCCTTGCTCACGAGAGATAGAAACATAATCAGCATGCTGCTGAAAGTAAGGACTTAACATAGATTGTTCACTGCTTAAACTGCTTATAACCTGCCCATACTACCAGAAAAAATTTAAAGAGAGGTCGAATCACTTACAAATTCATACAATTAACTTAAGAGTAAATGTTGCGCACACCTGTTTTAGTTAGTAATTTAGGTACCAAACTAAATAAGGGACTAATTATTATGTTACGTGTTTTTGCAGTAATAAGCGTACTCACTACTTTGGCTGGATGTTCTAGCGTGACTTTTCATACCGATATAGATAACGATGTTTTATCTGAGGAAATTGGTACGTACGTTAAAAAACGAGATTTACAACAGTTTTATAGCGACCAAGAAGCACACGAAAGTGGCGCCACACTTTTAGGCCGAATAGAAGGCGAAAGCTGCAATGGCGACGGTAGAGGCGACAATAATATAAGCTACAATCGCTTAAAATCAAATGCTATAGATTTACTTAAAGCAGATGCAATGCGCAGAGGCGGTAACGCCTTTACTATAAATTCTTGTAGCGAAATCTCTGTATCGTATTGTGACCTGTCTGTTTTATGCAGCGGACAGGCCTACGACTATTAATAAATTATATATTAAGCGAGAAGCTAAGTAGTACGCGCTTTCCCGACTCAATTTTAGATACGCTATGCTCGTATTTGTCGGGTCTAAATAAATACACCCGGTTAAACCAATTAATAATGCATTTTGAGCATTTAAAAACCCCACCAGCTTTAGGTTTTACTAGTACAAAATTAAGTTTGTAGTAGCGCCCTTGCTGTACTGGATCTATATGGTTCATCACACTGTGATGTGTAGGGTAAGTAACTAGGTTTATTGAAAAGGCATTACTGCTAAATAAAGCTTTGTTTTTTACAGGTGCAATCATGCTGCCTCCTTTTAATTTACATGCAGCATTGTAGCATTTGCTAAAGTGCCACGGCTTGCGCTAAACAATATCAAAACGCGATGACATATAGCCAAACGGCCTGAAACAAAAAAGCCGAGCTTAATTAATAAGCTCGGCTTTTTATAAAGTATGACTAAAGATTATGCACTTGGGTATGTGCGGTACGCACGCTCAATATTTTTAGCCTGCTTTTTAGAAATGCCTAAATGAGCAAGCGCTACACGTAAACGCGCACGTGATAAGTCTGAGCCTAAAATTTCCATTGCATCAAGTACTGACGTTGAAGACGTTTTACCCGTGATTGCTACAAATATTGGCTCTAAAAAGTCTTTAATTTTAAGCTCGTGGAATGTAGCAACTTCTTTTGCAATGGCAAAAATAGCTGACTTATCAAAACTACGTAAACCTTCAAGCTGCCATACAAAAAACTGTAGCGCTTGGCGTATTACGTTTTCGTCAGCTTTGCCCGCCGTTAACAGTGCAGGGTCGTAAGTTGGAATGCCGCCTACAAAATGCCCTGCTAAATCAACCATGTCTGAAAGCGTATTAATGCGCGTTTTAGCTTCTGGTAATACTTTAGCTAGCATTTCGCCATTAAACTTCCAATCAACAAAGCGCTGTACAAGCTCTTCGTCTGTTAGGTTTTCGCGGATCCACATGCCGTTTAACCAGCTTAGCTTATCAACATCAAATACTGGGCCACCAAGTGATACACGCTTCATATCGAAGTGTTCAATCATCTCGTTAAGAGTGAATTTTTCACGCTCATCTGGCATTGACCAACCCATACGGCCTAAGTAGTTAAGCACGGCCTCTGGTAGGTAACCCATTTCTTTATAGTAATTAATAGAAGTTGGGTTTTTACGCTTAGAAAGCTTTGATTTATCAGGGTTACGCAGTAGTGGTAAATGCCCTAGTACGGGTGCTTCCCAACCTAAATCTTCGTAAAGTTTTAATAGTTTAGGTGCTGAGTTAATCCACTCTTCGCCACGGAAAATATGGCTTATTTGCATGTGGTGGTCATCCACTACGTTTGCTAAAAAGTACGTAGGGAAACCATCGGCTTTTAATAGCACTTGCATGTCTACGTTTTCCCACGGGATCTCAATTTCGTCGCGTAGGTAGTCGTTAAATTTAAAAGTGCCTTCGCTTGGTATTTTCATACGTATAACGTAAGGCTTGCCTGCGGCTAGGTTTGCTTTAATTTCATCTTCGGTGAGGTTTAAGCCACGGCCGTCGTATTTAGGGCGCAGACCTTCTGCCATTTGCTCTTCACGCATTTGGTCAAGCTCTTCGCTGGTTGCAAAACAGTAAAATGCTTTACCTTGCTCAACTAATTGGTGTGCGTATTTTTTGTATAAATCGCTACGCTCTGATTGACGGTAAGGGCCAAATTCACCACCTACGTCAGGGCCATGATCCCACTCAAGACCTAACCAACGTAAGCTATCCATAATCGCTTGTTCTGACTCTGGCGTGCTACGAACTTGGTCTGTATCTTCAATACGAAGCACAAACTCGCCGCCTTGTTGTTTAGCAAAACAGTAGTTAAATAAAGCAATATAAGCGGTGCCAAGATGCGGGTCACCTGTTGGAGATGGGGCAACACGAGTACGGATTGTCATGATAATGTCTCTTTTAATAAGTGAGATAAAAATTAAGGGGGTCGTTTAAGCCGCTACTTTGTTTAAGTAAGCAATAATATCGTTAGATTCGTATAGCCACTCTACTTGGCCATTTTTTTCTATACGAAGGCATGGCACTTTAATTTTGCCGCCTTGCTCTAACAGCTCTTGACGAAATTGTTGATTATTTTTTGCATCACGCGTTTCTATTTTTAAGCCTTCGCGCTTAATTGCACGGCGTACTTTTACGCAAAACGGGCATGCTTTAAATTGATAAAGTTTAAATTGTGAGGTTTGCTGATCAAGCTGCGCTTGCACATCGCTTGCACGCTTTTTACTGCGAGGAGTAAATACAAAATTAAAGAATAAAATTATACAACCTAAAAACCAACGAACGAATTTCATGTTTTGTGCCTGCCTACAACAATTTAAGGAGCCAGATTTTAGCACAAATTTACAATCAAAAAAGCTCAATACTATTATCGGTGGTCACTTCTTCATTTACCTCAAGCTCGCTATAAGCAGTCACTTTATTACGGCCGCTATTTTTAGAATGATACAGCGCCATATCGGCTTGGTTTACGATACTAGATACAGTATCAATACTTGCCAGCTCTAAAAAGCCAATACTTATTGTAAGCTGCCCAACTTGCGGAAAAGGATACTCAGCAATATTTGAGCGTAAACGGTTAAGTGCTATATGTGCTTGTGCCTCGGTTTTGGTTTGAAATAACACTGCAAACTCTTCGCCACCATACCTAAATACGTAGTCTTCTAGCCTAAAGTTATTTTTTAACAACCGCGCCACAAGTAAAATAACTTCATCGCCTATTACATGGCCGTAGCTGTCGTTTACGCGTTTAAAGTGATCGATATCTGCAATGGCTAAATACCATCGTCGCTTTTCGTTGGTATCATCACGGGGTAATAAAAAGCCTTTGCCTGAGACAATTTCGATCACTTTTTTATCAAAGGTTTGTCTATTTAAAAGCTCGGTTAAAGGGTCTAATCGCGATTTATGTAATAGCCCTAGCTGGTTGGCATAAATATTTAAAATATGCACGGCGAGCATTGTGGTGGTTTGCGCTAACTCTTTTGTGGTTTCTATTAGTAATATGCCAATTACTTTACCAAAGTAATACACTGGCACATACGTAGTTACTACACCTAAGGCACGGCTTACTCTTATTTTGTTTTGGGTTACTTTATTAAGCAGCGCTAAGGCTTCGTTAGACTCTAATACTTCAAGGCGGGTGTGGGTGTTTATTAGCGTAGGCGGTAATTGCGCACTAAAGTGCTTATTAATATAAATAGCAAAATTTTCAACTTCGAGTAGGTCGCCAATAATCTGCACTAATGATGCATCTAAATCACTTTCTTCTTCTTGCTGAGTTAGACTGATTATCCATTCGTGCCCGCAATTGTTTGCCTTCATTAGTTTGCCTAAACTGTTTTAACTTCAATCAGTTTAGACAAAACCATCAACTTTGCTAATTAATTAACCAATACTTTTGAATTAGGTCGCATTGAGCTATGTGGATTAAAGTTTGTTTTAGCTAAGCGCTATTAAATCGTAGCGCGAGCTTAGTAACTTAGTGAGCTCAATAACTACTGCGCTGTTATTTAATAACTTAAATACAGCAGAGCCTCAAACAGCCTATGCTTTGCATTTATGCTTTGTATTTATGTTTTTGTACAACCAGTTATACTAAACACAACATAGGTCCTGCCTTGCTTAAATACCGAATATACGGCCGCAATACTAATAACCAATACGCGCTATTTAAAATAGCTAAAACAAAACTAAGTCGTCTCTGTGTAGCACCACAGCGCCACTATCAAAGTCGAGTAGTTCGCCTATTTGCTCTGAATGAGCACCTTTAATTTTATTTACTTCAACCTGGTTAAAACGTGTTAACCCTCGTGCAATAACTTGGTTGTTGGCGTCTATTAAATCTATTAAGTCGCCACGCTCAAAACGGCCAAACGCATTGGTTATGCCTTTTGCCAGCAGGCTTGCCCCTTTGTTTTGTAGCGCCGAAATAGCCCCTTTATCAATCATAATTTGGCCGGTACTTTTAGGCCCTGCCATTAGCCATTTTTTACGGCCATCTTTTGGCGCAGTAAGTTTTAAAAACCGCGTACCGGGTAATTGCTCACTCATGCATTTTAAAATAACGTTGTTG
>Ga0208571_1000719_pt1 | contig 11493 bp, 11 predicted proteins | sample DeeseametaMP0103_FD_184223 | JGI IMG/M metagenome (GOLD analysis project Ga0208571, IMG submission 184223) | Marine microbial communities from the Deep Atlantic Ocean - MP0103 (SPAdes) | ecosystem: Environmental > Aquatic > Marine > Oceanic | place: Atlantic Ocean | collected 2010-12-22
TTTGGAAAGAAGTAGCCAGCTAGACTTAGTAAGAAGCATCAACTCCCCTAGGGGGGAAGCCATATTTCTGAAACCCTTATATAATAGGGCTTTCAGAGGCTTGGTTTCCAAAATATTGCCATATCGTCCCTGTAATGTTGCCCTGCTGTTGCTGTTTGGGGGAAAACTTGAGTCGTTGAGTTTGGTATAGTTAGAAAATAAATGAAAGCATTCAAATGGTTAGGAATTGTAGGTGTAGTCTATGTCATCTTTGTTGTGCTATTCGAGTCCGTATTTCTCGGCATGAACCAACCTTCTTTTGAGGATTCCGACGGTGGCGGTATACCAATGCTTGTGATCACAACGACGGATGATAAGGGGGAATCTCGTGACAGAATGCTTGCACGCTTTGAAACTGATGGAAAACTTTATGTTTCTGCCCACCATTGGACTAGAGGCTGGTACAAAGCAGCACGCAAGAATCCTAACGTAAGTATAGAAATCCATGGAAAGGTGGTGGATTACATTGCGGTGCCGGTGGAAGGTGAAGAGTTTAAAAGGGTTGCTTTTGAACACCCATTGCCGCTTCCAGCAAGGTTCTTAATGGGATTTCCACCGAAGCGACATATTCTCCGCCTAGATCCCGTTGTAAAATAATACTTGGAGTAAAAATGAGTCCATTACCTTTTCAAAACCAAGATTGTGATTTGACTTTAGTTGAAGGCGTAGAAGCTTATAGAGAGTATCTAAAATTCAACGACAAAAAAGTTCTTTCAGATCAAGAAGGCTTTACAACGGTTTTAGACCATGATGCAACACACGTAATCTTTGGTGTAGATACTTCTTTTGAAGAGGAAATTTTCTTGAATTACTGGGTTCTGTTTGGGTGCACCTATACTTGGAAAGAGCTCTTTGCTTACAGTGGTAGAGAAGAAGTGGCAGAATTCACCCAAGACTTAATAAAAGAAATTGGTTATCTAACTACTGCTAAAGCCCAAGTTCGAGCTATGCCTAATCTTTTCAGAATACTTATAAGAACAAGAAAAATGAAAAGAAAATGGCCATTTACTTTCCCTAAGGAACTTTTAAGTAATAAAGTTTCAGAATTAAGAGAAGAATACGGCGTAAGTATTCTGACCCCAGAAGAAAGAGATATAAAACGAATTAAGTGGTCAGGGTTAATTGAAGGAAATTAAAAAATCTATCCTAATCCTATCCATTCTGCTGCTGTTTAAATCATGAACAAGAGAAAATTTAAGCCATTTGGAGAAGTAAGTGCCCTCACTTTAGGGGGCGGCGGCTTGGGACAGGTTTGGGGAAAGACTACCAGAGAGGAGGCAGTAGAAACTGTAAGATTGGCAGTCCAAGAAGGTATTAATCACTTCGATGTTGCTCCTATGTATGGAAATGGGGAGGCGGAGAGAGTTTTGGGTGAGGCGTTTAAGGGCAAGAAACTAGATGGTTTGAATTTTACAACTAAATGTAGCCTTGGAACTTTAGCCGATGAACAGGTTTATGATCGTTTAAATTTATCTTTAACCAAAAGCCTTGAAAACATGAATATGGAAAAGGTAAATCTTTTTCTTTTGCACTCTCAGTTACGAGAAGATGATTTTAAACTCTCCAATTTCAATGAAATGAGGGAAAAGAATTCAACGTCATTAAGCTCCTACTTCAATGCAGTTATACCGGCTTTTGAAAAATTGAAGCAAGAGGGAAAAATTGATCATTGGGGTATTGGAGGCTTGGGTCAGAATGAAGCTTTAGTAAAAGCCATAAATCATGAAATTCCCCCCGAAGCTATTCAGTGCGTTTTAAACCCATTGAATTCAGCTGGGGCAATAGCTTATGTCGATGAAAATTTTGATCCCACCGCAATCCTGAAAGAGAGTCAAAAAAACAATCTGCCTATCTTGTCTATCAGGGCGGTCCAGGCAGGGGCTTTAACAGGAAGTATGGATAGAGAGCCACACTCTTCAGGTTTTGATCATAAAGATTTTGATGATTATGTGCGAGCAGCCCCTTTTAGAGAGTTAGCATCTAAATGGGACGAGTCTCCTGCCAGTTTGGCGCATAGGTATGCATTAAGTGTCTCAAAGGTTGGGTCGGTTATTTTAGGGGTTAAAAATAGAATTGAATTGAAAGAATGTATTAAGGCAGAGGAAAAAGGGGAACTTGCAACTGAGCAATTTAGTGCCCTAAAAAATTTATTTTAATACGTGAGAAATTTTCTTATAGTTTTACTGTTAATTTCTAATTTTGTAATGTCAGGCGAAACGTTTAGTAACACCAATCAAACCTCTTTTGACAGTGAAAGATCTTTCGGGGATTTTTTGAAATGGAGGTTGACTAGAAAAGAACCTAAAGCAGTTCAAATAGAAACTTCGGATCAATGGAAGCAGCTGGGGGAACAATCAAAAAATTATGCCGTGTGGATTGGACACTCTACTTATCTATTAAATAATGGAGATTTAACCATTGTGACTGACCCTGTCTTTTCTAAAAGAGCTTCCCCTTTTTCTTGGGCGGGTCCCAAACGGCTTATTGCACCAGCTATTTCCTTAGAAGAGTTACCGGATATAGATGTAATTACTGTTAGTCACAACCACTACGATCATTTAGATATAGCTAGCTTAAAAACTTTGCATAAGCTCAACCCCAAGGCTTTATTTCTTGTTTCAAAAGGAGATATGGACCTTTTGGTTAGATCGGGAATTAAAAATGTTACAGAATTTCTTTGGTGGGAAAACATTGAAGTGAAGAATACAATGTTTACCTTTACTCCTAATCAACATTGGTCTGCTAGAGGCTTTAGGGATCGTAATAAAAGTCTTTGGGGAGGTTGGTTTATGCAATCATCTAATCACACTATTTACCATGCTGGTGATACAGGGTACTCAGATGATTTTAAGGAAACTAGATCAAGGTTGGGATCTCCAGATTTTGCTATGATTCCCATAGGAGGTTATAACCCTCCTTGGTTTATGAATTATCACCATGTGAATCCTTCAGAATCAATTCAGATTGCATTAGACCTAGGAGTTTCTAAATCTTTTGGAATGCATTGGGGAACTTTTAGATTGACTGATGAAGATATTCTTGAGCCCGCTCAATTGATTGATCAAGAATTGAAAAAATTAAACCTAGCAGATGATTTCTTTAGAACTGTGAAGCCCGGAGAGATACTTCCTTTATAGACAATGATGGATAAGAAATTATGAAGTCAGAAAATAAGGACAAGAAGTTTGAAGATTACTTAATCTTGGTAAGAGATTTTACCAATAAGATTCTAATACCCAACGAGGAGATTCTTGAAGAACAAGGGATGGTTGGTAAAGAGATAATGTTAAAAATAAAAGAATTAGGCTTGTTTGGGATATCGATACCTGAAAAATATGGTGGCTTAGGTTTTGATATGGAAGAGCAAGTTCTTCTTACTTTTGAATTTACTAGAGCCTCTTCTGTTTATAGATCTAGGTTTTCCACCACTATAGGTCTGTGTTCACAAGCACTCCTAGATTTTGGAACAACTAAGCAAAAAGAAAATATATTACCTTCCATGGCTAGAGGGGATCTTGTGGGTGCTTTTGCCCTAACAGAACCTAATGCTGGTAGTGATGCTAATGCCATAGAAACTACAGCAATTAAAGAGAATGACAATTATGTTCTGAATGGAACAAAGAAATATATTACTAATGCTCCTTATGCTGATATTTTTTTGGTAATGGCAAAGACTGACAATAGTTTTAAAGGCAGCAAAGGAATTTCTTCATTCTTAGTTGATGCGAAACTTCCTGGAATACAGGTAGGAAAGATACCTAAGTTACTTGGACAAAGAGGATCTGCCCCCACAGACATTAATTTCACAGACTGCGTTGTTCCTTCTGATAGTTTGCTGGGAGGCCAGGAGGGCGGCGGATTAAAGCCCGCACTAAGAGGTATAAATCATGCTAGATTACATGTCGCTGCAACCTGTGTGGGACAAGCTCAAAGATTAATTGAAGAGGCTATAAAATTTGCTAAGTCTCGAAACCAATTCAATATGCCTATATCAGAAATGCCTTCTATCCAGAATATGTTAGCGGACAGTTTCACTGAGATGGTAGCCGCAAAAGCCATGACCCTAGAAGCAGCCCGGAATTTTGATAAAGGAGAGATACCTGAAGTGGAAATTTCTGCAGCTAAGTATTTCGCTTCTGAGATGGTGACTAGAGTTGCAGACAATAGCGTGCAGATAATGGGAGGAGCTGGATTTATAGACGATAACGTCATAACAAGATTTTATAGAGATACTAGACTATTCAGGCTTTATGAAGGAACTTCACAAATACAACAAAGGAATATAGCGAGAAAAATAATTAAAGTATTTGATGATTGATAAGTTGCCTGGTTGAAATTTCTACTTTTAAGGAGAATAGTCTGCAATTGTAATAAAATAGAACAAGTAAGTGTTCCAAAAAAGTTTTAGATGGTAAAAAAAATAACCTTTTTCTTGATTTTGTTCCTTTCTATTGGGGTTTCAGCCATTGAGCCAGGAGACAAGGTAGAGAACTTCAGATTATTAGATCACAAGGGTGGTTCGCATGAGCTTTTTTATTACGACGATCAAAAAGCCCTAGTTTTTTTAGTTCAAGGAAATGGTTGTCCTTTTGCAAGAAACGCGGCTCCTAGATTCCAAGAACTCAGAGATATTTATTCTGATAAAGAGGTTGAATTCTTCATGCTTAATTCAAATCTTCAGGATGATAGGCTTTCTATCAGAGAAGAAGCTAAGGAATATGGATATGATCTCAACATTCTCATTGACGAAACTCAGATTATTGGTGAATCTTTAGAGTTAAGTAGGACCGGGGAAGTATTTATAGTAAATCCGAAAAATTGGTCAGTGGCCTATATTGGAGCCATTGACGACAGACTAACCTATGAAAATCAAAAGAAAGAAGCTTCTGAACATTACCTCAAAGATGCAATAGATGATCTGTTAGCAGGAGAGGTTGTGGCTGTTCCTAGAACAGAATCTTTAGGATGTTTAATTAACTTCCCTAATAAGGATAACAAAAAATCTATTTCTTACTCTCAACAGGTAGCGCCAATATTACTGGAAAATTGTACTGTTTGTCACAGAAAAGGGGGAGTTGGACCTTGGGCAATGACGGATTACAACATGGTAAAAGGGTTTTCATTGATGATGCGGGAAGTTATTCGAACTAAAAGAATGCCTCCTTGGCATGCCGATCCTCTCATTGGACAATTTAGCAATGACAGGTCTTTAAATAATGAAGAGATTCAGACCTTAGTTCATTGGATTGAAGCAGGAGCCCCTAAGGGGGAGGGAGCTGATCCGCTGCTGGGAGCTACCATCAGCCAATCAGAATGGGCCAATGAAGAAGAGCTGGGTCCTCCAGATTATGTAATAAACATACCTGCGACGGACATACCTGCCACCGGTGTAGTCGACTATCAATATAAGTTTGTTAAAAATACAGTAGGAAAAGATGTATGGGTAAAGGCAACAGAAGTTTTACCTGGCGATAAAGCCGTTTTACACCATGTAATCACTAGTTTTGGACAATTAGAAACTCGGGGGCCACGAAAGGGAAGATTAAAGTACCGAGAACGCAAGGGACTGAGGGGTTATGCACCAGGCATTAATAGCAACCCTTACCCAGACGGGGGAGGTATTTTTCTTCCAGCTGATGTGGCTTTTGAATTTCAAATGCACTACACACCAGTCGGGAGGGCTACTGTAGATGAAACCAGAATGGGTATTTGGGTTGCAGAAGAAAAACCTAAACATGAGATTTTTTCACTGATGATACTTAACCCTAGGATTCGAATTCCTGCAGGAGTTAAAGAACATAAAGAGTCTGCTTCCAGAGTTGTTTCTAAAGATGCTCTTCTCTATAGCATTCTGGTTCATGCCCATTATCGAGGCAAGAAGATGGTTGTAGCTGCTTATTATCCTAATGGCACAACTGAAGTTCTTCTTTCGGTTCCAAATTATGATTTTAATTGGCAAACTTCCTATGATCTAGAAGAGCCAAAATTTTTACCCGCTGGGACTACCTTAATTCAACACCAATGGTGGGATAATTCTGCTCAAAACCTAGCTAATCCTGACCCAACAGTTGAAGTTACTTGGGGAGACCAGTCTTTTGAAGAAATGTTGTTTGGAGCATATTTGATGCGTTATTTAGAAGCAGATGAAGAACTAGACTCTTCCCATAGAGCTCTTTTAACCAAGAATTAAGATTTAGACTTTATAATTACATAATGAAAAAAATATTCACTCTCATAATTTTCTTTCTAGCCCTGGCCTTCAGTGTTGGAGCTCAAGAAGAGATGCAAGCAACTAAACATTTAGAAAGTATCGTTTTAGGTTCTGGTTGTTTTTGGGGAGAAGAAAAAAGATTCGAAGCCATACCCGGTGTGGTTGATGCGGTATCCGGTTATGCAGACGGGAGAGGGGTGCCTCCAAATTATCGAGAAATAACAAAGGCTAAAAACAGATTTAATTCCAATAATCATGCCGAAGTTGTGCTTGTAGTCTTTAATAGAAATGTTGTGTCAGCTGAGGATATATTAAAAAACTATTTTGAGGGGCATGACCCTACTCAAGTAAATCGCCAGGGTAATGATATCGGCACACAATATCGATCCGTAATACTGACCACTAATGATCAGCAAAATGAAATAGCCAAGAAACTCTTAAATGAATTCCAGGGGCTTATGAGCAGGCAAGGTTATGGAAAGATTGTCACAAAGATAAAACCATTAGAAAAGTTTTACTATGCTGAAGAATATCATCAAGATTATTTGGCCAAAAACCCGAATGGATATTGTCCTGATTATTCCACAGGAGTTGTATTTAAAAAAAATAAGAATTTAGTTGAAATAGACAACTCATTACTTCTAAAAGGTAAACAAATTATTGTAATTGAGTCTGAATCTTGCCCTTACTGTGCAAAGTTTAGAGAAACTGTTCTGTCTAGTTATAAAGGGACAGTTCCATTAACTTACCGCTTCGCTTCTCAACTAACAGGACTCAATATCAAAACAGAAACTTGGGCGACCCCCACTGTTCTATTTCTAGAAAATGGAAATGAGATCTACGGCAAACAGGGTTACATGGACACTGAAGCCTTCTATAAAATATTAGGCTTATTTAAATTAGGAAAGACAGAAGCCTTTAAGGTGGCATTTAATGAAGGCACTGACGCTAGATACTGTAGACAGTATGAAATTTTTAAAAATACTCCTGACGGTGTGTTTTTGGACAAGCTAAGCGGAGCAGTGTTATTTGATACCAAAGATAGATTTAACTCTAGTACTGGTTGGCTTTCTTTTACTAAACCAGTTGAAGGTTCGGTAACAGAACATTTAGACACCAGTTTTGGCATGATTAGAACTGAAATTAGATCTAAAAGTTCAGGGATTCACTTGGGACATGTGTTTTCAGATGGTCCAAAAGGACAACCCAGGTACTGTGTTAACGCCACCGTTTTAGATTTTAAACCCAGAGAAGACTTTTTATCAGCAAGCTCTGGATAAGAATTTCCCTTGACTTGGTATGTTTACATCTTGAAATGCGGAGATGATTCTCTGTATACAGGTATAACCAATAATCTAGAGTCGAGAGTCACGGCCCATCGACAGGGCAGAGGAGCTAAATACACAAGAGGAAGAGGACCCTTTGAAGTTGTTTATCAGGCTAAATGCGTTAACAGGAGTGAAGCATCATTAAGAGAAAAGGATATTAAGAAGCTTAATCTTTCTGAAAAACTAGAATTGATATCTAAAGTTTAATTACTTATTCGCTTTACTGTTCCAATATAATCAATAAATGAAGTGTTTTATTTACTTTAGTTTTAGTTTCCTAGTTTTTTTAAGTTTTGATGCCTCTTCTGAACTCTTACAAAACTTGAAGGTAGAGAAAATAATAGATGGAGATACAGTCTATGCCACTCTGGAAGGAAAACCTTATAAGTTGAGGCTAACCGAGATAGATGCTCCAGAGAGGGACCAACCTTTTGGTAGACAGTCAAAAGTATTCCTTAGAGAACTTTTAAAAGATGGAGAATTTGATGCTGACATTTCTGGTAAGGATCAGTATGGTCGATATTTAGCTAGACTTTATGACAATGGGGTAGATATTAATAGAAAAATGGTTAACGAAGGCATGGCCTGGGTTTATGACTTTTATGTTACCGACAAGACATTCTATAAAAATCAGTTATCCGCTCAGAAACTGAAAAAGGGAATTTGGTCTAAACGTTACCCCGCTCCTCCTTGGGAATGGAGAAGAGCAAGGTAATATTCTTTCTCAATGCAGACTTTTCTAAAAAAATATTTTAAGTTGTTAGCCTTAGGAGTTTTAAGTCTTGTAGCTTGTGTTTTTGTACTTTTTATAATTCTTCTAATAGTGGAAGGTTTTGGGGTTTCAGAAGAAGCAACTAACAAAATTCTGGATCATCGTTTACTTCTAGTTCTTCTTATATTTGCTTCGATGTTTATGGCCTATTTTTCTCTATATAAGAAATAACAACTTATTCATATTGAAGAGCTACTGCTGGATCTAATCTAGCAGCTCTTTTTGCAGGCCAGATACCAAAAAATAAACCCACACAAGCAGAGAAGGTAATTGAACCAAAAATAGCTAATATAGGAAGAACGAAAGGCAATTGTTCAGAGAATGATGCGGCTAGGAAGTAAAGAAAAGTTCCAAGTAAAGCCCCAATTATTCCACCTATCATGCATAAAATAATTGCTTCGATTATAAATTGGAACAATATAGCCCTTGGAGTAGCTCCTAAAGCTTTCCTCAAACCTATTTCCTTAGTTCTTTCTGTCACCGACACAAGCATGATATTCATTACTCCTATACCTCCTACCAGGAGGCTTATGCCTGCTATTCCAGCTATAAGAGTAGTGAATATAGCGGTAGCGTCTTTTTGTATTTGCTGTATTTGAGACCAGTCAATAATTCTAAAATCATTATCTTCTCCAGGACCGATATCGTGTTCTCTACGAAGAACTCTTTCTATGGACATCATAGCTTTATTAATTGAAGTTCCCTCGGGTATTTGAATTCTTACGGTGTTAATCCACTTTCTGCCGTAAACCCTTGTAGAAGCAGTCATCATAGGTATGTATATTTTTTCATCAGTATTTTCCCAACCACCTGATCCTTTTTCCCCTAAGAACCCAATAACTTTGAAAGATATACCTCCTATTTGTATCTCTTTGTTAAGCAGCATCTCCTCTGGAATTTTTAGTTCTTCTTGTACGGCATTTCCTAAAACAGCAACTCTTTTGCGGGAAAAGTTATCGTTTTCACTAAAAAGTTTGCCTTTTGTAAGAATGAATGAATTAACTGAAAAAAAGTTGGGTTGAACCCCATTTACTGAGAAATTTGCATTTTTGTCTCCAAACTTAACCTGTTTATTTCCATGCATTTCAGGAGAAATTCGCCAGGCTATCTCTGAATCTTTTGACAATGCTTCTGCATCATTTAACCAAAGGGCAACCCAGCTACTTCTAATGCCTCTTTTCTTTTTTTGTCCTGGAAAAACAGAAACCGTTTTAGCTCCAAGGCTAGATATTGAATCTTCAATTGCCTGCTGAGCCCCTGTGCCAATTCCGACCATTGCTATTACAGCTGCAGTTCCAATGATTATGGCTAAAGCAGTTAATAAAGATCTAAGTAAGTTAGTTTTTATGGAGTCTAAAGCAGAGTTAACTGATTCTTCAATGATCATCTTCTAATCCTTATGTTCATTCTTTCACCAAATTCCTCTTGGCTTCTAATTAAACCTTCACTGGGTAAAACATAAACTTTATCTTCTTGAGACAATCCTTCATGAACTTCTACGTTTTGAAAATCCGTAGAACCTACCTTAACCCACGTCAGTTTTGGTCCTTTATTAGTTTCCTTTATAACTACAAATTTCGTGAACCCTTCATCTTCTGGTCTGATACTTAGAAAATCTTTAATTTCTTCTTTAGAAACGCCAACTAGTGATGCTACAAAAGCGATATCTTTTCTAGTTCGTAATGCACCTGCAGGGACAGCCAAAGTAACGTTTTCATTCAAGATTTCTATTTCAACTTCTGTATTCATCTTCAATAAAAGAAGATTGTCTTTGTTTTCTATATCGATAAGGACTGGAAAAGTGGTTACGTTCTGAACTTCCTGTCCTAGGGGTTCTATCTTAGAGACTATGCCAGTAAATTTCTTATCTCTAAAAGCGGACACTCTTAAAATTACCTCTTGATCAAGGGATATCTTTCCCACATCAATCTCATCTACTACTGCTCTTACCCTTACTTGATTCAAGTCTGCCATGGTCATCAGCAAGGTGCCTCCGCCGACTGTTGCAATAGGTGAGGTTATAACTTGTCCAGTTTCTACTGGTCTGAAAATCACTGTCCCAGTTATAGGAGATCGAACCAAAGTATCATCCAATGCAATTTTTGCATTTTCCAGAGAAACTTGTGCGTTAACCAACAACTGATTAGCTATAGCATGCAGTTCCTCAATATCTTCAAATGCTTTTTCAGAAATACTTTCCCCCTTAAATAATTCCTCACCTCGTCTAAGCTGAGATTCGGCATTTTTCAGTCTTACTTTTGCTACATCTAAACCAGCTTGGGCTTGAGATAAAGTATTAGATGGAATTCTTTGGTCAATTCTGGCTAGGACGTCTCCTTTGTGAATATAGTCTCCTACTTCTGCACCAAGAAACAAGATCTCACCTGAAGCTTTGGATTTAATTTCCACAGCAGAAATAGCTTCTATGGTTCCTGAGGCTTCAACTATAAGTTCAAGTTGTTTTGGGCCAATCTCTTCTATAGTGAAAAAATCAAAATCTTTCTTTTTTTCCCCACTGCAGGTATAGGCGAGTGCTAGTAAAAGTAAGAAAGCTAAAGAATATCTAATAATGTTAACCATGATTAATTCATTGAATCAGATTCAATTTCTCCATCCTTGATAGTTATGGTTCTATGTGATTGTTTGGCAATGGTATGTTCATGAGTGATAACTACAATAGTTTGACCTTTCTCATTTAGCTCTTTGAATATCTCAAGTACTTCTTTTCCTGTCTTTGAATCTAAATTACCTGTTGGTTCATCTGCAAAGAGAATGGAAGGAGAGTTAACTAAAGCCCTGGCTATTGCTACTCTTTGTTGTTCCCCCCCCGATAATTCAGTAGGTTTATGACTTAAACGACCACTTAATCCAACCTTATTTAGAACTTCTTCTGCCCTGGAAAGTTGTTCTGCTCGTTGTACCGAAGCATATTTCAAAGGCAAAGCTACGTTTTCAAGCGCAGTACTGCGAGGAAGGAGATGAAACTGTTGAAAGATAAAGCCTATCTCTTGATTCCTAATACCGGCAAGTTGTTCTTCATCTAACTGCCCAACGTTTCTTTGATTTAAAAAATAAGTTCCTTCAGAAGGTGTATCCAAACAACCAATAATGTTCATTAGGGTTGATTTTCCAGAACCTGAGGG
>Ga0208571_1000722_pt1 | contig 11465 bp, 6 predicted proteins | sample DeeseametaMP0103_FD_184223 | JGI IMG/M metagenome (GOLD analysis project Ga0208571, IMG submission 184223) | Marine microbial communities from the Deep Atlantic Ocean - MP0103 (SPAdes) | ecosystem: Environmental > Aquatic > Marine > Oceanic | place: Atlantic Ocean | collected 2010-12-22
CAATTTGCGTTCAAATTTTTCCTGGTCATAATTTTCCAGCCTGCGGTGTCCCATAAACAACTGACGCATGGCAGGCATTGAGGAACGAGCCTGTTTTCCCACATAATCAAGATCAATCGGAACATCGCGCCAACCAAGCAGATCCATGCCTTTTTCAACAATATGACTTTCAATCACTGCGCCGCAATGTCTACGCGCGACGGGATCCTGTGGAAGAAAAATTGAGGCAATTCCATACTCTCCGGCTTCCGGCAGGTAGAACCCTGCTTTTTGACATTCTTCAACAAAGAATTGATCGGGAATTTGTATCATAATTCCGGAGCCGTCGCCTGTTTCCGGATCTGCGCCCAGCGCTCCGCGATGATCCAGATTACAGAGTAACTGCAGTCCTTGTTTGACAATCTGGTGAGATTTCTTGTTTTTTATCTGCACCACAAATCCCACCCCACAACTATCGTGTTCAAATTGGGGGTCGTAAAGTCCCTGCTTTTCTGGATATTGAAACTTCATTGAAACCATACCTGCCTTTTTTAATTTAATTCTGTCGTAATAAAGCGTCATTTACAATTAGACGCATTAACCCACAAAGTAGAACAGGAATTCTACCCAAAATCAAGTTATTAGAGAAATAGAAAAACGAAAACGCAGACGAAAACTGATCCTTTAGCTCATCAGTCCTGCATTTCCGGGGTTTTGATGCGGTTGATGATTTGCTGCTGGGCAATCGAAAGGATATTGCTCGTCACCCAATACAACGTCAAACCAGATGGAAAGGTAAAGGTAAAGATTGTAAAAATAAACGGCAGCATCTGCATGACTTTCGCTTGAGTGGAATCCATCATCGCCGTTTGCGGAGTCAATTTTTGTTGAAAGTACATGGATGCGCCCATCAGCAAAGGCGTGATTCCCAAACCGTCCGGTTGCGACAAATCGCTGATCCAAAGCATGAATGGCGCATGACGCAATTCCACTGCACTTGAAAGCGAACTATAAAGTGCGAAAAACACTGGAAGCTGGAGCAGCATCGGCAAACAACCGCCAAGAGGATTTACTCGGTTTTTACGGTAAAGCCCCATCATTTCCTTGTTCAGCTTTTCCTTATTATTTTTGTACTTTGCCTGCAGTTTCTTCATCCTCGGAGAAAGCTGCTGCATGCGTTTCATACTTTTCATTCCCTTGTAAGTCAAAGGAAACAAAACTAAACGTACGATAATTGTTAAAATAATGATTGCGACTCCGTAGTTCCCAACATAACCGTAAATCCAGCGGAGTAAATCCAGCAGCGGCGCCGCCAGTATCTCCAGGGTCATGTCATGAGAGACCACAAGGCTGTGTCCAAATTTTAGCAACTCCTGATCTTCTTTGGGACCATAATACATCTTGAAATCTGACTCAACGAGTAAATTTGGCTGCAAATTTGTCGGCGGCAGGGCAACTCCAAAATAAGGAGACAACATTCTCTCGCCCTGTACATTAGGTTGAGGTTCAGTCAAGTATGCTCCTGCACGGAAAAATCCATTTCTCACCGGAGTCATTGGTACAGCAGCGCTGATGAAATATTGATCCTCCACTCCCAACCATTTCATTTGGGTGACAGGAAGTTCATTTTCAATGTTGTCCGTACTTTCTGTTTGCAGACTCTCATCAAAAAAGAAAACGGGGCCCTCGTGAGAAACCTGCTGCATTCCTCCGTTACTGTCTGAGAGACGCTGTTCTCCAAAAAAGTAAAGAACTTCCAGAGCACGCACTTCATTCGAACGATTTATCAACTGCACTCGATAATTTAAAATATAACTGTCCGGAGTAACCTCGAAAATCTTGATCATTTGGAGACCGTTCACAATAGGTGAGGTCAGCGTCAGGGTGGCGCTTCCTTCGCCATCTTCCAGCACAAGGTTCTCCGCGCTTGATGCAAAAACCGCATTGCGGAACGCGGCACTGGTTCTTGTGTCATTTTTGAACTCTTGAGAAAAAGCCGGTACTTCCTCCAAGTGGTTGCCGAACATCTGGACACGGTTATCTTCTGTGACCTCGTCACGATAATCGGGGCCGATAAAAGTAGTCAAAAATGGGAACCATGTACTCAGGGTAAGACGGGGCTTCGTATGTTTATAATGCTTTAATTGCAGGCTCTTACCAATTCCGCCTCGAGTGTCTAAAACAAGCCGGTAATTATCTGTTTCAATAATAATTTCTTTGGAAGGCAAACTGCTGTCAACTTCCGCAATTGAGGCCAAAGTTGAGGTAGTAGAAAAGCTAGAATCTGCATATTTTGTTACAGCAGATTCTGTTCTAGAAGAAGTTATATTCTGATCTGTTGCCAGTTCAACTGTGTTGACAACTTCACGTGGTGGTGGATCCGGTGGCGGAAAAAGAGCATACCAGCCAACCATGATGGCACCTGAAAGAACAACAGCAAGTAAAGTATTTTTATCCATAAAAAATAAATTAATATTATAAAATTTCCGAAAGTTCCGCGCAATTAGTCCCACAGGAATGAGTGTTTCCGGGTACAGGATCAAACCCTCCTGGATGAAATGGATTACATTTCAAGATCCGCCACAAGCTCAGATACGATCCTTTCCAGAAACCAAGTCTTTGATAAGACTCCAGCGCGTAGGCTGAACAACTCGGATAAAATCTGCAGGAGGCCGGTAAAAACGGTGAGAGCAAATATCGATACGCCTTGATGGAATTTACCATAAAAATCCTCGCAAAGCCGAGCTTTGTCTTGTCCGTAGAAATTTCGCGACAAGTCGTCAAAGTTGGCACCGTCAAATTTTGCATCCTATCTTCCGCTTCAGTCACTAGCTTCATGGTTTAAATCGTTGAAAAATCGCCTGACCTGACGCAGGACATAAGCAGATTCCAACTTGCGCTTCGGGGAATTTGCCACAAAAAAACAAATGTTGTAAACATTTTTCAAATGGGATCGTTCCTGACGGACTGCTTCCCTTATGAATCGTTTGATCTGATTCCGACAAGGGGCATGTCCGACCTTCTTTTTAACGGAGATTGAAAAAAGGCTGGACTCAGCTTCTACCATCTTATATTTGACACCAATCGGTCCCAAAGATTGATAGACACCCTGCTCGAAGACTTCCCGAATAGTTGGGCTATGACTTAGCCGGACTTCTTTTGGGAAAGTATTCCGCAAGCTCATGCACTGAGGCGTTTTCTGCCTTTGGCGCGTCGACGCTTAATAACTCTGCGACCTCCGGGAGTCGCCATTCGGGCACGGAACCCGTGTTTTTTCTTACGCCGCCGGTTGTTAGGCTGGAAAGTACGTTTCATTGCTTAACCAATATAGTTTGTTATCAAAATGCTGCGGATTTTAAATTGTTGCTGGAAGATAAACGAGTCTGCAATTTTAGATTTTTAAACGGTTCATTCTCACGAGCAATTAAAGTAATTTATAAAACCTCCGAAGTTTAACTCATTTGAATTTGTAAGACAAGCTTTTTAGTGCTCTGTCAGTCAACTCTCTCTTCCCAAACTAAAACGAAAGAGCAGGTTTTGCTAATAGCATTTAGCTTTTCCACTTTTTATCTTCAACAAAATTAGTGTTCCCTTCGACTAACTTTAGATTCCGTTCATCCTGCGACTTGCAAAAATCAAAACAGTTTGTCCAAGACACTGTACTATTTTCAAGGAACGGTTTTTTGTTCCCATAGAATTGACGCAACACTTGATTAAGCAAATCATTATATCCTCAGTCAATGATTCCAGCAAACATATTAAAGAAAAAATCCAGATTACCGATGAAAGGAGGAACTGCACAAAATCCAATCTACAATTTTGTGGTGCAGATTTAAAAATAGACTAAAGAAATTTGACTGTGTACCGATAAATGGTCATGAGTACCTTTTTATTGGAATACTGAGAGATAAAAACACATGGCATTGCGAGTCAATTCAAATATTGCGGCACTGAACGCGCTGAGACACTTACAGAAGACAGAACGTGAGTTGGGTAAAAACCTGGAGCGATTGTCTTCCGGGCGGAAACTCAATCATGCTGCTGATGGTCCGGCGTCCCTCGTGATTTCTGAACAAATGAAAACCCAGATTTCAGGTCTTGGACAAGCAATACGAAACTCTGAATCATCTATTTCAATGGTTCAAACCACAGAAGGTGCCTTAAATGAGGTGAGCAACATGTTAATCAATTTACGCCAATTGGCGATACATGCTGCAAACGAAGGTACAAATGATGAAAAAATGTTGCAGGCAGACCAGAATGAAGTGGAAAACATCCTCTCAACTTTAAAAAATATTGCCCGTAACACTCAGTTTGGAACACGAACATTGCTCGATGGAAGTAATTCCGCGACCGGTGTCGCTGTTGGAAATGGACTGGAATTTGTTTCTGCCTCAGAAGGCGCAAAATCTACTCCGTCAAACGGCTTCAAAGTTGATATCACTCAGGTCGCGACACGTTCCATGACGGTGGGTATGCGCAGATTGAGTCTTGAAGATGTATCATCATCTGATCCAAACCACTCCATTTCTTTTGTGATAAATGAAGGTGGACGCACAGTTTCCATCGATTTGAAAAACAACAATGATTTGCGAAAGACAATTGAAAAATTGATCAGCTCCGCCAAACGTAACGGAACTCCAGAAGCAAAACTGAGAACGGAACGAGCCATTCAACAACTGATTGCGCATGAGATGCAGCGAGTAACAGATGAAGCAAGAATGGATCTGGATATTTATATTTATCGTCCCTCAGATAATTTAGGCCCCTTTCTGGAAAACTTCGACACCTTAAATGATGCCCTGAAAGAAATTTCGAGAACACCGGGAGAGATCAACGAATTTGTCACCGGTATGGATGAAGTGATTGTTTTGCGGCATCGTCAATTTGGTAGTGATCCCGGCTTCACAGTTTCGTCAACTTTGGCTAACTATTTTGGTCCCAATACAAAAGCTCACGAAGCGGTTTTTGCACTTTCAGGCCGTGATGTGGAAGGTACAATCGGTGGTTTGCCTGAGGTTAGTGCAGGAGGCGCGGCAATGGGGCGAGGACAATTCCTCACCGGTGCGCCCGGTGCGGAAGCTGAGGGAGTAACTTTGAAATATGGTGAAACAACAGACGATGTAATTTACGAAATTTTTAATCGAACTGATAATAAATTTACCGGATTACTCAAACGTGAACAAAACAACGAATTTCTGGTTGGTGCGGATGTTGACGGATATGTCCATGTTTCACAAAATTCTCTTGTTTTTCAAATTGGTCCAAATCAAGGGCAATTTCGACGTTTTTCGGTGGACAGCATTAATCCGGAACAACTTTCTAACAGAGTCGAAAATGACAGCAAATTTAGGAGTTTGGCGGAAATTGATGTACTTGACGCAGATGCCGCACAAGATTCTTTGCTACTGATTGATCAAGCAATTGATGATGTTTCCACGATGCGTGGTAATCTGGGTTCATTTCAGAAAAATGCTTTGGAAGCAAATTTACACAGCTTGCGTGTCTCAAAGGAAAACCTGACTGCTTCGGAATCTCTGTTGGCAGATACAGATATGGCACAGGAAATGAGCTCGCTGGTCAAAAATCAGATCTTGCTTTCTGCCGGAACAGCAATGTTGGCTCAAGCCAATCAGGTTCCACAGTCCGTTTTACAGCTGCTTAATTCAAACGGTTGATTGGAATGTTTTTTGAAATGGTTTCTAACTGCCGGTTCGCTTTGAACTTGCAAAAAAGAAAACTATTTTATATCAGTTAGTTGACTAAAATCAACTAGGCAAATAACTGCCTTTTTTCCGGAGAATGATCCGGAAGTCGACAAAACTGCATTCTTCAAAAAACGGAACCGTCTTGGCAGAACTAAATCCGAACGCGATTACCGGCTTAGGGTCAAAGCTGAATACAAGGGAGATCATCGACCGCTTCATGGCAATCGAGCAGCGGCGGATTAAACCTGTTGAAGCCCGAAAAGATCAGAAAGTAAAAGAGTTGGAGGCTTGGGGTGCAGTCAAAGCTGAACTGAATAAACTCCAGGGAGTAACCGAAGCACTGGATAAATTCGAAATCTGGGAGGCCCGTAAAGTAGAGACGAGCGATCCGGATGTGGTTGAACCAAAAGCCCGGAAAGATTCCGTGCCCGGCAGACACACAATTATCGTGGAATCTGTGGCTTTGTCGCATCAAATAACTTCGCAGGGATTTGAGAGCGACAGCACCCGCATTGGTACAGGAAGAGTGCAGATTCAAGTTGGAGATGAAGAAGATGAAACACCTGTCACAATCAATCTTGCGGAAGGCAAAGATACTCTCGTAGATTTGAAGCGAGCCATCAACAACTCGGATGCGGATGTGGAGGCATATATCGCCAAAACACATGGTGATACGCCTTTTCGTTTGCTGTTGACCAGTAATGTCAAGGGTGAGCAGGGACGAATTGATATTGACGTAAATCTAAAAGGCGGAGAAGTTGGCGCACCGAGTTACGAAAACACATTTGATAAAACTTCGACCTGGAAAGGATTTGACGTTAAAGCACCGGAAGCTACTACTGGAGCAGGATTTGGTGGTTCAACCAATATAGTAGAAGTTGGAGGAACATATACAGGAGAAGATGATAACGTCTTTACTTTTCGTGTAATTCGTTCCGGAATGATCCCTTCTGATTCCGGTGTACTCATCGGTTGGAAGGACAAAAACGGCAGAGAAGGTGAAATAGAAATCAATAAATTTAATTATATTCCCGGAAGTCCACTTGATGTTACTGATGGATTAAAATTATTGATTAGTGACGGTGAAGTTGTTGCCGGCGATACCTTTACTGTTGATGTGGCCGCGGAAAAATCTGATTTGCTCTGGTGGTTGAGCAAGGCGGAACGCGCGCCCCAGATTTCACAACCTTCCGACTGGAGCAGTAAGGCTTCAGAAGGCGGAGTTAGAGTTGTCGGTACTTACGACGGTTTAGAAGATGATACTATAGTTTTTCGAGTTGAGGGAAATGGACAGGTCGGTGGACCGAGCCCGCTTAAACTGCATTACGAATTCTCTGAAAGCGGAGAAAAAGGTTCTGTAAATATTGGTCATCCATATTTGGGTGAAGTGGGCAAAGGAGAAGGCCCATTTGATAAAGCAACCGCTTTTGATTCAGAAGACGGTGAGGAACTTTTCGATTTGGAATTCAGTAAAAAAGGCCGTCGTGATCCGAAAAGACTGCCTCTTGGACACGGTTTATTTATCGAAGTGAACCCCAGTGTTTTACGCGACGGTGATACAACTGATGTTGATGTGATCGCGCCAACTTCAGAAGTTATGTGGTGGAGTGATGAAGAACACCGCGGAGTCTCAAATAAAGTGGACGTCTTAGCAAAATGGCAGACCTACGCGGAATATGAAGGACTTGATGACGGCAAAGAGAAAAGCGCGCTCAGTGTCGCAGATGGAATTGGCGGATTATCCGGCAGGCTCAGTAATGCCTCAATTGAAATATCCGGCAAATATGAACCGGATATTGCAAAAACCTACACTTTTATTGTTGATAAGAGAGGGACTGTAGGAATCACGCGAGGGCTGAAACTAAGGTGGGAAGATACATTTGGCGGCACGGGTTCAGTAGAAGTTGGAGAAGGTTATGTTTCCGGAAACGCGATTTTGTTTGATGAAGGTTTAAGACTGGCTCTTGGAGAAGGAGATTTGTATGAAGATGATTCTTTTACTATCTCAACAGATACGTCAACTGTCAGACTGGCACAGGATTTGGTCTTACGTCTTGGCGCCACCAGGAGCGGAGAAGGACTTGAAATAAGGCGTTCTGAAAATGAGGCAAATGATGTGATCCCCGGACTTGATCTGGAGTTTTTTTCGCCAAGTAAAAATCCGGTAACTATTTCCGTATTGGGCGACACAGAGGTTGCCAAAGAGCGCATTTATGATTTTGTTGATGCTTACAATACATTTCAGGCAACAGCGAAAGAAATGTCAAAGTTCAACAAAGCAACAAACACAGCCGCACCTTTGTTAAGTGACAGGAATCTGGCCCAGATGGTCAATGAGATTGCGACCACAACAATTGGAACAGTGAGTGGTTTACCGCAAGCAACAAATATGCTTTTCTCGATTGGATTGAAAATCGATGACAGAGGACTCATGTCGATTGATGAGAAAAGGTTGAACGAAAAGATAGTTGATGCTTTTTCTGATGTTGCAAATTTATTCCGCAGCCACGGAAAAACAGATAATCCCGGCGTTAGTTTTCTGGGAATGACGGAAAAAACCAGGGTTAATCCCAGCGGTTACAGAGTAGATATTTCAAATACAGCCAAACGCGGATTCTATTTGGGAACACCTCTTGCTGGTACAGTAAAGGTAGATGATACAAATAACGTTTTGATTGTTAAACTGAACGGCAGGGTTTCTGACCCGATTGAGTTACGCAAGGACACCTATACTCCAGGAAGTCTTGCAAAAACTTTGCAGAACCGTTTGATGGAAGATAAGGTTTTAGGACGCCGCGGGATCCAGGTACGTGAAGTAGAGGGGCGCTTGAAAATAATTTCAAGTACGTATGGAAATAGTAGTTCAATTGAAGTTGAAGCCGGCTCAGGAATGGATCTGACAAGTTTGGGTCTGGAAGAAGGAGTCAGCACCCCAGGCGAGAATGTCGAAGGATCAATAGGAAACGTGGAAGCAAAAGGGAGAGGGCAATTATTGGTTGGTGCGGAAGATTCAAATACTGAAGGTTTGAGGATTTTCGTCACACTTGATGATGCCGATCTGGTTGATAATGAAGAAGCTACTGTAAAGATATCCAAGGGTGTCGCAGTCAAGTTAGGCGATAAACTGAGTAAATTGAATGATCCTCTTGGTGGTAATGTCAAGCGTGCCACTGATGATATTACCGGGCAAATGAGTAGTTTTGACGAGCAAATCAAACGTTTAAACAAAAGGGCTGATAGCAAACGGTCCCGGCTGCAAAATAAATTTGCCAAACTGGACAGCACGATGGGGAGATTGAAATCCCAACAAAATTATATCAGTCAGCAACTCTCCGCCATGAGCGGGGCAAAGAGGTCCTAATACTAAAATGATACAGGAGATACGATGAGTACGTATGGTAACTATCAGAATGCCTATAAAAAGGCTGCTGTCAACACACTTGATCAAAATAAGCTGATCATTATGCTCTATGATGGTGCAATAAAAAATGCCAGCTTTGCGGTCGAACATATAAAATCAGGTGAAATTGAAAAGGTTCATAATTGCTTGATCAAAACCAAAAACATTGTGACAGAACTGATGGCAACCCTGAACATGGAACATGGTGGTGATATTGCGAAAAATCTGCAGTCACTCTACAGCTACATGTTCAGTCAATTGATTGAAGCGAACATGGAAAAAAAGTCTGAACCGGTAATTGTTGTTATCGATTTACTCAAAGAATTACGCGCAGCCTGGGTGCAGATAAACACGAAAAATAAGGCAAAAACTAATAAACAGAACATTCCGCATGGCGTGCTGCAAAATAATCAGGATAACGCCGAAAAGCGGATAAATCTTACTGGATGAACAAAAAGGAAAAATTATATTAAATCTTAGTTAAAGCCAAAGGGTAGTATCACACTATTTTTTGGCTTTGTTGTTTGAAAAATTTAATTCTGCCGGAAATGCCCGGCTGCGAACTGTACATGTAGGCCGCAACTGATCTTGAGTTGCAGTGTTTCTGAGGCATGTATTGTTTGTCAGCCGGGTTTTGTTTTTAGGGCGTCTCAAAACTGTTTCCTGAGCGCAATCTCGTTTTCTGAGCCCAATCTCGTTCTCTGAGCGCAATCTCGTTCTCTGAGCGCAATCTCGTTCTCTGAGCGCAATCGTTCTCTGAGCGGAGTCGAAGGGGATTTTCAGAAATTTACGGTTGCCGCAGATTTTGAACATAGACGGTCTAGATGAATTAAGGTGCTGCGGATAAAGCCTTAAGCTGAAAATTATTTGTGAAGATGAAAAAATGGAATGAGGCCGAGTTGCATTTACGACATGTGGACTCTCGCATTGCCGGAATAATGGAACGTGCGGGGCCTTGTGAGTTGATTCGGAATGAAGGTGGTTTTGCGGGATTGTCGTCCTCCATAATTGGACAACAATTGTCCAACCATGTAGCAAACATAATCCGGGAACGTTTCCGGAAGCTCTTTGAAAATGACAAACCGGATCCGGAAGTTTTACTGAATCTGGATGACTCTATCTTGAGAAGTGTGGGCTTATCTTTTCAGAAAATCAAATATCTGCGTGGTTTGGCAAGTTGGGTTGAGAGTGGCGAGCTGGATTTTTCTGCATTGGAAAAAATGACTGACGAACAAGCAATGCAAACTCTTATTCAAGTCCATGGTATTGGACGCTGGACTGCAGAAATGTATTTACTTTTTACCTTGAATCGTCCGGATTTGTTGCCGCTGGGAGATGCTGCAATTGAAGCAGCCATGAAAAGGCTGTATGATCTTCCGGAAAAAGACTGGAAAGATCCGGCAATTCAGATTGCGGAAAAATGGAGACCCTGGCGTTCTGTTGCATGTTGGTATCTTTACCAATACCACGGAATGCAGAAAAACGAGGATGCTCCAAAATGAAATTTTATCATCATCAGGAGAGGCCGACAAAAAACTGAGCCTCTCTATAGTTCTTTGAAAATTGAATAATTTCTCACGCGGGAATCCTTTTCAAAAGGGAGAACTGCCGAATGCTGTGTTTTCATAATCGGGAAATAAATGTATTTCCGGATTTTACAGTTTGGATAAATGTAGCTAGTGAAAACTGTGCTGAACTGTCGCGAAAAGAGGGGGGTGTTACATCTTTTGAGCGTTGATCAGGCGGATAAGTGTATCATGACTGAAGTAGAAAACTAGCGTTCTTTCTGAGCAAAATGACGACTTTTTAAGAGTTTGTCGGAGGAAACAAAAATACTTTCTGTGTGAGAACAGAATCAACCGTAAAATATTTGAAACTATAAAAGCCAAAGAATAGCCTTGTACTATTTTTTGGCTTTGTTATTTATATATCAAAACAGCTTGATTTGCCCGGCTGCGAGTTGCATATGCTGGCCGTAACTGTTTTGAGTTGCAGCTGTTTCTGAGGCATGTGCAGCTTGTCAGCCGGGTTTTATTTTGATGTCTAAATAGAGAGGGAAGAATCTGACCGGGATTCCCCAGCTTGAGCCGGGGTTTTGTGGTTTGCCGCGACTGCGGACTGGTGGCTTGCTACGACTGTGGATTGGTGGCTTGCCGCGTCTGTGGATTGGTGGCTTGCTGCGTCTGTGGATTGGTGGATCGTTGCGTCTATAGATTTTAGTTTTTTCTGGATTATTGGAAGTAGAAAACCAAGCCGATTAGCATGAAAACTTATCCTCCAATTAAACTCATTATCAATGGAGTGATCTATGGAAATATCAGTCGGAGCATTGACTCCAGAGGACCGTCAAGAGTGGGAAAATTTATATCATGCTTATG
>Ga0208571_1000727_pt1 | contig 11438 bp, 10 predicted proteins | sample DeeseametaMP0103_FD_184223 | JGI IMG/M metagenome (GOLD analysis project Ga0208571, IMG submission 184223) | Marine microbial communities from the Deep Atlantic Ocean - MP0103 (SPAdes) | ecosystem: Environmental > Aquatic > Marine > Oceanic | place: Atlantic Ocean | collected 2010-12-22
CCAATCTAATCACAACAGATTTTGGCAGTTGGTTATTCCTCGGAGAATTGCTTGTTGATATTGAGTTGGATTATGATGAACTATTCAGTGAAGATCTATGTGGTTCGTGTACTGCATGTATTGATGCTTGCCCAACGCAGGCACTGGGAGAGTATGAGATCTACGCAGAAAAATGCATTTCCTATTTAACAATTGAGCATCGGGGAGATTTCTCCGATAATCGTTCAGAATTACATCATTGGATTTATGGCTGTGATATATGCCAGGAAGTTTGTCCATGGAACGAAAAATTTTCTCAAGTTACTGTTCAAAATTATTTTTATCCAAAAAAGGAGATATTATATTGGACGAATGAAGATTGGGAAAGAATTGATGAAGAAGGTTTTCGTAAATTATTCAAAGGCAGTGCTGTAAAAAGAACAAAGTATTCAGGATTGTCAAGAAATATAAATGCCAATAGGTAAGGATGCATTATGTCTAAAGTTGGAGTAGTTCTCTCAGGGTGCGGTGTAAATGATGGTTCAGAAATTCACGAAGCAGTTATTACTATGCTAGAGCTTGATAAAGCGGGTGCAGATATGGTGTTAATGGCACCTAATATTGATCAATTACATGTTATCAATCATGCCACTGGTGACGAAATGGATGATTCCAGAAACGTATTGGTAGAATCTGCGCGCATTGCACGTGGTAATGTTAAAGATATTGCAGAAATTACATCAGATGATCTTGATGCATTGATTTTCCCGGGAGGGTTTGGTGTAGCAAAGAATTTATCTGATTATGCAATGGCAGGTGCTGAGTGTTCAATAAACCCGGATGTACAAAGGCTATCAAAGGAAATTCACAATGATGGCAAACCCATAGGAGTAATTTGTATTGCACCAGCTATGATGGCTCAAATACTTGGCGAGAAAACTGAATTAACCATTGGTTTTGATGATCAAACTGCCAGTGATATTAATACTATGGGAGCAAAGCATATTACTTGCTCTGTAGAGGAGATTATAATAGATGAGGATAAAAAAGTTGTTTCAACCCCTGCCTATATGGAGGCCAATTCCATAAAAGAAGCAGCGGAGGGCATCCAGAAATTGGTGGAACAAGTCTTGAAAATGGCTAAGTAGGCAATTGAATTCGGAAAAAATACCTTAAATACGATTCACTGCTTAAATTAATAATGAGATATTGGTTTTATTGTGAAACAGGTGGCTAAAATAAGTGATATTCCTGATTGTGGAAGTAAGTTGATCATGGTGGATGATAAACCTATCGCATTATTTAACATAAGGGGTAAGATTCTTGCTTGGGATAACCGCTGTCCCCATAGGGGCGCATCGCTCGCTGATGGTAATATTTCAGAAGATGTGATTCAGTGTAATTTTCACTTGTGGGAATTTGATACTCGCACAGAATGCGCAATTGCAAATCCTACAATTAAGGTGAGGTCGTATCCTGTAAAACTACAGGATGATATTGTATATATTGATGTGCCAACTAACAGCGATAAGACCTAAAGACCCGTTTCAGACACTATCTTTTGTACAGCAGCTAGCGTGTCGTGCAGAGCTTCTTTTTCATGGTCTTGGAGTTCAAACTCGAGTATACGTTCTACACCGCCTGAACCAATAACGGTGGGCACGCCAATAAAATAACCGTCAACACCAAACTCACCCTGGCACAGAGATGTGCACGGAATAACTCTTTTTTTGTCCTTTATATACGATTCAGCCATCTCGATAGCAGATTGCGCTGGGGCATAGAAAGCAGATCCATTGCCAAACAACTTAACAATCTCACCGCCGGCAAATCGTGTTCTCTCTTCAATTTCAGATAGACGTTCTGCAGGAATCAAGTCCGCAACAGGAACACCACCAATGGTTGCTAAACGTGTTATAGGTACCATCGTATCACCATGACCGCCAAGAACCATGCATGTGACATCTTGAACGGAGTAACCTGTCTCCATAGCAATGAAAGTCCTGAATCGCGTACTATCCAGAGCCCCAGCCATACCCACTACTTGGTTTTTAGGGAATCCTGAAACTTTATGAAAAGCGTAGACCATCGCATCAAGAGGGTTTGAAATCACAATTACAAAAGAGCGGGGAGCCTGTTCCTTGATGTTCTGAGCTACATCTTTCATGATGCTTAAATTGATTTCCAACAGATCTTCACGGTCCATGCCTGGTTTTCTGGGAATCCCGGCAGTAATAATGAAGACATCAGCATCTTTAACATTTTTCCAATTTGAGGTGCCGGTAATATTGGCGTCGTAGCCATCATGGGGACGAAGTTGCATGAGATCAAGCGCTTTCCCTTTAACCATGCCTTCTGCCTTTGGAATATCAAAAATGATAATGTCACCCAGTTCTTTCTGTGCAGCTAATAAGGCCAGGTTTCCGCCAATTTGACCACCGCCAATTAATGCGATTGTTTTCCTAGACATTTATACCTCCATTAGTGGATAATTATCGTGCAATGAACTTACAATATGATAACTATTTTCTGATATGAAAAACCCCACGAGGTGGGGTTATAAAAGGATGGATTAGATATTCTGATTATTCAGCAAGTAAAACGTTGACAATTTTTCTTGTTTTTCCCTTTTGACTGAATTTTACTACGCCATCTGCTGTGGCAAATAACGTATCATCACCAGCGCGTTTTACATTCAAGCCGGGATGTGTTTTCGTGCCGCGTTGGCGGAGAATAATGCCACCGGCCAAAATTGATTGTCCATCTGTTACTTTGATACCTAGCCTCTTTGCATTGGAATCTCGTCCATTTCTGCTACTGCCAACACCTTTTTTATGTGCCATTATTCTGTTTCCTTTTTCTTTGGAGTTGACGTTTCAGTATCTTTAGAAGAATCTTTTTTCTTTACTTTTTTTGTACCAGTCGCTTGAAGGTTATTTATCTTTAATAAAGTATATCCTTGCCGATGTCCATTTTTTCTTTGGTACCCTTTACGACGTTTCTTTTTATAAATGAGCAGCTTTTTATCGCGGTTATGTTCCAGTATTTCTATAGTCACAGAAGCGCCAGCAACTGTGGGGGTGCCAACTGTTACATTTTTCCCAGTATCCGTTAGTAATACTTGATCAAGTTTTACTCGATCCCCAATTTTCCAATCTTGAGATGATACTTTTATGGTATCACCTTTAGATACACGGTATTGTTTTCCCGATATTTCTATTATTGCGTACATAGCTTACCTTAAAAGCCTGCGAAATTACGTGCAGGAGGTTTTTTATACAATATCAACCTTATTAGTAATATCTTTACCATCTTTTGCTCGATAAAACCGATATTGATCTCTTTTTATAGAGGATTCAGCTGCAATAGAAATATGTACAAAGTTTTGCCACATAAGACCACGTAATACTTTTTTCTTATTGGTGTTTAAAAAATCTGCATTTTCGGGGTGTAGATCCAGGCGTAATCGTAAATCACTGAATTTACTTTTATATCTGCGTAGCCAGTGGTCGATTCTCGTGATAAGTGTTTCAAGAGAAATAATTTTACCGGCACCATGGCATGTAGGACATTCATCACTCATTGAGTCAAGCAAACTTAGTCGAATGCGTTGACGTGTCATTTCCAGCAGTCCAAATTCGCTTATAGGTGATACAGCCACCTTTGCACGGTCTTTTTTCAATTCTTTACGCAATTCATAATATACCTTATTCTGGTTATCCACTTCGCGCATATCAATGAAATCAATTACGATCAATCCTGAGAGGTCACGCAGACGTAATTGCCGAGCTGCTTCCCGCGCTGCTTCCAAGTTAATTTTAAGAGAGTTTTCTTCATGTCCTTTTTTACCTACGAACCGGCCGCTATTCACATCCACAACAACCATGGCTTCTGTTTTTTCAATAATTAGATATGCACCGCTCTTTAACCAAACTTTAGGCCGCAACAACTTGGCAATATCATCTTCAATTCCCATACCCTCAAAAACTGGAGTTTTTAGTTTGTAATAGTCTAATCTGGATGCCATGTTAGGAGAAACTTCATCCAGGTAGGTTTGTGTCTTGCGATACAATTTTTTTGAATCAATAACTATTTTTTCCACATCTGGACTGAACAAATCACGGATTACGCTGGAAGCTGTTTCTAGGTCTTCGTAAACAATACAAGGCGCTTTTGCCCGTTTTGTCTTGCTTTCCATCCTCTGCCATTTCTTTAATAATGCTTTGTAATCATTGGTCAATTGTTCTTCTGATTTTCCCTCAGCTACAGTCCTTATAATCAGTCCGAAATTATCTTCTTTAAAAGAATTTGCAATTTTTTTCAACCGCCTCCGTTCATACTTATCCCACATCTTTTTTGAAATACCGATGTATTTTGCTTTGGGGACCAATACCAGTAATCGGCCAGGTATTGCTACTTCGGTGGTAACCCTTGGACCTTTACCCGCAAACGGTTCTTTTATTACCTGGACAAATATTTCCTGTCCTGTTTGAAGATCTACTTTAATCGATCCAGTATTGCGGTTATTTTTATTATTATTTTCATCGGAATCTGCTTCATCAAGATATTTGTTATTTTGGATTTCCGTAAACGGAAGAAACGCATTGATATCATAACCAATATCTACAAATGCTGCCTGCATTCCTGGTAGTACATTTTCCACCACTCCTTTGTAAACATTTCCCACCATCCGATGTTTATCTTGTCTTTCAATGTATACCTCAACCAATTGACTATCCTCAAGAATAGCAATACGGGTTTCACCCATACTTTCATTGATATAGATTTCTTTTTTCATATTTTCACCTTTATGCATTTATTGCCTACAGATAATTAATATCTGCACAGCATCGTCTGTCCGTCTTTAAAGACGGACCAGCTATCTTTATCTTTAAGGTGATGGGATTCTAGTAGGAAGGAACGGGCTTTATCCCGCTGATAAAAACTTTGTTAAATATTTGTAATTGTGTTAAAAAATTTTCTTTTTTTCAAAATCCTCTAGGAACTATCACCAGGAGAAAAACTACCTTATATTCTAGCGCTCCGCAAGTGTTATTATTTCCATCACTTATTTGTTTGAAAACTCACGATTACAGTTTAATATTAGGAAAATTAATATTAATTAGTCGTGATTTGCGCCATATTTCCGCGACAGAAAATAACGTTGCTAAAAAGGTCATAACCCCCGAATAGCAACGGGGTTTTTTATTATGAGCAGGATAAAAGACATATTTAAAGATCAAATTCTGGTTATCGATGGAGCAATGGGAACCATGGTTCAATCGTACAACCTGACAGAAGAAGATTTTCGAGGAGAACGGTTTAAAGATCATACCAGCGATCTTAAAGGGAATAATGATCTGCTCTGCCTGACCCGCCCTGATGTAGTGGGGGAGATCCATAAAGCTTATTTCGATGCTGGGGCGGACATTGTGGAAACCAACACCTTTAATGCCAATGCTATTTCCCAGTTGGATTACGCCACAGAAGATCTGGCCTATGAAATCAATTATGAAGCAGCCAAGATCGCAAAATCGTTCGTAAAAGAATTTGCTGACAAACCGCGTTTCGTAGCGGGTGCTCTTGGGCCGACCAACCGCACCGCTTCGTTGGGCCCGGATGTCAATAATCCTGGATTTAGAAATATTGCTTTTGATGAATTGAAAGAAGCGTATAAAGATCAGGCCAGGGGTCTTTTGGATGGTGGCGTTGATTTATACCTAATCGAAACGGTATTTGACACCCTGAATTGCAAAGCAGCACTTTTTGCGGTTAGAGAATTATTGGAGGAACGGGAAGTTGATATTCCTATTTTTGTTTCCGGTACGATTACCGATGCCAGCGGTCGAACACTTTCCGGGCAAACGGTGGAAGCATTTTGGTATTCCATTCGCCATGCAAACCTGACCGCAGTTGGACTCAATTGTGCCCTAGGTGCAAAACAGATCCGTCCTTGGCTGGATGAACTATCCTCAGTCGGTGACATATATATATTTGTGTATCCCAATGCAGGGCTGCCCAATGAATTCGGTGAATATGATGAATCACCGGAAGCAATGGCCGATATCATTAAAGAATTTGCCGAAAGCGGTCTTGTTAATCTTGTGGGAGGGTGTTGCGGTACAACACCGGCGCACATCAAAGCCATCGCTGAAGCAATTGATGGAATCACACCTCGAAAAGTTCCTAATATAAAACCGTTGACAAAATTAAGCGGCCTGGAGCCGGTCACAATTAGACCGGACAGTAATTTTGTGAATATTGGAGAGAGGACCAATGTTACCGGTTCGGCCAAATTCCGCCGTCTAATTAAAGAGGATAATTACGAAGAAGCGCTTTCTGTCGCACGTCAGCAGATTGAAAATGGCGCTCAAATTATTGATGTGAATATGGACGAAGGATTGTTGGATTCTGAAAAAGCCATGGAAACATTTTTACGTCTTATCGCTGCTGAACCCGATATCTCTAAGGTGCCTATGATGGTGGACTCATCCAAATGGACGGTATTGGAAACAGGGCTTAAAAACCTGCAAGGGAAGGGCATTGTCAATTCCATTTCGTTGAAAGAGGGCGAAGAGGAGTTTATTCGCCAGGCAAAACTTGTCCGTAAATACGGCGCCGCCGTCATTGTCATGGCCTTTGATGAAAAAGGGCAGGCTGATACTTATGAACGTAAAGTGGAGATCTGTAAAAGAGCTTACAATATACTCATAATTGAAGTTGGTTTCCCACCGGAGGACATCATTTTTGATCCCAATATTTTTGCTGTGGCAACCGGAATTGAAGAACACAACGAGTATGGGAAAGCCTATATCGATGCAGTCAAAACCATTAAAGAAACCTTACCGGGTGTACATATCAGCGGTGGAGTGAGCAATCTGTCCTTTTCATTCAGAGGGAATGATGGTGTCCGCGAAGCCATGAACTCGGCCTTTCTTTATCATGCGATCCAGGCCGGAATGGACATGGGAATCGTCAACGCCGGACAGCTCGCCGTTTACGATGATATTACACCTGACCTTAAAGAACGGGTAGAAGATGTTTTATTCAACCGACGGGATGATGCTACTGAAAGATTAGTAGAAATTGCTGGAGAATTTCAGGGTGTCAAAAAATCCCAGGAGAAAGATTTATCCTGGCGGCAGACATCTGTAGAAGAACGGTTGAATCACGCTCTCGTGAAAGGTATTGTTGATTATGTGGTTGAAGATACGGAGGAAGCTCGGCTAAAATACGACCGGCCAATAGAGGTGATTGAAGGACCGCTCATGGACGGGATGAATATAGTCGGAGATTTGTTTGGCTCGGGAAAAATGTTTTTACCGCAAGTGGTTAAATCGGCCCGTGTAATGAAAAAATCGGTGGCCCACTTGCAACCATTTATCGAGCAGGAAAAGGACCAATTTGGCCTTTCGAGTAAATCCAATGGTAAGATCGTCATGGCCACGGTTAAGGGTGACGTCCACGATATCGGTAAAAAAATTGTAGGTGTTGTGTTAGGTTGTAATGGCTATGATGTTATTGATCTCGGTGTGATGGTGTCTTCGGATAAAATATTATCCACAGCCCGAGATGAAGAGGTGGACATTATTGGTCTTTCCGGACTGATTACACCAAGTCTGGATGAAATGGTCCATGTGGCTAGTGAAATGGAACGGCTCAAGTTTGATATTCCACTTTTAATCGGCGGTGCCACCACCAGCCGTAAGCATACGGCAGTGAAGATCGAGGAGAATTATTCCGGGCCAACCGTTCATGTGATTGATGCCTCCCGGGCCGTGGGTGTGGTGGGTAAACTCATGAATAAAAATGAGAAAGATGATTTTATAACGGGAATTCGAACAGATTTCTCCCAGATTCGGGAAGCCAGAGCAAAAGGGCCAAAAATGGCACGCCTTGATATTAAAGTGGCAAGAGAACGAAAGATCCAAATTGATTGGAATCAATATCAAGTACCCAATCCAAAAATTCAGGGAATTAAAACATTTGACGATTATCCTTTAGATGAATTGGTGGATTATATCGACTGGTCGCCCTTTTTTCATGCTTGGGAGTTAAAAGGCGTCTATCCCAAAATACTATCCAACGAAAGGTACGGGGAGGAAGCCCAAAAACTGTTTGATGATGGGCAAGTATTGTTGCAGCGGATCGTGGCAGAAAAATTATTGACTGCCAAGGCGGTGATCGGTATTCATACCGCCCATGCAGAAAATGAAACTGTTTTTTCAGAAGGCGTTGAATTCAATTTTCCCCGCCAGCAGGTGGGTAAGGGTGCGGATCAGCCCAATTACAGTCTGGCGGACTTTATTGCGCCAAAAGATGATTTTCTCGGAATGTTTGCCGTTACTACCGGACATGGTTTACAAGCAATCGTAAAAGAATTTGAAGACCAAAACGATGATTATAACGCCATCATGGTCAAGGTGTTGGCGGACCGCCTGGTGGAGGCTTTGGCGGAAAGAATACACGAAAGGGTTCGGAAGGAATTCTATGGCTATGCAGAAGATGAGGACTTGAATAACGAGGGATTGATTAAAGAAAAGTACGTGGGTATTCGCCCAGCACCGGGTTACCCAGCCTGCCCCAACCATAAAGAAAAGGACAAGATCTGGTCAATATTGGATGTAGAAAATAATACGGGTATTACCCTCACCGAAACCCGGGCCATGTTCCCGGCCGCTTCCGTCTGCGGCTGGTATTTTTTTCACCCGGAATCAAGATATTTCTTCGTCAGTGACTCTTAAGGGGTATCAATCAAGACATCAAAAGTAAATCGACAAATTATAGCAATCGCCGGCGCGTTTTTAGTCCGTTTTACTGAATATCGGGATTTGGTGGATGAGGGGGCGTTTCCCTTTACGGAAAAAGGGGTGAAAATATTTTTCTTATTGACTTAGCGGTTAATAATAATAGCAGCAGGACAACGTGTCCTGTTGAAGGGGGTTTATGATAACAAAATTTACTCTGGCGCGCACCATTGGAGGCTGTGAATGTTTCGCCTGTTACGGGATTATAAAGCACGCTGACAATCAGAGTGCCATTTTCCACCAGGGTAATGCTTACCACAAAGTCGGGTACACTCTGAATGAATTCTTTGGTATCATCCAACGGTTCCACCACCCATACAAGTTCTTTGGCAAGTCGTTCCTGGGAATCTATTGTTTCTTCCGAGAGCCAACCGTACCCTGGCTTTGCTTCGGTTAAAATTTCTTTTAATCGGGAATCGGCGGCATGATCTGCAGTAGTTACGGGATTGTGGTACCCTTTCTCGCGGATTTAATAGTCGGCCTTATAATAATTTAGAATTACACTCCCAGCTTAAAGAGCAGCGTCTTTGGCCGAAATCAAATCAGAATTCATGGGGCAAAAGTTAGGGGGAAAGTTTTCTAGTTTTAAACTGTTCTAATATTTATTTGATTGTTTTAACTAAATATTGCTTTGCGCAGGAAACCGATGAATTCTGCCATATGACCATAGATCTCATGAGCAATATCCAGACATTGGTCTGACTGCAAATCTTTTTCTGAAATCTGCTTACTAACGATAAAATCCTTGTATCTCAGCCATTGGATCTGCGGGTGGTCTTTCGGATAACCCGTTGGTGCCACTTTAAGTCTATTACCTCCTAGGCTGCCGAATGTATCCGTAAATCCCGGATCTTTCACAATCATTTCGAACTGTTTGGGCCAACCAACGATATAATCACGGATCGCCGCCAGCGTCTCTTTATCGGGGTGCCACACCCCGCCGGCAAAAAAAGAATTCCCCCCTGGTGCCACATGAACATAATATCCCGCACCCATACGCTTTCTTCCCCCCGGATTCATGCTGGCCCCAAACCATGTTTTATAGGGTGTCTTATCTTTGGAAAAACGGATATCCCGATAAATCCGGAACAGACAGTCCTTTGGCTCGATACCAATCATTTCTGCATCAAATTCTGAAATTCGAAACAGGATCATGGCCACAAAATCGATGTAATTCTGCTGGGCGTCCTTAAACCGATCCTTATTGGCATGATACCACTCCCGGCGGTTATTCCGGGTCAGATCTGAGAGAAAGTCAAAGGTGGACTGGTCAATCATTATTTTCCCAAAATGATGAGTTTTTCCCGCCTTTTTCTCGGCCCGATCGAAAATGCCGGGAAATCCTCCATTTGGATTTTACATCGATCTGAAAAATTAGATTTAACTTCTGCAATTGTTATCCATTAAGGCGGTGGGGCCACATCAAAATTTCCTTTAAACGGGAATAGATAGCGTAATACGCAGTCTTTACTGGATTATGATTACCCCTATCACAGATTTTATAATCCGCTTTATTATAGGTCAAAATAACACTGCCGGCTTCAATGGTGGCTTCTTTGGCGATGAGTATATCTGAATCCATAGCACAAAAGTTATAATAAAAAACACAAAGACCCGAAGACCACAAATGGTCATCTTCAATATATTTCAGTTGGAATATCTAAGTATTTTTACCCAATCTAGAACACCTTTTGGGTAATAATTATCTAACTATTTGGAATATTTTTGTTCTTGTTTGTTCTAATTAGCGGTGACATTTCCTTAGGGGTTTGCTATATTGAGTTGCAGATGTTATTAATTAACCGATATGATTAATGAAATCCTTCCTGGTGTACTCTACTGGACGGCCGTCCACGAGCGAATTCACATTGATGTAAGCTCGTATTATTTCGAAGAAGATGGTATCCTTCTCGATCCTATGGTACCGATAGAGGGATTGGATTGGTTTAGTGATCACGTACTGCCAAACCGCATCCTACTTTCAAACCGTCATCACTATCGCCACAGCACTAAATATCAAGAGGCTTTTGGCTGCACTGTGTGGTGCCACCAGTCTGGGCTCTATGAGTTTACGAAGGGTGAAATGGTGAATCCCTTTGAGTTTGGCCACGAGTTCCCAGGCGGCATTGTGGCCATGGAAGTGGCTTCTCTCTGTCCGGAAGAAACGGCCTATCACATTCCCAGTTCAGTTGGACTGATAGCTTTCGCCGATGGACTGGTCCGGGATGGCGATGGTCCCCTGAGTTTTGTGCCAGACCGATTCATGGGTGAAGACCCGGAAGAGGTAAAACGGGGACTTAAAGAGGCCTTTTGCCGTCTTCTCGACTGCAACTTCGACCATCTGCTCTTTGCCCACGGCAATCCTTGGATCGGAAGAGGCAAGGAAGCCCTCAAACAGTTTGTGGAGGAAGAGGAGGGAATCCTTTCACAAGGTAATGTTTATTCTCCATGATCCGCTTTGATCAAGTTTCAAAATTCTATGATAGCGTCCCCGCTTTAAGAGATTTCTCTCTTGAGGCAGAAAAGGGTGAGACGGTCGTTCTGCTGGGGTTAAGCGGCTCCGGGAAGACAACCACCCTGCGGATGGTAAACGGCATGGTGACGCCCAGTTCCGGGCAAGTCATGGTGCGAGAACATGCTGTCTCCGCATGG
>Ga0208571_1000734_pt1 | contig 11341 bp, 10 predicted proteins | sample DeeseametaMP0103_FD_184223 | JGI IMG/M metagenome (GOLD analysis project Ga0208571, IMG submission 184223) | Marine microbial communities from the Deep Atlantic Ocean - MP0103 (SPAdes) | ecosystem: Environmental > Aquatic > Marine > Oceanic | place: Atlantic Ocean | collected 2010-12-22
TTTTTATCATTTTGATCTTTTTTATCCTCTTATCTTCAGTTCATTAACCACATTCTCGTATTTTTCTAGATCTGTTTTCCGTAAATACTTCATCAGTCTTTTACGCTGTCCTACGAGCAATACTAGCCCGCGGCGAGAATGATTATCTTTTTTATGTTTCGTTGTATGATCTGTCAGCTGTCGGATTCTGCTGGTTAGCAGGGCGATCTGTACAGCCGCAGATCCCGTATCCATCTTATTTTCTCCAAACTTGGATACGATACTTTCTTTTTCTTCTGTTGTTAAAGGCATATTCCTCCTTATTCATACTTTTTCTTTAATTCAAGACAATACTTCTTATCTTGGCGCAACTGGGCTACCAGCTGATCCGGATTGTCAAATTTCTTTTCATCGCGAATTCTTTCTAGGAATTCAATGTATATCTTACGATTATAGATGTCGTCCAGGTTAGATATAAAAAAATTAATTTCCATTACCAACTCTGTCTCATTAAACGTTGGACGCGTGCCGAAATTACACATTCCTGCAATAAAATCACCATTAAGTCTGCCCCGGGTCAAATACACCCCAGGTTTGGGCATTAGCTGATCATCATCCAGTGGAACTACGTTCGCCGTAGGAAAATCCAGACCCTTGCCGCGGCCAGCTCCATGGACCACTTTGGCACGAAATCCGTAGACCCAGCCCAGTTCAAAAGAGGCCCGTCGTACGAAGCCGTTGGCGATCAGTTCCCGGATATGGGTGCTGGATAGGACGATCTTGTCATCCGCGACCGGATTGATGATATCGAGCTTGATACCTCGTTTTTTAGCGTAAACCTGTAAAAATTCAGGTGTCCCCTGCCGCTTATGACCAAAATGGTGGTCGTAACCGATCACGATCTCTGCGGGATGAAAATGTTTCATGATCACATCATCCATGAATGCTTCCGCTGTGATCCGGGAAAATTCTTCTGTAAAGGGCACCACCAGCAGTACATCCACACCCAGTTCTTCCAGCAGGGCCTCTTTCTTATCCAAGGACATTAACAGGGATAGTTTGTTTTTTTTGTCCAGAATGTGCCGCGGGTGCGGCTCAAATGTGATCACCGCCGCCCGGCTCTCTTTGGCTGCCGCGATAGTGGTTAGCGTCTTGATAATGTCCTGATGGCCACGGTGCAGACCATCAAAGGAACCGATTGTGACCACACTGCCAGTACAATCCCGCACATCATTTATCTGGTTGAATACCTTCAACTTTTGCTCAATTCTTCGATCGTTGTCGCGTTAGCGATATGGTAGGCTCCCACGCTGGTCCTGATCAGGGCCGTCAAATGACCCACCGTACCTAGTTTTGCCGCAATATCGGCCCCCAGCGCCCGCACGTACGTACCTTTGGAGCAGGTTACCTCGAACGTGATTACCGGTTCCGTATAATCTAGCAGACTGATCTGGTCAATGGTGATCGTTACCGGATCCCGTTCCACCGTTTTGTTTTTCCGGGCCAGTTTATACAACCGCTGGCCATTCACTTGTTTCGCTGAATACATGGGCGGTATTTGTTCCTGTGTGCCAACAAAACTGGCCAGGACAGCATCAATAGTTTCCCTGGTCAATTCCGGCACCGGTGCCTCCGCGCTGATCTTTCCGTCCCGGTCTTGCGTATCGGTGGCCTTCCCCAGAGTCAGTTCCGCCCGGTAGATTTTACTGGCCGTTGTGATATCCGTCAATTTTTTCGTATCAGGTCCCGTACCCAGCACCAGCACACCCTCAGCAAAGGGATCCAGCGTACCAGCGTGGCCAACCTTTTTTTCCTTGATAATACCCCGCACTTTCTTAACCACATCAAAGGAGGTCCACCCGGCGGGCTTGTTAATATTTATAATCACGTATTCCGTTTCAGGTCTTTCATCAGTTTGTCGATCTTTTCACTGTATTCCTGGGATTCATCAAAATAGAATTTCAGTTCCGGTATATTCTTGATTTTTAATTCCGGGCCGATGTATTTCCGGAATGCTTTGCGCAGGTCATTCATGGCGGCCTGCAATTCATCCTTGGGGTATTTTGGATCGAGTACACTATAGAATACTTTGGCGCTGCGCAGATCAGGAGAAATATTGACCCCCGTAAAAGTGATAAATCCCAGGTGACTCAGATCAATATGCTTGAGGGCGATTTGACCAAGTAACTCCCTGATTTGCTGACCGACGCGATCGGTCCGCTTGTATGGTAGTTCTAGCATGTTTATACTTCAAGCGTCCTCTTGATAAATTGTATTTCGTAGGTCACAATAACATCGTCTTCCTTGAATTTCCCCGCACCGTCAATGCCGATACCGCATTCCATGCCCTCCTTGATCTCTTTCACCTCATCCTTGAATCGTTTCAGGGAAGTGATAGAACCTTCATGTATCACTTCATCCTCCCGGATCAGGCGCGCTTTGGCACCGCGCTCGATAATGCCTTCATCCACTCTTGAACCGGCAATAAAACCCTGTTTCGGTATCTTGAACATTTCCAGGACCACGGCCCGACCAACTATCTTTTCCTTCATTTCCGGTTCCAGCAGTCCTTCCAGGGCCATTTTGACCTCTTCCTCTGCGTTATAGATCACATTGTAGGAGCGGATGTCCACTCCTCCCTGTTGGGCCTGTAGTTTCGCATTGGAGTCCACCTGCACGTGGAAAGCGATGATCACCGCCCCAGAGGCTGCGGCCAGGAGTACGTCAGATTCAGTCACCAGCCCAACAGACTTGTGAATGATCTGAATGCCGACTTCCTCGTTCTTTATCTTTTCCAGTGTTTCACTCAATGCTTCAATGGAACCGTCTGCATCGCCCTTGATCACCAGCGGCAGTGTTTTCATGGAACCTTCCTTGATCTTCGCCGAAATTGAATCCAGTGTCGTGGCCGTGATCTTACGGTAATCAATCTCCCGCTTGGTGCGTTGTCGGTCCGCTGCCAGGCGTTTCAGGTCTCGCGCATCATCGACAACGGAAAATATGTCCGCTGCCTGGGGCACCTGGTCAAAACCCAGGATCTGCACCGCTTCTGAAGGTAATGCTTCCTGGATCCGGTGTCCCCGCTCATCCATAATGGCCCGGACCCGGCCGGCATAATTATTACAGATAAATGGATCGCCCACCTTCAATGTACCTTTTTGGATCAGCACAGTAGCCATGGGTCCATGACCCTTGTCCAGTTTTGAATCGATCACCGTACCGCGAGCCAGCGTATCCTGGTTCGCTTTCAATTCCAGTACTTCCGCTTCCACCAGGATCGATTGCAGCAGGTCGTCCACTCCTGTTCCATCCTTAGCCGAAATTTCTACACCCTGTACTTTACCGCCCCAATCTTCAAGTAATACATTATTTTCTGATAATTCTCGTTTCACCCGTTCCGGATCGATATCCGGTAGGTCCATCTTGTTGATTGCCACCACCAGCGGTACCCCTGCCGCCTTGGCATGACTGATTGCCTCTATTGTCTGGGGCATGACACCGTCATTGGCCGCTACCATCAAGACCACAATGTCCGTGACCTGAGCGCCGCGGGCGCGCATGGCCGTAAATGCTTCGTGACCCGGTGTATCCAGGAAAGTGATCCGTTTACCTCCTTTTGGTAGATCCACCTGGTAGGCCCCCGTGTGCTGGGTAATGCCTCCCGATTCACCGGCTACAACATTCGCGTCCCGAATGTAGTCCAGTAATGATGTTTTCCCATGGTCCACGTGGCCCATGATCGTCACTACCGGTGCCCGGGGAATGGCCTTCTCCAGATCTTCTTCTGATTCCTTCAGGGAAAATAATTCTTCCGCAACATCCTCTACCGCTACTGCCTGGTAACCGAATGTTTCGGCCAGCATTTCAATGATGTCCCAATCCAGTCGCTGGTTAATGGTGGCCAGCTTGCCTAAGGATATACATTCCTGGATAATATCACTGGGATCCACTTCCATGATCTTCGCCAGTTCGTCGACACTGGAATATTCCGGGATCTGGACCTTTTGGACATCTTCCTCAGCAATTTTTTCTTCTGCTTCTTGCTTGCGTTCTTTTTTATATACTTTTTTCCTGGTTTTCTTATCCATGCGGGCCAGGGTCTGTTTCACCGCATCCTTGGCCGACCGGGTCGCCGGCTCCTGCTTATCCGTCTTTACCGGCGGTTTTCGCGTGACCGTACCGATTTGAGCCTTGATCTCGGTCAGATCGATCTTGCGCAGCTTGTGCTGCTTCGATTTCGCTGATTTTTTCTGTTTTTTTTCTTTCTCGGCCTGCTTTTTCTGTTCAACCTGTTCAACCTGTTCCGCCTTTTTCCTTTCTTCTTCTACTACCTTTTCTTTTGCTTTCTGTTCCGCTTTTTTCTGTTCCTGCTTTTCTAGCGCGCGCTGTTCATCCAGGCTCAGGAGATTAAGTTTTTTCTGCGCCTTTTGCTGTTCATCGATGCGCGTCTGGTGTATCTCACGACGAACCTGTTCTTTCCGAAATCGTTCAATATCTTCCCGTTCTTTATGGAATTCCGCCTGGATCATATCCTGCGTCTCTTTATCCACTGTGGACATGAGGCTGGTTACTTCAATTCCCTTGCCCTTCAGGAAGGTCAGGATCTCCGTATGGGATATATTCAGGTCCTTGGCAATCTGAAAAATTCGTGTCTGTCTTGCGGCCATAGTGGTATACTTACTTACTTTCCTCTTCCAGGGTTAATTCTTCATCATCGACAGGTGTTTCTTCCGCGGCAGTTTCGGACTCATCATCTTCTGCTGTTTCTGTTTCCGCTTCTTCTGCAGATTCTTCTTTTGCTGCGGATTCCTCTGCCGCTGCTTCCTGTTCTTCCAGGTCATCAAGTAATTCTTCAAGGTCCACTTCTTCCTCGACTTCTTCTGCATTGTCTGCTTCAATAAAAGCGGCCACCAGGTTATAGGCATCTTCCAGTGTTTTCTCACCCATGCCGTCAATAGCCAAGATTTCCTCTTCATCGGCGTTTAGCAGATCGGATACAGTCACAATTCCGGCGGCATCTAATAATTTAGCTTTTGCTGGTGTAAAATCGGGTATCTCTGCCAGTGGTGTGCCTTGCTGCTTCTGATTGCGATCATATTCTTTCTTACCGAAAGCGTCAATCCGGTAATTCGTGATCCGTGAAGCCAGGTTGATATTCACCCCGCCCCGGCCGATTGCGAATTCCAATTCATCATCACTGAAAAGGGCTACGCAATATTTGTCGTCCTCATCAATATAGAGGTCCAGCGGTGTGGCTGGGGAAAGGGCCCGTGATATGAGTATTTCCGGCTGTTCACTGAAATTGACGATATCAATTTTTTCGTTATTCAATTCCCGGACAATGGCCTGGATGCGGCTGCCGCGCATTCCCACACAGGCTCCCACCGGATCGATCCGGCGATCGTTGGACCGCACAATGATCTTGGCCCGGTCCCCTGGCTGACGGGCAATGGCCTGGATTTCAATAATACCATCCTCGATTTCCGGTACTTCCAATTCAAATAGTTTATAGAGAAAATGATTATCGGTTCGGGAAATGACGATCTCCGGCCCCCGTGGTGTAACTTCCACCGATTTTACCACCGCCCGTATCGTATCTCCCCGGCGATGCCGTTCGGTTATGATCTGTTCCCTCCTTGGCATCAGCAGTTCCGCATGGTCAATATTGATATAGATGTTGTCCCGCTGCATCTGTCGCACCGTACCAATAACAATTTCGCCGATCCGCTGCGAATAATCCTCATAAATATAGCGTTTTTCCACATCCTGCAGACGCTGACTGAAGAATTGTTTTGCGGCTGTTACCAGTCGCCGGCCAAAAATTGTAGGGTCGATTACTTCGACGAAGGTTTCACCAATTTGAAAATTTTCACCCGGCGCTAATTTTAGAGCCTCTTCCAGCGTGATTTCCAGTACCGGATCCATCAGATCATCCACAATATCTCGCTCCGCGTATATTTCCAGTTCACCCTTGTCCAGATTCACAATCACACTGCAGTTCGAAGAGTCCCCTCGATCCCGTTCGACCAAATGCAGAAACAGCTGCTCAATAATGGAACCCAGTTCCGAACGCTCCACATTCTTTTCCCGCGCAATTTCCGAAAATACATCGATCAATTCATGATTAATCAAACTCGACCTCCTTCACCATTAAAATTTTATCAATACTTTGGCATGGATAATATCCGCGATTGGGATCCATTCATCCGCGACCCCTGATCGCTGTATCTGCACGCTGTCATCGGTCACCGCCAGTATTTGTGCTTCCGTACTGTAGGGTTTACCATCATTAACAACAGTAATACTGATAACCCTGTCGATGTTTTTTCGATACTGGTAATCGTGCTTCAGCGGTGTGTCAACACCAGCCGACGAAACATGCAGTGCCATGCCCTCCGGGTACTGTTCCTCTAGAATTCCAGAATCATTAATGGTCCTTGATACGGTTGTGGTCAAATTCAAGTCCACAGGCTTTTCCGCATCTATAACGCACTTCACCACACCCTGGTGAAAATCTTCCTTTACATCCAGCAGGAACACGCCCTGGGGCAGTAATTCTTTAATATCTTCTTGTATCATATGCATCTCTAAGAAATGAAAAGTGGGTGCATGCACCCACTTTTCGTCAGTCGAAATTATCCTTTTACTTGGTTTTTTACAAGTGCTATTAACCGGCCGATTGGGCAAATTCAATACGCCCGAATAATTCTTCGGCCCGGTTATGCGCGGGCGTACGCGGCGCTGCTTCATCCAGTACCTTCTGCACCAGTTCCAGGCTGCGGCCGAAATCGCCCATAGTCAGCAGTACATCGGCCAGATCCAGGACAATATTCTGTTCCTGCTGCGTGACCTCCGCCTTGGCCAGGGCCTGTTCATAATGATCCACTGCTGCTGCCTGATCCCCATCTTCCAATGCGATTAAGGCCAGCATCTTGTAGATACTAAAGGGAAACTGGGTGAGCTTGAAACTTGCGTCGGCGATCTCATTCAGGTAGGAAGATGCCGCCAAGTAATCCTTGTCGTTGAAATGGGAACGGGCCAGGTAATATTTCGCCAAATTACCCGATTCATTATTGTCGTATTCATCCGCTACAAATTCAAACTGCAGGGTAGCATTATCCACATCACCGCTGGCCAAGGTGACCAAGGCCTTGCCCAAGGACTCCGCCGCGGCGTCTTTGCTATTCTGTAAATTGTTACTGAAAAATGCCACGGCAACTATCACGGTCACTACACCCAGCGCCCAGCGCATGTACAGTGTCCTGTTTTTATCTACATTATTCTTGGCCTTGGCCAGGAATTCTATATACGGATCTTTTTTTAATTCTTTTTTAATGATCTTTCGTCTTGGTTTTAACATGTTTTCTCCATCTTAATTTCCTGTGCCCTTGGTAGGAATCGAACCTACATCTAATCCTTAGGAGGGACCTATTCTATCCATTGAACTACAAGGGCCGGCTGCGAAATTAGCCAGGTTTGAAAAATTTATCAGCGTTTTTCAGCGGTCAGGTCCCGGTTCATGAGTTCTTTTACCGCTGCCAGCGGATCCTTGTTTTCGAAAAGGATACCGTGCACTGCTTCAGCGATGGGCATTTCAATATCATATTTTTCTACAATACGCGGAACGGCTCGGCAGGTGTTGACTCCTTCCGCGATCATATCCATACCCTCCGTTACCTCCTGCAGGGACTTGCCCCGGCCGATCTCTTCGCCTAAGTAGCGATTTCTGCTGTGCTGACTTAGAGCGGTCACCAGTAGGTCGCCAATGCCGCTCAGTCCCGCAAAGGTGGACTCCTTGGCCCCCATGACGACACCGAGGCGGGTCATTTCTGTGATACCACGGGTCAGGATAGCTGCTTTACTGTTATCTCCGTATCCGATACCATCACAAATTCCGGCGGCGATAGCCATAACATTTTTCACCGAACCGCCTATTTCCACCCCCAGTATATCCTTGTTCCGATACACCCGCAATACTTCAGAAGACATCAGTTCCTGGATCGTTTTTGACGTAGTTTTTTTGGGACAGGCCGCCACCAGTGTTGTGGGCAATTTGCGGACCACCTCTTCCGCGTGACTGGGGCCATAGAGCGAAACGATCTGATCGCTGCCAATAGCGGTTTCCGCCTGAATCAACTGACTCATGGTCATCAAGCTGTTAAGGTCAATTCCCTTGGCTAGGTTAACAATTATACTCTGGTCCTTCATGCCGCTTTCCACCCGACGGATCAATTCCCTGATGCTGTGGGACGGTGTGGCTAGGACAATAATATCTCCACTCTTCAAGGCGTCCTTCAGGTCTGCGGTAAATACAATATTCTCATTGAATTCCAGATCGGAAAGGTGTGGGTGTTTGCGCGTTCGGGCCATCACCACCGCTTTTTCCTCATGGCGTTGCCAGGCAGTAACGGCCACATCTTTTTCTGCCAGCAATTGGGCGACCGTGCTGCCCCAGGTTCCGCAGCCAAGGATAGTTACTTTCATACTTTTCTTACTTAAAGTTTAGCTTTCGTAAATACTATCAATTAAATCATCAAAGTGACTTGTAACAACCTTGCGTTTTACTTTAAGCGTTGGTGTCAGCTCATTATCCTCAATGGTCCACTCGCGATTCACCAGGGCGCATTTTTTCACCTGCTCAAAGCGGGAGAAGCCCTCCATAGCTTTATCAATGATCTGCTGGTAATGATCCTGGACGTCCGCATGGGCCAGCATTGTATCCACATCCGTCGTTTCAATATCCTTATCGGCGCACCAGGTTTTCAGCGCGTCAAAGGCCGGTACCACCAGGGCAGATATGAAATTTCTGCGGTCACCAACCACTAGGCACTGCTCGATAAATGCTGAGGTCAGTAATGCGTTCTCCAGCGGGGCTGGTGCAATATTTTTTCCGCCGGAGGTCACGATCATACTTTTCTTACGGTCTGTGATCTTAAGAAAACCATCCTCATCAAATTCACCAATGTCACCGGTGTAAAACCAGTTATCCCTATCAATGGCCTCGGCGGTAGCTTCATCATTTTTATAATAGCCTTTCATTACATTGGGTCCCTTGCACAATATTTCTCCGTCATCAGCGATCTTGACTTCCACCCCATCGATGGGAACACCAACCGTACCGAATTTGAAACTATGTTCTCGGTTGGTGGTGATCACCGGGCTGGTCTCCGTTAATCCATAACCCTCCAATATCTTAATATCGGCCGCCAGGAAGAATTCGCCGATCTCTTTCGGCAGGGGTGCGCCGCCAGACATGAAGAATCGTAAACGACCGCCAATACGCTCTTTCAGCTTGGAAAAGACCAGTTTATCGGCAACAGCGTGACGGAACCCCAACCAGCCGGTTGGGGACTTGCCTTTTTGCTTCAACGGAATGGCTTTTTTGCCCACACCAATAGCCCACCAGAATATTTTTTTCCGCAAGGCCGGATACGTGTTTACGTTCTCAATGATACGATTATAGATCTTTTCATATAAACGCGGTACAGAGGCCATGATCGTGGGCCGCACTTCGCCCATATTTTCAGCTACCTTATCAATACTTTCCGCGAACCAGCCCTGACCGCCAACAGTAAAACCGGTAAAGTGGCCGACCATACGCTCAAATACGTGGCTCAAGGGCAGGAACGATAAGCGAATGTCGCTTTCATCTACATGGGTAGCTTTTAAACTCGATTTTACATTGGACACTAGGTTATCGTGAGTCAGCATCACTCCCTTGGGGTTGCCCGTTGTACCACTCGTATATATCAATGTCAGTAGATCCCCGGGCTGAATCGCATTGGCTCGTTCAAGAAAATCAAAGCCGGCCCCAGCTTTATGTTTTTCACCAGCGGCAGCCACTGCGTCAAAGGTTTGCACCCGATCACTATATTTCTCTGATTCCTTAATGGAAACAATCTTATCCAGCGTCGGATTGTGCGCCATAAAATCCATTATTTTCTCGGTCTGGGAATCATCCTCCGTAATGATCAGTTTGGTCTCTGAATTATCGATGATGTATTCGATTTGGGTCGCTACCAGCGTAGGATAAACAGTGACGGTAACACCACCCAGGCAGATAATGGCGAAATCAGCCATGGCCCATTTTGAATTATTATTTGAGAGGATCGCCACCTTATCTCCCTGTTCGATTCCTAATGATGCTAACCCATAGGCAAAATTCTCTACCGTGGCAAGTACATCACTGTACGTTAACGCTTGCCATTGGCCATCAACTTTATCGTGGTATACCTTGTTATCCGGATACTTAGCACACGAATCTAGGAATAACTGTGCTATTGTATTGTATGACATTCCCTTACCTCCATATAATTAAAAGCAGATTCAAATATATTGACAATAGTTTAATGAGTCTTCTAATTTATGAACAGCTTTTTTTTGTAGTAATGCCGGGGTGGCGGAATTGGTAGACGCGTCGGTCTCAAACACCGATGGGGGCAACTCCGTGCCGGTTCGACTCCGGCCCTCGGCACCGAATTTTGTTTCAATAATTAACTTGCAAATAGATTATTAAACTTTTACTTTAAACTAAGAAGGCGCTGGTTTGGTGCCTTTGGTATGTGGAAGGGGTAGATCTTCACTTTGTTCCGAGGTCATCGTGAAATCTACCCCACTTTTTTATATTTAATCGCTTACAAGCCGTCGGTTATCACTGTATATATTCCAATATTTCCGTCTATAAAATGCCAAAACGTCCCTGCAAATAAATTACTTTAAGTACTACCTTTTCGATGCAGAAAACTACTTGAATTGTTAGTTTAAACACCTGCCTCAAATTAAATATTCGGTTGCGCAATCCTAGGATCTGTAGCTAGTTCAGGAAAAAACAATGGCTGATGAGATCATCAGCCATTGCATTATAACTAAACAGTTAGATTAAAATTATTTCTTGTCTTTTTCTTCTTCCGGCACGCCAAAGACTTTGTCATTAAGTGCTTTGATCTCACTCTGCATGGCCGTGATCGTCTGTTTGATTTCTGCCCGTTCACTCTTACTCCGACGCCGCTCCCGGTTAAAACTTTCAGTCAGGTCTTGAATATCATCTTCCACATTGGCAAACTGTTTGGCCACCGTACGATCCAGTTCATCAAGGTTATATTGTACTTCCTGAATGGCATTGCCCAGTGAATCAGTAACATATTCAATGTATTTGGTATTGGCGATAATATCCTGTTGTGCCTTCTGCAGGTGCTTGCCTCTCCCTATGAATTGTAAATTCAGTTTGCGTAGATCTTCCCTGAACTCATTATGAACCACATCTACATGTTCCGCGTCATTCTTGTTTAATTCATCCATGCGCGCTATCATATTAGTAGCCATGTATTGAAAATAACCAGCAACCCCGATCAATACTACCAAC